>SL_8KL_010_SEDDRAFT_10003717_pt1 | contig 12502 bp, 15 predicted proteins | sample SodLakKL_010_SED_4_FD_11160 | JGI IMG/M metagenome (IMG submission 11160) | reverse complement strand
CAAGGGTCAGCCAGTTATGGAATGAATACAAGAAAACGGGAGAAATACCGAAGTTAAAGGAACCTGGTAGACCTAAAGAACCTCTCTCAGAAAAAGAGGAAAAGGTAATCGAAGAAAGTTATGATAAATACAGAACTTGTGCAGATTACCTTGAAGATATCATTCAGAAAGAAAATGGAATAAAAATAAGCCACAACAAGATCCACAAACATCTTAGGAGATTAGATATGGCTTCTGAAAACAGGAAGAAACAAGAAAAACGCAAATGGGTTCGTTGGGAAAGAGATCATTCTATGAGCCTTTGGCATACAGATTACAAATGGTTTGCGGATCTAGAAAAGTGGATGATAGCCTACGAAGATGATGCTTCAAGGATGTTAATGGGTTATAAACTAGTGGATAAAGAAACTACTGAAAACGCTATCAAAACACTTGATGAAGCGATCGAGCAATGGAATAAACCAAGAGAGATCTTAACAGATCAAGGAACTCAATTCTATGCTAGCGGTGGTGACAAGAAAGAGAAAGGTCTGTCTGAATTTGAAGAATATCTTGCTAGTCAAGATATTCGTCAGATCGTTGGAAGAGTTAACCATCCACAAACTAATGGAAAGATCGAACGACTTTATAGAACATTAGAAGAAAAACTTCATCTGTTTGATTATGACATGGATGAAGTTGTTAGATGGTATAACGAGCTAAAACCTCATGGAAGTTTAGTTTTTCGAGGACATTATGACACACCTGCAAATGCTTTCCTGAGAAAATTACCTCCAAAGAGAATCTTTCAATATGCTGAAAATTGGTTCTGGAAGTGATATCATGAAAATGAAAGGAGAAAGGGAAGAAAAAAATATAAACAATTTCAGGATACTACATATATTGAACCAGCACCGTAATCTTTTTATATTACCTTTAATAAATATCGCCTTCAATGAGCAAGCCCCCTAATATGGATAAGACGAATGCGGGTTTGGAATTCGAGGGACGTTGGAAAGACATTTGTATTTTTGCAAGAACTTTTGAGAAAGTCATCGAAGAAAATGCTCCCAATGAGCAGTCCATCGAAAAATATCATTGTTGGAGACCAAGAGAGGAGGAAGACGAAAAGGATCTATCGGAAAAAACAGCAGAAAATGCATGCATGGACGAGAAAAAAGTAGAAAAAAAATATAACGGAGCGAAAGAAGAGTTGGCGAGTGCTGGAGAGAAGATCAAGAAAGGTGTGAACGGTGAAGAAGCTCCTACTGAAAATATCAAGGAGGCTTCGAAAAAGGTGGAACGCTTGGTCGGTGCTGAATCCATCAAGTCGATAAGGAAATTTGAAAGGATGATATACGAAGAAGTAATGTTGAGATTCAATCCTTACTACTTTGATACGGAGCATTTTTCTGTGAATTTGGAGGAAATAAGCAATGGTGGAGAGGAAAAATACAAGCTCACTATTAATATACCCGATGAAGAGCTTAGAGAGACGGTTAGAAACGAGTTGATCAAGAGAGCCGGATAATTGATGATAGATGTAATCCTAGTCTTAGTTTTCGTAGCTGCTATTTTCATGGGTTTTTCTATCGGATCCTCGGCCGTACCTCCTGCGTTCGGGCCGGTGATTTCATCCGGAAGCGCCGGTATATTGAGATCGGCACTTTTAGCCGGGGCGGCCGCTTGTTTAGGAGCGGTAGTACAAGGCGGAAGGGTCAGTGCTACCATAGGAGAAGGGATGATCTTTGGAGGTATAACTACTTTACAGGCCTTGACGATTCTAACTGTTGCGTCGACTCTTGTGATAATCAGTGTTCTAACTAAGTATCCTATGCCCACGGCTTTTACCGTAGTCGGTTCGGTCATTGGGAGCGCTTTCGCTTTCGGTGACGGCATAAAATGGAGTACGATACAGCGCATCGTAGGATATTGGGCACTCGTACCTATTTTAGCGGTTGTCATAGGATATATTATATCGTGGCTTCTCCGCAGATATACATCAAAAGAAAAGTCAAAGAAACCTATACAGTATCTGACTCTATTGATGGGTCTCTTAGTTGCATACACCGCCGGGGCGAATTCCGTGGGAAAGGCCGTCGGCCCTCTGATACCGCTTGATTACGATCTGAGATTATTGTTGGGTATCGGCGGTATTTCGATCTTAGCGGGTGCATGGATATTATCTCCAAAGATAATAGACGCCGTATCATTTGAATACGCCAATATAGGTCCTAGAAGATCGGTTTCGGCATTAGGTACCGCGGCTATCTTGGCCCAGATAGGAGTGTTTTTAGGAGTACCCATCTCATTCAGTCAGGCCATAATCGCATCCACTATAGGCAGTGGCTTGGTCGTGGGGAGTTCTAGTATAGGTAAGAAAAAGATCGGTTTTACGTCTGCCGCTTGGGTTTCAGCTATATTCATCGCTATAGGTCTTGCATTTGTTTTGGGCAAGGGCCTACAATATGTTGTTAGTTGAAAAAAACCTCACGTGAAATATAGTCAAAGACCCTCCAAGGGAACAAAATTTATTTTGTGGCTAAGAGGAAGTCACAGAACCGATGTAGCCATCTTTTCAAAGACCAGATCGTAAGGAACAACGACAGATCCGATCTCTTCTTCATCGATCCCAAAGTTCTTCAATTTCTCTTCAGTCGGTTCAAGCAAGGCATCGTCTCTTTTACCGTTTATCAGGTTCAAAATACCATCAAGGTGGGTCTTATCATCTATCATCACGGCAGCCTCTTCGGCGCCGTCGTCGATACCCATCTTGTCCAATGCGTCTTTGATCTGCCACTCGGCCGAGGCCCAGAGTATAGTTTCGATCTCTAGAGAGTTTGCTCTATTACTTTTGTTTCCGAAGGATTCTTCAGCTTTTTGATAAGCCCAAAAAAGATGCTCTTTTCCTACGACTTTATCCACGTCGAAGATCTGTATGAATATGTCGTTTTTTTTTCTATACCCGTCTAGAGCGTCGAAGATATCCTGTGCACTTTTGGTCTCCTTCATCTTCACTCCGATGACGTGCATATTCAGATCACTCCTCTATCTCGATCTCTATCTTCTTCACTTCGTCGATATCGTCTATACCTTTCAAAGAGCTTATCATGCCTTTCATGGTGTTATCGATCATCTTAGACGGAAATCTGCCTAAAGGTAGATCTTTTCCGTCTACGCGCACATGCACTTTATCTGTTTTAGCTTTCAATTTTTCACAATCGCTTAGAGTTCTTTTTTCCTCTAAAACCGCCTCTGCAAGCTTCTCACAGTTCTCAAAACCGCAATCCCCACAGTTCAAACCTGGAAGTCTGTTCCATATACGCTTTTTCTTTATTTCATACTCTATGTTATCTACGGTTTCATCTAGATCTTCAGCGCTTTTCCCTTCCTCTAGGAATATTTGTGGGATATCTTCTTCTTTCATGCCTTCTATAAGGACAGCGTCAAATCCTCCAAAGGTTTCCACCTTGTTCAAGATCTCTTTCAAAGACATCTCGTTTTTAAGAAGAAAATCGGTCTCCGAAGGCGTCGAGAAGATCACTAGACCGGCACCAGCCTTCGCATGTCTCCAAGTATCTTTTCCTTCCTGATCGATGGTGAAATCACCCTTACTATGCTTTATCGTTGCCGTATCATAACCTCTTTCAGACAGTTTCTTTATTACATCACAAAGAAGTTCAGTTTTTCCCGTATCGGATTCACCGCTCATACCGAAGACGACGGATCCGTTGAAGATGTTTGAACCGGCATCCAATTCATTCACTCCTAAGTTGTAATTTTTTTTCTATCTCGGTCAAGTCGGCGTCCGTGTCCACACAGCCTGCTTTGACCAAGGGTACGCCCTGCATAGGAATACTGTAAACGTGACTAGCTTCGAATCCTTCCACCAGCTCGGAATGACAGGCCACCGCTATGACTGCACCGGGATCTTTCTTTTTGAGAACATCTTTCGCCATGCTGGACCCGGGAACTATATACACGGCGTCGTAACCCAATCCTTCCGCTTTCGATTTTATCTTGTCTATGTCGCAGCCGCCGCAATTTTTACATTCATAACCGTATTCACCTATCTCCGCTTCGCAGCCATTAGAGCTTCTGAGGCATTGAGGAAGCAGGACGATCCTGTCTTTAAATTTGACTTTAGAAACTTTATCTTCTAAAGAGTTGTTCTTGAGGTTCACGTAGACACGATCATAGGTCTCCTCGTCCAGGTCCATCCTGTAAAGGAATGATTTTAACACTCCTTTTTGGGAGAAGTCTAATCCTGAACTCATGGCCTTAGAGATTATCTCTTTCATGGATAACAACATTTTAAGAAGTGGGATTTAAAACTAACTGAACGTTTTTTCGGTACCTATCCCTTTATTATCCTTACAGTGTCACCTTCTGCGAGCTCGTGATCTAACCCGACCTTTTGTTTGGGGAATTTAGCCGTGGGGCCCCATATCCTAGCGTATCTAAAATTCTCTATGAAATCGCTGTGCAGCTTCTTGCAGACGTCTTTTACCGTACTGCCTTTTTTGAGTACCATGGGCTCGTCGTCGGCTTTCTCGCCCTGTGGGCGTAAAAATATCCTTATGAAGTCTAGCTCGTCGAATATACGCCGCTTCACCTCTTCGATGCCGTTTCCATTTTCAGCGGATATGAAAAGAGCCTCTCTATCCTCTAAGTTTTTTTTGAGTCTTTTCCTTTCCTCCTCCTCTACCAGATCTGTCTTGTTTATTATAGGAAAACTAGGAAGGTAAACCCTGTTCCTGCTCAGATGATCCACCAATCCCTGATCATCTATATCGCTTCTTATCACCACGTTAGCGTTCACATAGCCGAATTCCCTCAATATATCCATGACAGTATCTTTACTTATATCCTCCAGTTCGACGGTGGTATTGATCCTGATGCCGTCTCTATCCTTTTCCTCTATCTTTATATCGGGCGGTTCTTGATTCAGCCTGATCCCGTGGGTCCTGAGTTCTTCCTCGATCTTGGAGATATCGTGTCTATAAATATCGCCTATCATTATTATGAGATCGACGTTCCTGATAACGGACAGGATCTCTCTCCCTCTACCTTTTCCTTTAGCCGCGCCTTCAACGAGACCAGGAAGATCCAAAAGTTGTATCTCCGCACCGTTGTAATGCATCACCCCTGGTATAACTTCAAGTGTAGTGAAGTGGTAATTAGCGACTTCACTTTCTGCGTTAGTCAACTTGTTGAGAAGCGTGCTTTTTCCCACGCTTGGGAGTCCCACAAGAGCTACGGTGGCGTCTCCCTCTTTTCTTATGTCGTAACCGCCCCCGCCTTCCGATCTGCCTTTCTCTCTTTTCTGCTTTTTCTCTTTCAACTTCGCGATCTTGGCTTTCAAACGGCCTATATGCTGCTCAGTCGATTTGTTGTAGGGAGTTTCTCTGATCTCCTCTTCTATATTTTTTATCTGCTCGTCTATATCTTCAGACATGATTATCTCAATTTTACTTCTGTTGTATTATGAATTGAAATGTAAAGGCTATAAAAACATATTGTTATTTTCTATCTATTTCTAATTTCCGGGCCAAATGCTTATCCGACAACCTTTTTATATCTCATACAAGATGACCAAACGGTGTGAATATGCATCGGTTGATGGAAGATAACAACACCCTATTTATGAAGCAAGAACGTGTGCCCGACAAGGTACACATATGGGACGAAACCCTGAGAGGCGGCGAGCAGAGTCCAGGCGTTATATTCAACTTAGAAGATAAGATGGAGTTAGCCGAACTCATGGACGAAGCCGGTATTTCAGTCATAGATGCAGGTTTTCCCATGATGTCCCAAAAAGAAAGAGAAGCCATAGAAGCTTTGGTTTCCTGTGGGTTAGACGCCGAGGTGGGAGCTACGGTAAGATGCAAAAAAGAAGATATAGACGCAGCTATAGACCTGGGAGTGGAAAACCTTTACATGTTCTCTACCACCAGCGAATTTCACCTACACTATAAACAGAACATGACCGAGGAAGAATGTTTCAACGAGGTTCTTAAAGCTGTAGATCACGTGAACGAGAGAGGAGTAAACTTCGACTTCATAAGCGAAGATACCACTCGTTCCGATCTAGATTTTGTCCTCGAACTATTGACCGAATTGAGAGATAGAGGCGCGGACCGTTTGATAATATGCGATACCGCAAGTTCGATCACGCCCGAGGCCATGTATTCCTTCACTTCAGAGATCATCGACGGAGTGGGAGGTGATGGATGGGGCGTTCACTGCCACAACGATTTCGGTCTAGCGGTGGCGAACACCGTTTCGGCTGTACAAGCGGGAGTAAATTATCCGACAGTGACTGTAAATTCTTTAGGAGATAGTTCTGGAAACGCCGCTCTAGAAGAAGTGGTCATGATAATCGAAAAGTTATTCGATGTCGATACCGGTGTGGATACTACTCTCCTTTATGAACTCTCAAAGACGATGGAGAGAAGATCAGGCGTTTATCTCTCGCCCCAAAAACCGATCAGCGGATACAACTCTTATAGGCATGAAAGCGAAGTCCACGTTTCCGGAGTCCTTTCCCATACAGAATCTTACGAACCGATCTCTCCCGAAGAGGTGGGCAGAGAAAGAGAGTTCGTCCTGGGAAAACATTCGGGTCCTACAAACGTTAAAGAACTTTTGGACTCGAAGGACGTCTCTTTGAACGATGACCAGATAGAAGAAGTCCTTGAAAGAATAGAAGAAGAGAAGACCACCCATAGACAGCGCCGGATAGATGAGTTCCTGGAAAAGAAGGACGAGTATAACAAAGAGATGCTGGGATTCTCTGAAGATAGGTTCTGGGAGATAGTCTCGGAAGTGAAAGGTGAAGGATGAAGACAGTCTCGGAACGTTTTCTCGGAGGAGAGGAAGGAGAGTACGTGGTCAAAGAAGTTGACCGCGTGATGCTCCACGACGGTAACGCTCCTCTGATCTTCGACGATATGGAAGGAGAAGATATCTGGGATCCAGATGCTGTTACAAGTGTCGTGGATCATTTCTGTCCTCCAAGTACTTCAGAAAGGGCAAATTTCGTCAAGCGGTTGAGAGAGTTCGTGGAAGAGAAAGGTATAACGGATCACGTCGAATTCCAAGGGATCTGTCATCAAGTGATGTGTGAAGGTAGAGCGTTACCGGGAGAACTTGTGGCGGGGATAGACAGTCATTCAACCACTTATGGTGCTCTTGGAGCCTTCGGTATAGGTTTCGGCTCCAGCGATACTGTTGAGATCCTGAAGAAGGGAAAGACGTGGTTCAGGGTTCCGGAGACTCTTCGGGTCGAGATATCAGAAGGAAAAGATGGGACCGACATAGCTCTCTCGATGCTGGAGAAGATAAGGTACGAAGCGAACTATAAGACCATAGAGTTCGTCGATAAAGTCGGTTTAGATATGGATGATAGGTTGACGGTAGCTAACATGGCCGCCGAGACCGGAGCCAAAGCGGCTTTTTTTCCACCCGATGAGATAACGAGAAGATATCTTGAGGATTTCGGTATGAAAAGCGATGTAGAAATCCCATCAACCGAAGAAGAACGCTGTGTGAAAAGAGTGGATATATCGGTGAAAGAACCACTTGTTGCCGTACCACACAAGCCGTATAACGTAAAGTCTCTCTCAAGAGTTTCAGGTAAAGATATCGATCAGGTCTTCATCGGTTCCTGTGCCAGCGGTAGGTTGAGCGACCTGAGAAAAGCAGCCGATATATTGGAAGATGAAGAGGTACACCCAGACGTAAGGCTCCTGGTCACACCGGCTTCTAAACGGATAGAGGAAAAAGCTCTGAAAGAGGGGATCATCGAGAAGTTGGTAAATGCTGGTGCTGTGATATTGAACTCGAGCTGCGGCCCTTGTCCAGGCATAGACAAGGGTTTACTCGCTGAAGATGAAAGATGCATAGCGACCCAGAACAGAAATTATCCTGGAAGGATGGGAGAAGGCGAAGTGTACCTTGCGAGTGCAGAAGTATGTGCGCTCTCCGCTGTCGAAGGTTTTATCCCAGAGGAAGTGAGAAGATGAGATGTAGAGCTAGAGTATTTGGACATGATATCACCCTGGACGAGATACATCCCGGGAAGTATTTTTCCCTGGACCCCGAGAGAGTGGTTCAAGGACTGATGGCAGGTATCGAGCCTGAATTTCATGAGAGCGTTCAAGAAGATGACGTGATAGTTGCCGGTAGATACTTCGGTATGGGATCCGGAAGAGAGAGCGGTGCCTGGGCGATACAGTTGGCAGGAATAAGGGTGGTTGTAGCTGAAAGTTTTTCCCGCTACATGTTCAGGAACTGTGTGAACAGAGGTATATGGCCCCTAGAAGTCAAAGGTATTTTAGACAAGGTGAGCGAGAAAGATATGTTGGATGTATATCTAAAGAAAGGTTTTGTTATTTTAGAAGATGGGGAGGAACTCTCTTTCGAGCCGTTCCCTCCTAAGATGAAAAAGATAATAAAGTCGAATATTACTCCAAGAAATGATGATGTACGATAGCGACGTTATCGTGATAGGAGGAGGCCCTGCAGGTCTTTCAGCCGCGGTGAGAGCAAGAAGAGTACGGACCTACAATCTTCACTCTTCCAGCGTTATGATGGTCACGAACACGTCTCCCGGCGGGCTCTCGGATTGGACGAAGGTGAGGATGACCGGAGACGGCTGGAGTCACGAGAAAGGTGAGATCATAGATAAACTGATGAACGACGTAAAGGACTATTCGATACCTGTGAAGAATGAAAAGGTGTTGAAGGTGAAAGATGACGGCGAAACCTTCACTGTGATAACCGACGAAGGGGAATATACCTCTTTAGCAGTTATTGTTGCCACGGGCATGAAGATGACTTGGAACGAAAGGGATCATTTTGGAGATAAATTGTTCGGTACCTTGAAGGGATACCGGTTCATGGAGGATCACTTCGAAGAACTGTGTGAAGAAGAAGAAGGTAAGACTATCGTCTTCGTAGGGACCAAAAAGTTGGATAGAACCTTAGAGCTATTCGAGAAGATAAATCAGGGACGGATGAAAGTCAAAAAAGTCATCGACCATGGAAAGAACCTTAGGGGGTATGAAGAGAGAGATGACGAGATCGTGGTTCTGACCGAAGAGAGAGAAGTCCACGGAGATCATGTCTTGATCGACTTCGAATCCTATCAACTAGAAGCTATCACCACAGATATAGTCGACTGTGAAAAAGACGAGAGAGGTTTCATAAAGACGGACAAACGATGCAGGATCAGTGAAGGACTGTTTGCAGCTGGAGACGTCACGGGACCGCCGTTCTCTATCGCAAAAGCGGTAGGTGAAGGCACTACCGCGGGACTTGAAAGCTACAGGTACGTTTATAGAAAAAAATTTGACCAGAAAGCACCAGTGTTCGCTTTCTATCCTATACACCAGGATCAAGAACCCACTTATTTTGAGATCCCTGAGTTAGAAGATCATTATAGACCAAAATTGCTCGCCGACCATGAAATAGAAGATGATAAGATCGTCTTCAGAGAGTGCGAACTTGAGCATAATAAGAGAAATGTCAGGTTGCTTCAACTATCTGACGGAGAACACACTTTGGGAGAGATAAGAGAAGAGTTAGGTGAGATAGATGCGATCATAGAAAAGTTGATCCACGGAAAGGATCTCACTCTAGAGGTTTAGGATCATGCTGAAACTGCTCTTGAATAAAAAAGTGAGAGCTCTTCCACTACGATTCAAGCTTTTCATCTTCAGACATTACTTCAGCTTGGGTAGATCGGACAATATTCAGGAGATAGACGGTAAGAAAGTATTATCCATCTATCTGCCGCTTTTCCCTTCAGAAGCCTTCGACACTTTTTTGGACGCGCAGATCAAAGCTTCGAAAGGCGAACCGGTACCCGAGATCGTCAATATCTCGTTGACCAGCGGATGCGAGAATAACTGCTGGCACTGCAACACTCCGGGAGAAAGAGAAGATCTAGATACCGATGTTCTTTTAGATGCTATAGAAGATCTGAAAGAATTAGGTACCTTTCAGTTCCTCTTCACCGGCGGTAATCCTCTATTGAGAGAGGATCTCGAAGAATTGATAAGAGCTACGGGAGGATCTACCGTCGCTCTCGTCTCGACTCCGGGGCCAGTGGATAAAGAAAGAGCTAAAAGCTTGAAAGAAGCCGGATGCCAGGGTGTCCTTGTAGCCTTGGAGCATCATGAAAAAGAAAAGAACGATGAGATCATGGGATGTGAAGGGGCTTATAGACGAAGTATAAAGAGTATACAAAATGTTCGGGAGGCGGGGATGTTGACCGGTTCGTGGATAGTCGTGACTTCCGACAAGATATCTGAATTGGACCGATACCTCAGATCCGTTAAAAAGAAAGGCGTTACGGACGTGGCGATCTTCGAACCGATCTTGACTGACCAAGATAAGATGTTGGAGGAAGATGAGAGGGAATATCTCAAGGAGATACAGAAAGTTGCGAGGAAGAAAAAAGCCTACCCGAGGATAATATCCGGGCCCTTCATGGACAGTGAAGAGTTCATGGGCTGTACCGCCGGCTACAACAGGATTCATATATCAGAAGAAGGAGAAGTCTTTCCCTGCGACATGCTTCGGGAAGAATGGGGTAACATCTATGATGATGATATAAAGGAAATATGGAGAGACATGAATTCCGAATATTCGGAACCTATCTGCGGCTGCCTCGCTTTGAACAACACGGAGGATAGGTTACCCGATTATTATCGAAAGCTGATACGAAAATGATGGGTCACAGGAGAGCAAAAAGTAGTACCAAGACCATGGGATACCTAGTGGATATAAAATAGATAGGTAATCTTCCGCCCTTCTTTTGCGCCTGTTCGTGGATATCTTTTGAAAGGAGTATCGAAGTTATGTCTACTGAGGTGAAGAGGAGAGCGATCAAAAAGACCAAGAAAAATAAACCCGTGTAGATGTCCTTTACATGAGGATATAGGGTGATCAGAACCACAACAGCTCCTACCGAAGCAGTCAACGATGCGGCCCCTACCGTTCTCTTCAGACCTAATCTATGCGCCGCCGTTGTGATATTTCTTTTCCTATCGACTTCATAGTCTTCCGCCACATTTACTAGATTTATCCCGAGGTTTAGCAGAGCGTATCCGACTATGAACAGGAGAAATGCTGCAGATACATCTGTATCTATGACAAGGTGACCCGCGAGGATAGGGAGTACGTAGACTCCCAGGTTGACCGGTATCGGTCCCAAGAGTCCTTTGTTCTTCAAGCGGATAGGCGGCGCGGAATAGAGATAACCGAAGGCCCATCCTATGGAGGATAATAGAGCCACTTCGATGTGTCCTCTCAGGAAAAAATATACGATCAAGACGAGAACGACCAAGCTCTCTAGGATCATCAGATCTTTTACTGTCGAAGCCCCTAAAGTTTCAACAGATCTGGCGAGATGCTTCTTCTTGAGTGCATCCACATCTCTATCATGGTAGCAATTTATGTTGCACGCGAAGGTGACTGAAAAAAAGAACAAGATGCCGAAGAGCAAAAGATCTATGTTGAGTAGATCGGAGAGGGTGTCGGCTGCGTAGAGAGGCCCCAATAGAATAGTGGCTAAAGATACCAGTTGTATCCTCCATCTGCTTATCTCCAGAAAAGCTTTGACTCGGCCCACGGAGAAAAGTAGAAGATAGGTTCTATTAAATCTTAGGCTTGATTCAAAAAGTTTCGACTTGTATTATACTGTGATAGAAGCAAAAAGGATATATACAGCGTAAACACATATGTTTACATGATAATATGGCGCAGGTCCAGGTCAGAGTCACGGATAAGATGATAGAAACTTTGGATGAATGGGTTGAAGAAGGAAAATTCAAAAGTCGGAGTGACGCGGTCCGAAGCGTGTTAAAGCAATACGAAGAGCGGGAAAAAACTAGAGATTTCTACAAGATGCTGCAAGAGAGGAGTGAAGAAGCCGAAGAGGATCCAGAAGAGCTCATCCCCCTGGAGTAGATCGGATGAGCTACGAAGTATTGCTCCATCCGAAAGCGGATCGATCCCTTGAAAATGCTGATAATCCCCTTGAAAAAAGGATAAGGGAAAAACTGGAGACCCTTTCGACTGAACCTGAAAAAGGAAAAAAGTTGAAGCATTCCAATTTCTGGCGATTGAGAATAGGGGATCATCGAGCCATATATGAGATAAAGCCCGGCGAAGAGAAGGTAGTCGTCCTCTTCATCGGACACAGGAAAGACGTATATGATGACTTTTCACGGTTGATCTGATAATATGTCTTTTTGACTATCTCCTTGTGCTGTTTGTACTCGATCTTTTTGTCCTACAATCCCTATAAATCCTGTTCTCTAGTTTTTCTAACTTTACCATACCAAATTATTACCTGAAGTACTGTCAAACTGTCAACTCTTCATTTTCTAACGATCTTTGTCTATTCGAATCTGCGATCCGACTTCTTATCGGTCACTTTTTCAACATCTTTTTCCAGCCACCCTACTTTGCAGTCATCTCTTCTATCGAATTCAGGCACGTACGGTTTGAT
>SL_8KL_010_SEDDRAFT_10003716_pt1 | contig 12505 bp, 13 predicted proteins | sample SodLakKL_010_SED_4_FD_11160 | JGI IMG/M metagenome (IMG submission 11160) | reverse complement strand
TTATGAGCAACGCTGCAACCACCGGCGTTGTTCTCCCTATAGCTTTATCCGCCATGCTGGTGTTGGACTTCCCCGATATATTACCAGTCTACCTGGTAGCTATGCCTAGCGCTTTCGCTTTCATGTTCATCGTAGGTACGCCCAGTGCTGCTTTGGTGTACTCCACGGGACATCTGGAACAGAAGGACTTTTTAGTTTCTGGCCTAGTTCTTAATATAATCGGGCTAGCTATCTTCTTAACCATTGGATTGGGGTGGTGGAGACTGCTAGGATATTGGTAAGAATGTGATATCTATGGATGATAAGAATGTGTCAAAACCAAAAAACAACGTTCTACTCATAGCGTGCTACGAAAAGCCGTACTCCAAAAGATCTCTTGAGATGATCAGAGGGACTATCTATAAAGAGAAACCTACTAAGATCATCATCTTGAAGATCATCGAAAAACCGAAGATGAAAGATAAACTCGACACCAGGATAGGTGAAAAGGCCAAGGAAAATTTCCTCGATTCCGTTCTGAAAGACAAAAAGGAAAAGGTGGATAGATACGCACAGGATGTTTTGAAGATAACGGATGACACCGATATACCAACTGAGGTTCGCCTGAGAAAGGCCGAAGTCATAGCGGATGAGATATTGGAGGATTATGAGAGGATGGACATAGATCATATCATATTACACGACGAAGAAAGAGCTCTTCTTGATAGATTGGCTAAAGGCAAGGTGAAAGAAGAAGTAGAAAAGCAGGCTGAAGAGGCGGATGTGACGACGGTTAAATAAAAAAACTGGAAAAACGAAAGATTATAATATCAAAGAGTATCCCAAAATACTGTAAGCATGTCGATCGTAAGGCTCGGTAAGATACACCTTCACTGGTGTGATAACTGCAACGTTCCAATAGTAGAGGAAGGAGAGTGTGGCCTCTGTGGCGAACAGGCGAGAAAAGTTGAGATCACTCCACCCGGGGACGTGAGGCCGGCATTCGATGAAGACATACAGCTGATCAGACAAACCATCGAGAGACAATGGGGCGATCGATATTCTTACGAAGTGTTTTCCGAAGAAAAACCCGTGATACTCAACTCTATACCATACAGAGACAGGATGGACGAAGTGATAGTAGACGGAGAAGTGATCGGGGCGTTGAGATACGATCCCGAGAGAAAATTGGAAGACAAATATCCGTATGAATTCATATTAAGACCCTGGAAAAGTTTGAAAAAACCAGACAAGGGGTTTGTAGTGGTAGACCCGGGAGCTGTCGAACCGATCCTCAGCGGAGGCAGTGTATTGGCTCCTGGGATAATCGACGCCGATCCTTCTATAGAGGAAGGAGATGAAGTCATAGTCACGGACGGTTCCGGTGAAGTTCTCTGCTCAGGGTCAGCAAGACGTCCTGGTGGAGAACTAGTCAAGACCTCTTCCGGACGGGGTGTAAAAAACAGGTGGAGGATTTCAGATCACTCCCAGAGCAAGAAAAAAGCGACGTGGAAAAAAGTCGTAGAGGCAAATCAGCAGTATATAGATGAAAGAGTCTATAAAGCGGTTGAATTCGTGAAGAGATACGTGAACAAAAATGATCTTCCCGTGGCAGTGGCCTACAGCGGTGGGAAGGATTCTTTGGCCACACTCCACATCTTACTTGAAGCTGAGATGGACCCGGACCTGATATTTATCGATACGGGCATAGAATTACCTGAAACTCTGGAAAATGTGGAACACGTGGCAGAAAAGTACGGTCTCACACTCCATGCGAAAAAAGCGGAAAGTGGCTATTGGAATAACGTTGACCATTTCGGCCCTTCTGCGAGAGACTACCGCTGGTGCTGCAAGACATGCAAGTTAGGGCCAACGGCTCTGCTGATAAAAGAAAAGTACGATGACGGCGTTCTCTCTTTCATCGGCCAGAGGAGGTACGAATCCAAACAGAGGATGAACCAAGGAAGCACATGGGATAATCCGTGGGTGCCAGGCCAAACAGCCGGTTCTCCTATACAGGATTGGACCGCGCTGCACGTATGGTTATATCTATTCCAAAAGGATGCGGATTGGAATCCCTGGTATGAAAAAGGATTCGAGAGGATAGGATGTTGGGTCTGTCCCGCCTCGGACCTAGCTATATTGGATAAGTTAAAAGAGGAGCTTACAAGTTACAATAGATTCGAAGAAGTTTTGAAGCGATATGCAGAAAAGAACGACCTACCGGAAGAGTGGATAAAACTAGGTCTCTGGAGATGGTTGGACGTTCCCAAAAACATGAGGAAACTCCTAGATAAGAAATCGAATCCCTCTGATAATAAGGCAGAGGAAACATCAAAAGAAGAGATGCTTGAAGATCCAAGGACTAAAAACTTGCTCAATGCTATTTGCGATACAGAGAAAAAGTCGTTTGAAGATCTCGATATAGACTATGTTCTGAAAGCACACAAAAAATCTCTTCACTGTGTGGAGTGCGGGGTCTGTTTAGGCAGATGTGAAAAGGATGCCATCTCTTTCGAGAAGGGCGTAAAGATAGATACTGAAAGATGTGTTAATTGTGGTAGATGTTGGGGAAAATGTCCAGTAGTTCATTTCGATGCCCGAGTTTAAGAAGTTATTTTGAGGAATATGCTCTCGAGCTCTTCGAAAGGGGCGTTTGTCTTTATACCTGTTGGTGAAAAATGGGTTCTAGAACTCTTGAAACCTCTTTCTTTTATCTTTTCTTTAAGGACTTTCATAGAAGGGGGTTCCACTTTCATTATACTGCTGATCTCATTGGTATCGTAAAAGAAAGGCGGGTATCCAGATTCATCTATCCATAAAGATATCATATCTTCGTCTAATTCTCCAACTACCATCAAATTTTCAAGTATGTCCTTAGAGAAGAGTTGTCCTGTCCAGAAAGGACCGCTCATCTTCCCTTGGCTTCCCCTGTTGTGATCCCACTTACCATCGTGAAAGCGGACCCTTTCCAGTTTCTCTAAACAAAGATCAGCCTCTTTTTTCCCTTCTCCTATCTGCAGATATGTCCGAAGATGATGGCCTTCGTAATAAGAAAGTAGGGGTCTTATCCATCGGTCGTGTCTTGCAGCTTCCATCGCACAGTAGGCTATCAATATCCTAAGACCGTTCTCATGCCTGCACCAGTTGTTCTCAGGAACTGCCGAATAGCGTCTTCTGCAGGTTTTAGGATATGTTCCACACAATACAGATGTATCCGTAGCGGTAACACCTACGACCCCTTTATGTGAAACGTATCGTGCCGCCAAGGAAAAATAAGGTACCGGAGTCCCAAAGGGATCGATATCCACATAATCATACTCGTACCTGTTCTCGATAAGATGCTTCTCTATGGAATCATTGCTGATTTTTACAGAATCCAAAATAGAATTCATTTTTGCGTTCTTTACTATCAGGTCGACGGCTTGTTCGGAAACGTCGTTGATATCGACTTTAGATGTCGATGTTTCTTTGAATATGCGAAGACCTCTCACACCTGTAGCTGCCATCCCGTCAAGGACTCTGATATCTTTTCCTCCAGCGAAACTGTTCAAAAAAGAGATACAGATATCTCTGTTCATCTTCATCGAGGTGTTGTAGAAAACGTCTTCACCTGTCTTTTTCGGACCTTTTCCATCGCCGGGTTTCGGAGCTAAGAAGCTGATCTCACCTTCATTCAACTCTATGTAACTCACGTCACATCGCCTTGGAGTTCCTCTTTTAACAGTTCAACGACCTTGTAAGGTAGCAGGTCCTTATTGACCTCCGTTAATTCCAACATCCTCACGTCGTCTCTTCTCCTAAGATCCTGAAGCAGGGTATTCCTTGATTTTTTCTCAAAGGTGATAATCAACGGTTTATTTACTTCGAATATTTTACTGACCATTTCACAGAACTCCTCGCTTTCCACTTGCATCTTTCCGATCTCATCGATCAGCACTACGTCGTTTTCTTGAGCGGCATTTTTGATCGCCTTGACTCCCACCTCGTTCAACGAATCTAGATTCACACCATATCCCTTTATCTCAACGGAAGAATCGAGGTCCAAATGTGCAAAGACGGCTTTCTCTTTCGTCCTCCAGTCCATCACCTGGAAACCGACTCTCCTGTTATCCTCCATTATCGGTTCTGTCACCATACCGCCCACGTTTATATCTTCTTTGGTTAACATATCTATTATCGATTTGATGGTCTTAGATTTTTGGGTACCCCAGGCACCGCTTATACCTATCTTCAAACTTTTAACCATGATTTACCTTGCCTCTATAGTTATTACATGGTTATGAATTACCCACTATTTATTTATTGTCGGAAAGTTTGAAAAAATTTTCACAGCTCTTTTATCTCCTTTACATACATCAGGGGGTAATCCATCTCATCTATGTATTCCATGTGGCCGACGGCTTTCAAACCACGGTATTCTATAACCACTTCCGCCTCTATCATGTCTCCCGTCAAAGTGGTGTAATCAAAAGGTCCCATGTTACCATGTTCTTCGCCTTCCGAGCCGCTGGGTTTTATCTCTACTTCGGCGGAACGAACATAGGCCTGGCTTTCAGTAGTATTTTCGATCGCCTTTTCTAGTATCTCCATATTGTGAGAACTCACTGGCGTTCCTATGAATTGGTGAAAAAGCGCCCCGAGTTTTATCCCGAGTTCAAAAGCCACCCTTTCACGATCGGTACAGTTAAAATACTTATCGGCCTTCTCCATCTTTTCGAACATCTCATCTTTTTCTTTTGTCATGATAAGTCACCATCAACGGTCCTAATAATATATATCCAAGGAGAATAACTAACGTAAACAGTAAAAATATTTTCGCCTCGGTTCGAGCAAAGTAGATCAGCAAAAGACCCATCATATTCAGAAATATAAATATTACCGCAGCGGCCTTCAGTCTCTTACCCCTGAGTTTAAGATAAGGGATAGGTGAATAAAGCAAAAAGCTGAATCCCAATACAACCAAAAGGGTAAGATAGGGATGGTACCAACCGGTGCCACCCCAGCCGAAAAGATAGGTAAGATGTATCACCAACAAAGCCAAACAAGGGGTCGGTAAACCCGAGTAAGTCTTTCGATCAGAGGTCTTATCCGCAAAGCGAGTCAATCTCATGGTCCCGAAAAAAACTATAAGGAAAGGAACTATCGTTGCCAAAGCGTTCTGTGGTGATTGCCAAGCTCTACCAAGTTGGATTTTGTAATAGGTAGAATATAACAATAAAGCCGGGGCGAAACAAAAAGAGATCATATCTGAAAAAAGATCCAGATAAGCTCCCAGCTCATGTTCCACATCGAGATAACGTGCCAATAATCCGTCCAAACCGTCTAATCCAACACATACTACGATCAGCAGCGATGCCAGAAAAAAGCGTCCATCGATCACATATGTTATAGATAGAAAACCGAGGAGTGCATTACCTACAGTTACGAAGTCAGGGATGGTTAAAGAAACATTTCTCTTATTACGCACCATTTTTATTATCCTCCCGTTCGGCTTCATCGTCGTTTAGATCTTTTTTTGTTTTCCATAGTCCTAGTGTGGTCTCCCCGGCTTTTACACGCTGTCCCTTCTCTACAACAAAATCTACATCTTTAGAAAATTCTAACTTCACTTTAGAACCAAAACGGATCATACCTATCTTTTCGCCTTTATCTACTAGATCACCTTTATTCACATAGGGGACGATCCTCCTACCTATCATCCCCGATATCTGCCATATCTTTATCTCACCGTATTCAGTATCGAGTAGTAAAAAGCGGTGCTCGTTTTTTTCCGCAGCTTCTGAAAAGGCTGGCAGATGAAGGCCTTTCTTATGTTCTTCCGCTTCGATACTACCACTCAAGGGAGCTCTATTCACGTGAACGTCCCACACGTTCATGAATATCTCTATGACGTTTTCTTCTTTATCTAGAACCTGGACCTTTCCGTCCGCCGGTGATATTATATTATCATTTATCTCTCTTTCGGGGTCTCTGAAAAAATATAGTGTAAAAAAAATGGGAAGGGAAAAAGTGATGAGCAGGTACAATAAGAGGTTAGAGTTGAAAAAGATATATAAAATTGATACCACAACTAAAGGAAGTGAAGAGAGCAATAGAGGTTTTCTTACACCTTTAGCTAGCATCGCCATAAAGATAAGAAAAGTAAAAGAGATAAAAGTATTTGTGGTTTGAAGCTAGATACGAGCTCACGTTACTGTGTCTATCTCTCCGTTAGGTGACGCCATCATCTCGTCGGCGAACTTTTCGCTCTCGGTATGTACATTAGTTATCACAAGTAATATCTTGACCTTGTTACCCATGTCTTCTTCTACATTACATCCCCAGATTATCCTCGCGTCCTTACTGATCTTCTCGTTGACCATGTTTGCGGCTTTCTCGGCTTCGCTTACAGTCATATTCGGGCCGCCCATGACTCTGACAAGAGCCCCTTTAGATTCACTGACGTCAACTTCTCCTAGTAGTGGCGATCCGAGGGCCTGTTCAACGGCTTCTTCTATCCTGTTGTTCGGGTCGTCAGATTCACCGATACCTATCATCGCCAACTCGCCGTTGTCCATTATCGTCCTCATGTCGTTGTAATCTATGTTGACCAAGCCGGGTTTAGTGATTATCTCTGTCATACCTTTGATGGACTCCATCAATATCTCGTCGGCCACCTTAAAAGCCTTGTTTATAGGTAGGTCTGGCACCAATTCGAGCAGCTTATCGTTTGGTATAACCACCGTGGTGTGACAGTGATCTTCCAGTTTCATGAGTCCTCTTTTAGCGTTTCTCATCCTTTCTTTACCTTCAGCTTCGAAGGGCAAAGTGACTACGCCCATCACGAGAGCTCCTTCGTCGTTAGCCATGTCCGCCACCACGGGGGCCGAACCGGTTCCAGTTCCACCGCCCATACCAGCGGTCACGAAAACTATATCCGCACCATCTACGTATTTTTGTAGCTCGTCCTTAGATTGCCTAGCACATTTTTCTCCGACCTCTGGTCTAGCACCAGCACCAAGACCACTGGTTATCTGTTTTCCTATAAGTACCTTTTTCTGCGCATGTGTATGAAGCAGATGTTTCGCATCGGTATTGAGAGCGATCAACTCTCCGCCTGTTATACCTTCCTCTGTCAGACGATCTAGGGTATTGCTGCCCCCACCACCTGCGCCAAATATCTTTATGCTCACCTTAAGTTGGTCTACCAATTCTCGAAGATCTTCATCTTCTGGAGCTTTTTCTAATCCTTCTTCGTCCATATCATCTACTGTTTTGCCTCGTGGTTTCTCTTTGCTCTTTTCTTTTTTCTCTTTATGTTTATCCAAAGCCTTACTAACTATTGATTCTGCCATGTTATATCCCAACCATCTTCAATGGCAGGAATGATATACCACTATTTAAGTATTGTCTTTAAAGTACGACGAGATTTTTTTTCACCTCTGGACACCGTCATATCACATCTCATCGATTAATAAAGTCTAGTGAAAAATATGCCTTTTGTCTGACATATAATATGATTATGTCATACGAGTTTTAGAAAACTCATAACATTTTTATCAAAGCTCCGTTTTGATACGAACATGGAAGAAAAAAAGATAGTGCATGATTTGGAGATCACTGGAGATACCACTATATCGGAGATGGTCTCAAAATACTACGATTCTGGTGGGTTCGTAGCTAAAAAAGTGGGGTCCGCCTCAAAGATATTAGGTGATATGTTTTCGGAGGGATCTACCAACTTTTTATCTTTCCCAGCGTGTATAGTTTCTACGGGAACACGGGGCGTGATAAAAGAGGCCTTGAAGAGAGAAATGTTCGATGTGGTCATCACCACTTGCGGAACCTTAGATCACGATCTCGCTAGAGTATGGGAAAATTATTATCACGGAAGATTTGACGCCGACGACTCAGAGCTACATCAACAGCAGATAAATCGATTGGGTAACATCTTCATCCCTAACTCGTCATATGGAGAAGTTTTAGAGAAAAATATGCAGCCGCTTCTCGAAGAGATAGTGGATGAAAAAGGTGACTCCTTCAGTACTAAAGAGATCATATGGGAGTTCGGAAAGAGGATAGATGACGAAGATTCGATACTTTATTGGGCTGCAGAAAATAAGATACCTATATACGTACCAGGGATAACCGACGGTGCCTTTGGATTCCAACTATGGATGTACTGGCAGAACAACAGAAACTTCAATATGGATCTGATGAAAGATCAACAGGATTTGTCAGACACGATCTTTTCTGCTGAAGAAAGCGGGGCCCTGATCGTCGGAGGGGGCATATCAAAACACCATACCATCTGGTGGAATCAATTCAGAGATGGATTGGATCGCGCCGTATACATCACTACCGCAGTAGAATACGACGGTTCTCTATCCGGTGCTAGGGCCGAAGAGGCCGTGTCATGGGGTAAGATAAGCGAAGAGGCCGATCACTGTACTGTCCACGGCGATGCTACGGTGATGTTGCCTTTGATATTGGGATCTCTGTTTTGATCTAGAATATAAACGGGTCAAAGGAAAAAGAAAAGTGAAAGGTTTTCTTAAAGGATCGTTGGCCGTTCTGTCAGATCTCAATCGTATTTCTGACAGTCGTCGCAGTACCACCTATCGTAATCCTCGATATATCTGAGTTCTTCTCCGCAGGTCGAACAATTTCTGGTCGTCTCTTCAGCTACTCCCGGCGTTGGTTGTTCTCGAGTGGATTCTGCTTGATCGGGCTGTTCCCCAGACTGCTGCGGCTCTTCCCATCCTCTCTGTTGTTCTTGTTGCTGCTGTTCAGACCGGTGCCATGCCGGTTGCTGTTGTTGCTGTCCTCTCTGTTGTTCCGGCTGCTGTTCAGGTTGCTGCCCCGGTTGCTGTTGCGGTTCCTGCCATCCTCTCTGCTGTTCCGGCTGCTGTCTAGGTTGCTGCTGCCCAGGTTGCTGTTGTTGCGGTTCCTGCCATCCTCTCTGCTGTTCCGGCTGCTGTCTAGGTTGCTGCTGCCCCGGTTGCTGTTGCGGTTCCTGCCATCCTCTCTGCTGTCCCGGTTGCTGTCTAGGTTGCTGTCCCGGCTGCTGTTGATAATATCCTCCTTGCGCTTGTGGGGTCGGAGCGGGGCTAGATAAGAATACGAGTGCAATAACACCTATATTTAGAACACCTGCAACCAAAGCAAGATACCAAGCTACACCAGGCCCCCAACTGATTTCCACTCCTTCTTCTTCAGTTGAACCGAAGAAACTTTCATGGGGTCCTTCATCACCCATATCAAACTCGCCTCCATCTTCATCAAATGCTCCGGGCAAACTTGCCATCAAATATAGAGGGGCTACAAAAGCAAATATCACACCTATGATCGCGAGGAGCGCACCGATCTTTTTATCTAGTTTACCTAAACCTACCATGAGTGCTCCTATCATACCTATGATAGAACCTATTATGGCGACTATAACAAATATCATAGTCAGGTTAAAAGTAGATCCAACTTCGCTGTCCTCATCGTATTCCTCAGTTTCAGTTTCTCCATTTGCTTCCGATTCGGTTTCTGAGTAATAGAAATCCCAGTCAAAACTAATCCTCTGTCCAAACTGTTCCATTTCTCCGCTTATAGTGTACATAGGCATGACAAAGGTCAGTATCAACAAAATTACCGCTACTATGCCCAATATCATACCTATTATCGTCTTTTGATCCATACCTCCTAACATATTATCAAACCAAAATGAGACATGGGAACTAAATATATAATTTTTCCGCCTTTAAGTTTTATTAAATATATTGTATATTTGTATAGTATGGCTAACTATGATATCAACTTTGAATTCGAAATGGATAACCAAAAACCCCTTTTGAACTATACCTTATCTAAAGATTGATCTTCTTTTTTATTAGCTCCTATGTTTTTTAGGTCTGTATTCCATTATTTTCTCAAGTATAGTGATAAGCGATGTCCAGGCGGAACAGTTCAAGACGTTTTGGATCGTTGTTCAGATCACATTCTCGGAGATCTCCTCTCCTTTCATCTCTCGCTCGCAGTACTCGCACTTCAAGGTCACTGGATATTCTCCGATAACTTTGAATTCCGATATTACGGGCTCGTTCTGGTTGCTGATGCAGTTCTTATTTTTACATCTAACTATGCCTTTCACCATTTCCGGCAGTTGAACCCTGTGTTTATCGATGACTTTGTAATCTCTAATTATGTTGACGGTAGCTTCAGGAGCCACTAGAGATATCTTATCCAAGTCTTCTTCTATGAGCTCCATGTCCTCCACTTTGACTATATCCTTTTTTCCGAGGCTGCTGTCCACATTCATGGCTATACTTACGATAGAATCTATATCATCTTCTCTGAGCCCTAAAATCCTAAGGACCTTCATCGCTTGAGCCTTTCTTATATGATCTATCACAGTTCCGTGCTTTATGGGTGTTATCTTTATCTGCTTTGGCTCTTCATCCATCTCATTTTCATCTTCATTCATTTTTAACACTCCATCAGCAATTTTAACAGGGCCATCCTAACCGGTATCCCGTTGGCGGCCTGTCGGAAGTATTTCGCGTTCGGTGTAGGATCAACATCGGCCGATATCTCGTCCACCCTAGGCAGAGGATGAAGGATGATCATATCTGATCTAGTATCGCTGTCATCCAACATCTTCTTTTCGAGGTGATATGATCTAGCCACTTCTTCATAATCTTTACTCGATGGAAACCTTTCCCTTTGGATCCTAGTCATATAGAGAACGTCTAAATCATCTAGAGCCTCATCAATATTTTCGACCTCTTGATAAGATATACCGTCTTCTGTTAATCCCTTGAGGATCTCTTCGGGCATTTTTAGTGAGGGGGGCGAGATGAACGTCAATTCAGTGTCGTACATGCTCAAAGCGTGAGTCAATGAATGAACTGTTCTACCGTATTTCAGGTCTCCTGCGATACCGATATGATTACCAGATATATCTCCCTTCTCTTCCTTTATGGTGAATAAATCCAATAGTGTTTGGGTTGGATGGTGACCGGCACCGTCTCCAGCATTGATCACCGGCACGTCGGAAAACTTAGAAGCCAATCTAGCGGCCCCCTCGCGGTGATGTCTCAGGACTATAAGGTCGGAGTAACCCGATGCCACTCTTATCGTATCAGCCAAGGTCTCTCCTTTCTTTGCCGATGAAGTTCCAGGTTTAGCAAAACCGATGCATCTACCCCCCATCCTCTTCATCGCTCCCTCGAAGGAAAGTCGTGTACGTGTGCTAGGTTCGTAAAAAAGGGTCGCTGCCAATTTACCGTACAGGTCGTCATTTTTCTTTTTGCCCTCAGCGACGGGGACCAAATCCTCTGCAAGGTCAAATATGATCTCTAACTCGTCCACAGTAAAATCCTTGATCGTAACCACATGGTCGTTCTTGAGTTCTTTATTCATGGTGATCAAAAAGACAATTGACGGGATAAATATATGATTTTGGTTCTTATCTCATAGAGTAAAAAGATATTGTTTTTACATCATATCTCGCCTGAAGTTCAGAATCACAGAAGACCGGCTTTTTGAAGGGTCATGATATCGTCCGTGCCGAGTTTTTCGCCCTTCTTGAACTTATCGTAAAGTTCCTGAGCCTCCTTTTGGGCTTCAGTTTCTTCCTTCTTCTTCTTTGCCTTCCTCTGTTTGTTCTTCAAGCCTGAGATTATCTTGCTGTAGTCCTGTACTTCGTTCACAGCTTCTATGTGCTTCTCGTGGTATTCATCGGCTTTCTTCTTCGCTTTAAGGAATTTCTCCTGAGCTTCGTCTGCTTTTTTTCTGACTTCATCGGCTTTCTGGAAATTCTCAAGCATCTTGTCGTGTATCTTCTGTGCATTTTCAGCCAATTCCGAGACCTTATTATGAGATTCTTCAGCCTCCTCTTTAGCTTCTTCTAGCCCTTGAGAGAGTTCACGTATTTCTTCATTTTCTTCTATCAACTCTCTTCTCTCATCCAATTCTTCTTTAAGATCCGATATCTTGTCCACGATCTCTTTTTCTTTATCGGTGCTGAGTACGTTGGTCATCTGTTTGAACTCGAGCTCTTCTATATTTTTCTTGATTTTGTCCATCGACTTATCGTCGTCGGGGAGGACCTTCTCCTTTTCTCGGGCCAATTTTCTAGATAATTCGTTAACTTTCTCATTCAGCTTGTTTCTCTTTTCTTTGTACTCCTGCACCTTTTCGTTCAGTTCGTCTCTTTCTTCCTTCAACTCATTGCCTGTTTCTATCAGTTCTCTGACTTCAGCGTTCAACTCGTCTCTCTTTTCTACCCATCTATTCGCTTCATCGTTCTTCTTGTTCCTAAGGCGCTTGTATTTATCGGCCCGATGGTTGGCCTTCTCCTTTTTTTCCTCCAACTCCTCTAGAAGTTCAGTCATGGTCAAAGCACTGTCCAGTAGATCGTTTTAAATGGATTAATCCTATCCAATATTGTGGGGTTTTATAATACTTTCGGAGAGTATACAGTATTTATCACTCTGAATGTAAAGAGTTAATTCAAGATTTTTGAAGTGGACAATATTTTCGATAGGAGTTG
>SL_8KL_010_SEDDRAFT_10003715_pt1 | contig 12508 bp, 13 predicted proteins | sample SodLakKL_010_SED_4_FD_11160 | JGI IMG/M metagenome (IMG submission 11160) | reverse complement strand
CATTAACGACCGTCAATAAGTCTGCTGCTTCGTCAGGAGCCATTATATCTATAACCCTGGATAACCTTCTGATATCCAGCTGTAAAGCCATTAATTTTTGATTTTCCTCCGACATAAATTCAAAGGCTTCGGCAATCTCTTCTTCGGTCAATAAAGAAATTACCTTGTTTAATTTAGCTATAGGTAATTCCTGTAATATTTCAGCCAGTTCAATAGGAGATAAAAAACTTAAGAATTCCTTAATATCTTTTGTTTTTCCTCTTTCAAGAGTTTTTATGAATTTTTCCCAAGTAGTTAAGTTTAAGCTCATTAGTTACACCCCCATAGTGATAAGTATTCCAAACATATATTATATTTTGTTCATTCCTACTGTTTATAATCCTATGCAAATCATCTAAATCTATATCCATATACTTACCACCACCTTTCCAAAAAATAAAAATATCCCCGGAAAAGGGGATATGCACCATCAACAAAGTAATTATTAACTAATTATAGAATTTAAATAATTACCCTTANAAAAATAATANNGCAAATGGNAATAATCCCCTTGTTGAGCTTTAGCACTGTAAAGCTAGGTTATATATCCAGCTGGATTAGGCTGGCCTTAATCCGACCAAGCCTGTTGACCCATTGGTGTCTCTCGACATTTTTGGGCACCAGCATATTACCTTACAGTAGCCTCACCTAACAGGAATTACTATTTTTTTCGTGTATAATTATAACATAGCGTAAAGTTCAATGTCAAAGCAATTATGTTTCTGTACCAAATATTGTTTTAAGTTTAATAACCCTCATCATGTCAGTATTGCTTAAAATACCTGTAAGCCTGTTATCTTCAACTACTAACACCCTGCCTACGCCTTCATTTGCCATTTTAAACATTGCCTCCGCAGCATCTTGTTCCGGCCTCATTATAACGCAATCTTCTACAGGAGTCATTATTTCTGAGACTTTAGTATTTTCCCATTTTGACCTGGGAATATCTTTTATCTGGTTGATGGAAACGAGCCCTCGCAGTGAGGAATTATCTAATACCGGAAAAGCTCCGAACTTATACTCGTAAAATTTTTCAACCAAACCACTTATACTAAGTTCAGGATCGATATACTGAACTTCCCTGCTCATTACTTCCGCTACTTTTATCCCAGACAGGGATTCCTTTAAAGCAACCTGGCTGTAACTTGCCTGACCGGCCTGATACAGAAGCCACCCCAGAACAATATACCATAACCCCCAGATTATACCCAGGGAAAACAAAGTAATGAAACCCATGCCCATAGCAAAAAATGCGAAAAAGCTTCCTGCTGTTACAGCTATCCGGGTAGCNAAAAGCAGGTTATCTTTCCATAACCATAGTAGCGCCCTTAAAACCCTTCCGCCATCCAGGGGAAATGCCGGTATTAAATTTATAATACCTATAATAAAATTGATCCTGGTTAAAAACCAGACCCCTTCAGTAATAGGACGTCCAGCAGGTAAAACTAAAAAAAACAATCCGAAAATTGCAGCCAGTATTATACTAAATAGCGGACCCATAACAGCTATTTTTAACTCCGCAGCCGGGAGGTCCGGTTCTTTTTTCATTTGCGCTACTCCACCAAAAATAAATAAGGTAATTTTTGAAATAGGAATTCCTTCTTTAATGGCTGTTAAGGAATGGGCCATCTCGTGGATCAGTACAGAAACAAAAACAAGTATGGTTACACTTATTCCCAAAATCCAGTAAATGACTTCATCAGTGCCGGGTAAAATCTGAGGAAAATAATGCTGGGACAAGGTAAAGCTAAAAAGCAAAAACACTAAAAACCAGCTGATATCCAACTCCACATCAATTCCGAATATATTAAAAATCTTTATGGCATTACGAAACAAGGTTTTCACCCCTTAAAAATATTGTTACCCTTATTATACTTCTAATTAATATATTTTCATATTAAAATATTAAATTTCTCATCCAAACATAATACCTTACCAGGAAAAAACAGATACATAATTAATTTCTTTCTATCAAATAATAATAAATAAGCAAATTAAAACAAACCTTAAAGGAAGGAATATAAACTTGCAAAACCAATTACAACAGGCCATAAAAGCCTTACAGCAGGCACAACAGTCAATTCAACAAAGGCAAGGCAAGTTTCAGCAGTAAAAAAACGGAGCCCATAGTACAACTGTGGGCTCCATGATTTATCCGCTTCTGCCTCTTCTTACATCTGATTCATCCTTCAATAAATTTATCAACTCTTCCTTACAAGTTTGGCATATAGTAACAATCTTTTGACATTTACAGGCAGCCCCCCTGCTGCCCAGAGCATAAGTCCGAGTTTTACTTTCTCCACCACAGCTATCACATACATATAAATCAGAACCATATAATTTCATCAGTATCAATCCCCTAAAAAAAGAAATTTAAAGTCACAGCCAATCAATTTTAGCGGCTTTAATAAATAAAAATGAAGACAAAAAATGCCTTCTGGTAAAAATAATAATTTTATTTTATAATTTCTAATGGTGCCGGAGACCGGAATTGAACCGGTACGGACATATTATGTCCGAGGGATTTTAAGTCCCTTGCGTCTGCCATTTCCGCCACTCCGGCATATTGTGGAGGCGACACCCGGATTCGAACCGGGGGATAAAGGATTTGCAGTCCTCTGCCTTACCACTTGGCTATGTCGCCTAAATAAAAAATGGAGCGGAAGACGGGATTTGAACCCGCGACCCTCGCCTTGGCAAGGCGATGCTCTACCACTGAGCTACTTCCGCATGGTGGCGAGACGCGGAATTGAACCGCGGACACGCGGATTTTCAGTCCGCTGCTCTACCAACTGAGCTATCTCGCCTGGCGGAGCTGACGGGAATTGAACCCGCGATCTCCGGCTTGACAGGCCGGCATGTTAACCGCTACACTACAGCTCCATATATGGTGGGCGAAACAGGGCTTGAACCTGTGACCCCCTGCTTGTAAGGCAGGTGCTCTCCCAACTGAGCTATCCGCCCTTGACACTTTCATAGTATACACAATCTAATATTAAAAGTCAATCTTTTTTATTTACTTATTTGTTTGTTTAGCTTCAAAGATATTGTAAAGTAATTATAGCAAAGATAAATAAAAAACTCAAGGGCCTTAAAAAAATAGAGTAATTACAAATATATTTCTTTGAATATAGCCTATAGATTTATTATATAAGCGTTAATAATATTTACCTGTTAATTAATTCCTTCTTCTTCGGAAGAACTATAATATATCAGGCTCTGTAGCTCAATTGTAAGGTCAGTATTATGCACATGAACATTTTTAGGAACATTAAGCTTAGTAGGGGCAAAATTTAAAATTGCAGTTATTCCACATTTAACCAGTTCATCAACTACATATTGGGCCTGTTCTGCTGGAACGGTTAAAACAGCAACTTTTACATTGTGTTCTTTTATTACTTCTGACATTTTATCAAAATGTTCAATATGCAAATCTTCTACTCTCTTCCCTATAACTTCAAGATCTACATCAAACATTCCAACTACACGGATATAAGGGTTTTTAATTATGTTATAACGTCCGAAGGCATTCCCCAAATGTCCTGATCCCAAAACTATAACGTTAGTTTCTTTATCTAAACCAATAATTTTTAACAACTTTTCCCTTAAATATACTGTGTTATAGCCCGTTCCCCTTGTGCCGAAAGCTCCAAAATATGCAAGATCTTTACGAATTTGTTCCGCCGTAAACCCAGTCTGATTACTTAAAGTCCTGGAAGAAATAATCTCTACATCTTTTTTTATAAGATTATCCAATATTCTCAGATAAACAGGAAGACGTTTAACAATTGACGACGGCGCATTACGCTGCAGCATATTTTATGCCTCCTTAAATCTATGGAAACTTCACTAATAACACCTTTTTAATATAAATTTTGCAATAAATTCAAGGGTTCTCTTGTGGGGGCTGTCCGGAAAAACCTCCAGTTCAATAACTGCCTGACTAACGTACTTTTCAGCTAGATTATACGCCCTATCAAAAGCTTTAGTTTCATTTATTTGTCTGGCAACCTGCTTAATAAATTCTTCATTTATATTTCTTTCCCTGATTTTTGCTTTAAATATATCGCTCATATCAGAACTGTCCAACATGTAGATAACAGGCAAAGTAATTGTCCCATGTCTTAAATCGTTACCTACCGGCTTGCCCGTATTTTTTTCATCACCAAGAAAGTCCAGTAAATCGTCAATTATCTGGAAAGCTATTCCCAAATTGTATCCATAATTTTGTAGGGATTTTACTTCCAGTTCATTTGCCCCAGAAACTATTCCCCCACTTTTGCAGCTACTTGATATAAATAAAGCAGTCTTTTTCTTAACCCTATCTAAATAAATCTCTTCTGTTATGTCCGGAGAATAAACCTCGTTCAGTTGCTGAATTTCTCCCTCCGACATCTTTTCAACTACTTCAGACATTACATTTATTAATGACATATAACCAAAATTGGTTAGAAGAGCAAAAGCTTTGGCAAACAAATAATCTCCCATCAATACAGATGACTGGTTGCCCCATTTAGAATTTACCGATGGTATCCCCCGCCTAGAATTAGAATTATCAACTACATCATCATGAACCAGGGTGGCAGAATGTATAAGCTCAATAGCCACAGCAACAGACATGATATCTTTAATGTCTTCAATGTCTTCGCCTTTTAATTTTGCACACAAAAAGAATAATGCTGGCCTAAGTCTTTTACCAGCAGAACTTAATAAATGAGAAGATATATCTGCCACTAAATGATCTTGAGAGTCTAATACTTGCTTCAGACCTGTTTCTAATTCCTGTAATTCTTTTTTTATATCGGCAAAAATATCTATAGCTCTCACCTAATCACCACCCTAGTCTGGTTGGCATTTAAACTGTCTCTTATTTTTAAAACCTAAGTAAATGTTGCGTAATTTGTGAAAACACGGACTAGAGCCCTAAGATGAAATATTTATACAACCTTATATTTTTCACAAAGCACAGTTAGCCTTTAATAACCGGTTTTCAAAAAGCTACCGTTATTTTATGCTAACTGCTTTTCCTCAAGTAATGGTTTTGTGTTAACAAAATGTTTATGAATACCAAGTTCTTTAGCAGAAAAACCAAAACTCAAACCAATTAGCTCAGAAATCTCAAAAACAGGCATATTGTACTTTACACCGTATTCTTTTTCGGTAGCCGGTTGACGCAATTCAAGATTAAGCTGGCACATAGGACAAGCAGTTACCAAGCAGTCAGCTCCAATAGCCTGAGCATAACTAAATATATCATTACTGAGTTTTAAAACTACGTCAGTTCTTGAAATAGCTAAACCTCCACCGCAGCATTCTGTTTTATAAGCCCATTCTAAAGCAGTCGCTCCTAAAGCATTTACCATCTCATCCATTGTCTGAGGGTATTCGGAATTATCAAATTGAGTCAACTCAGGTGGCTTTACCAAAAGGCAACCGTAATAACAGGCCACTTTTAATCCACTTAATTTTTTCTGAACCTGCTGAGAAATTTTATCCACGCCAACTTTATCGTAAAGAAACTCAACCATATTATACACTCTATTCGAAGCTTTATAGTCTCTACCTATAATATTATTGATTTTTTGCCTTTCTTCCTCATCATTTTTTAAAGTTTTTATAGCTGCAGACATTCTATTATAACAGGCAGCACAAGGCGCAAGGACATCCAGACCGTCTTCTTCAGCAATTGCCAGGTTACGAGCATTAAGGGCAATTGGAAGAACCAAGTCAGCCTGGTGAGCAGGAGAGGCCCCACAACAGTTCCAGTTTGGTATTTCCTTTAATTCAACGCCTAGTTTTTTTGCTATTGCTTTATTAGAAAGGTCATATTCTATACCAGTGGACTCCAAAGAACAACCAGGATAATATGCTATTTTCATTATTTTCCTCCTTTCAATTCATCAACCTTTTTAAAGATTTGAGAAACTTCCCCTCTGCCTTTAATTAAATGAGGAAAGGGACTGATTTTACCAAGCTTGAACATATGAGGTGCTACATCCATCCCTGCCATAAAATTCCCGGAACGTACATTATAAAGCATGGTTAACCCAGCTTCATATAATCTTCCTGTATGCTTTACTGTCTTGAGGAAGGAATCATTGAACACGTCTATACCTTTTTCTGCAGGTGGATAACCTTTCTCCTTAGATAATATCCTTAAAGTATCGTTAAGATGAGGAATATCCAATTTCCTTGGACATCGCGCTACACAGTTTCCGCATCCGATACAAAACCAAATCATCTTAGACTTAAAGACTTCTTCCACCAGTCCAGTTTGTAGCATTCTAACAATCTGACGCGGACTATAATCACTTAAATAACCTACTGGACAACCAGCAGCACAGGTGCCACATTGATAACATTCCTTTATGTCTACATGACTTTTTTCAGATATTTCATCCACTAAAGGCTCGGATGCTTTCAATGCTGTATTCATAACTACCTGCTCCATAAAACTCCTCCTTTTTAAATAATTTATAAGTATAAATACATAAACATTAAAACAAAGCCCAATATCGTCCTTATTTTATTTAATACTATAAGTACTATGTATAATAATTAATAAGGATAGATAGAGCATATAAATCCTTCATATCATTTATTTATTTAACATTAATTATATAGTTCGACATCTTTTCAACTTTCCCTTTTTAATAAGGGATTTTTTTTAAAATTTAAAGCAAATCAACTTTATTCTAAACTTATAACCTGTTTAGTTCTTTCATGTACAGTTTTGGGATCTGTCTCCTTTCTAGCGACTCCAGTTTTAATAGCCGCCTCAGCAACTGCTGCAGCGACACTAGGAGATACCCGCGCATCAAAAACATCAGGTATTATATAGCGGGTGCTTAAATCCTTTTCTGATATTAACCCGGCTATAGCCCTGGCAGCACTTATTTTCATTTCTTTATTAATATCGGCTGCCCTTACTTCCATAGCTCCTTTTAGAACTCCAGGAAAAGCAAGGACATTATTTATCTGATTGGGGAAATCAGATCGGCCCGTAGCAACAATACTCGCTCCTGCTTCCCAGGCTTCATCAGGCATAATTTCCGGGACAGGATTCGCCAGGGCAAAAATAAAAGGGTCTTTCTTCATTAATCTTATCATCTGCCTCGTCACAACCCCGGCTACAGAAACCCCGATAAAAACATCTGCTCCTTTTAAAGCATCTGCTAAAGTACCGGAAATATTTGCTTTAATCAATTGCACAATATCTTCTTTAAAAACATTCATGCCATTAGGACGACCAGGGTAAATTATCCCTGAGGAATCACAAAGTATTATTTCTTTCACCCCCAGGTAAATTAAAAGCTTGATTATGGCAATTCCTGCAGCGCCTGCTCCATTTATAACTACTTTTAAACCGGTTAAATCTTTACCAGAAACCTTAACGGCATTAAAAAGCCCAGCAATTACTACTATAGCTGTTCCGTGCTGGTCATCATGAAATACAGGTATATTAACTTCTCTTTTTAAGCGTTCTTCTATATAGAAGCACCTGGGGGCAGAAATGTCTTCCACATTAATACCTCCAAAAACCGGTTCTAATATCTTAATAGTTTTTACTATATCATCTACATTTTGGGTTTTTAAGCAAATAGGGAAAGCATCTAGCCCACTAAAATGTTTGAACAAAACTGATTTTCCCTCCATCACCGGAAGGGCTGCTTCAGCTCCAATATTCCCAAGTCCCAAAACAGCAGAACCATCTGTAATTATGGCAACCATATTNCCTTTTGTAGTATATTTATATGCCATTTCTACGTTTTTATATATTTCCTTACAGGGCTCTGCAACACCAGGTGTATAAGCAAGGCTTAAATCATCTTTAGTTTTAAGCTTAATTTTACTTGTTACTTCAATTTTCCCCTGATTTTCACTGTGAAGCTTTAAGGCTTTTCCCCTATAATCCATAATATATTCCTCCCTAAAAAATAATAGTTTGTGAAAGAGCACAACGTTTTTATGTTAATATTTCATTTTTTCAATAGCAATTAGAAAAGGAGCCTGTCTCTGATTTATATATTTATATATAAGCACACTGAAATCATTTGAATTTAAGGAAAGTAAAAATTTTTCCAGATTGAGCCACTCTTCTTCCCCACCAGGATGCCCCGTATAAACTACTATAGTAATTACTCCTTTTAATGAAAGCAGATTTAATGCGCCTTTAAGTGCTTCAATAGTCGTTTCCGGTCTGGTTATAATTTCCTTGTTTGAGCCGGGAAGATAACCCAGGTTAAACATTACAGTAGAAACTTCTTCTGACAAGTAGTTTACTATTTTCCCGTGATTATCATTAAACAATTGTACCCGTTCAAGCAAGTCGTTTTTTAAAAGTAATTCCCTTGTATTGCTTATAGCCTGCTTTTGAATATCAAAAACAAATACTTTCCCTTTTTCTCCTACCATTTTGGCCAGAAAAAGAGTATCATGACCATTTCCTGCAGTAGCATCAACAACTCTATCTCCAGGCTTTATAACCCGGGCTACTACTTTGTGGGAAAACTCTAAAGCTTTTAAAAGATTTCCCAAAAATCATTCCCCCCTGATAATTTTTAGTTTGTTCAAAGTTAAGGATAAGTATAAAACTGGCTTGTTTTCTATATTATAGTTTTATTTGACTAGATATTCTACCCCTGCATCTAGAAAAGTCACAAAAATATTAAGGCCCTAACAGGCCTTAAATATTTTTCTTTTCAATTAATTTTCTAGAAAATATTTTTAATATCTGGTCGCTGCATTTCATAAATGCTTTCCACTATTGTCCTACCTACACTTATTTCAATTAACGCATCCTCCTGTCGCCGCATATCAACCATCCTGTCAATTCTTACAATTGTCTGACTGAGAATATCGATCTCCTGATGATCCATTAACGGTGTCCACCAGGCATCAGCTTTACTCCAACGCTTCTTTAGTACTTTTGTTTCCTGTTTAGCTTTTTCCCATTCTTCCTGTTCAATTTTATTTTCAAGTTTTACAAGGCTTGACTGAAGTTCATCGGAGATTAAGGAGGTCTGGTAAAAAACATATATGGAAAAAGATATCAAAACTATAATTAATGCAGCTATTCCTATTACTATTCTCAACTTGCCTCACCACTTTTCTCTACTTTATTCTCTTTTTCTTGGTAATAAAGCTTTCCTCCTGGATCAATGCTGGCTATAAGAACACTACTTGGATCATTTATGCCAAATTTTAATAGTTCTTGTTTAAGCCACTCTTCCGTTAACCCAATCTTATTAAGATTATCATAATCAATTTGGCCATCTACAATTAAAGAATGATTCACTCCCTCATACTCAGTAGAAATATTAAAATCTTCAGGATTGGTAGGTCTCTTTTGTGATTTTGGCAACACACTTAGCTGTCCATTAGTTTCAAAAATAGCAAATTCAACGTCTGATAAATTATAATATCCTGCCAGCCTGAGTTGCTCTAACAAGTCGTTAATGGTAATCCGAAGATTTAGCATTTCAGACTCCTGTATTATACCATTCTTAATAACTATACTTGGCTTTCCGCATAGTAGGACACGAGCAGAGCTATATTTTAATGACAAAACAGAAACAAGTATCTGCATGGACATTATAAGGAGGATAGGTATTATACTATTTATCAAAGGTATGGAGATATCCTCCATGGAGACAGCAGCTAGAGCTGATACCATTATAGCTACAGCTAACTCAAAGGGTTGAAGCTGACCTATCTGTCGCTTGCCCATTAACCTTGTGACAATAAAAACGAGTATATATAAAATTACTGTCCTGATAATTACTGTAAACATATTTGCCTCCTACCTATTATTTATTATAAAATGTTTTTAAAGTACACTTTTATATCTTCTCCTTTATAGCAAATCTTATTAATTTCATAAAATCATTATTTAACCAAAAAAAAAGCTTCTTAATGAAGCTCTAAAAATATTAGAGAAATTGGATGCTTATACTTTTTTCTGATATAATTTAAAAGAAAAAAAAATTACAGGAGGTTAATAAATTGAAAAGATTTATTGCTATTCTAGTTATATCTGCCTTGATTATATTAATAATACCTTTCATAGACTATTTCTTAATACAGGGAAACTTATTTGGTTTGTGGACAGCCGCCTTTGGTGCTTTCGTTGGAGTAACTTTATTCCTTTTAGGGCTGATGTTTGTTCTTTTTTCTGGTTTCATCTTAATATTTAAAAAAAATAAAGCAGCCAAAAATATTTCCTTAAACGGTATTTCTTTTATGGGGATTGGAGCCCTTACAGCTATTGCTACCGTAATATTCTGGTTTATAATTGGACAACCCTTATTTAAATAAGATTCTATTTTAAAGCTTTTTAACTCTACTATTCAGTACTAACTTGTGGCATCTTTAACGTCATTATGGTAACCATCTAACAAAAAGGGTGCAGAAACTTTAATACCTATAGCACCTATAGGCGCTGTAACCAAAATTGAGAGAACTGCAATAGCCAGTATTATTTCACCCGAAGGAACCCCCGCTGCTAGAGGCATACCTCCTATTGCTGCCTGTACTGTAGCTTTTGGAAGATAAGATATCACACAAAACAATCTTTCTTTAAAATTAAGACTGGATCCCAGGGTTGATATCATTACTCCAATAGATCTAAAAGTCAACCCCACTACAATTAGCAGTAATCCCATGAGACCAGCATCCCAGCAAACCTGTATATTTACTGCAGAACCTATAAGAATAAATAAGAATATCTGTGCTACGACCCATACTTTATTTAGCTTACCTTCCAAAAAACAGGCTATGTTTTCTTTTTTGTAAAGCAGAACAAAACCAATAGTCATAACTGATAAAAGGCCAGCCACATTGATGTAGCCTCCTAATAATTTAACAGCTATGGCTACTCCGATTAATATCATTAATCCTTCCATCTCATTTATACGATCACCCATATAATCGTAGAACTTTGCCAGCACCACACCTACTACATATCCCAGGAGTATACTCCCAATAATTTCAAAAGGAATAAGCCCTACTTGGAGTAAAGAAGCTTCACCAGAACCTGTGCCCATACCTAGAAAAACAGAAAACAGGGTTATAGCAAAAACGTCATCAACTGAAGCTCCTGCTAAAACAACAATTGGCACTCCTTTATCCATCCCCCTACCCTGGTCACGCAGCTCTAGCATAGAAGGTACAATTACAGCTGGAGAAACAGCCGCTATTATAAAACCCAGCATTCCAGCTTCAAGGAATGGTAACCCCAGCAAGTATTGAGCAGTAAATGTCACGGCGAAACCTTCTAATAAGCAAGGTATAGCACTCATTTTTATAGCAGTAAAACCAATCTTACGCAAAATTTCAAGATTAAGCCCCAAGCCTGCCCTCAACAAAATAACGATTAAAGCCAATAGCCTTATATCACCAGAAATCAAAAGCAGGTTTTCATCAAGAAAACCAGTAATATAAGGTCCAATTATAATCCCTAAAATTATTAGGCCCAGTAAACCCGGGAGCTTAATCCATTGAAATAACCGAATTGCAATAATTCCAAATAACAGCATTACAACCAAGCTAGTTAACAATTTATATCCCCCTAAATATCAAACTTTTGTAAAGGCTCCTTCCTCTGCTGACTTACAACAGCATCGCCTGCTCCTATTAAAGCATAACGCGTAGCCATAGGTCCGGTTATTTCATAAAAAGTTACTGCTGCCAGTTCAATGGCCGTCACTATAGCTGCAAGTTCTGTACCGGGAAACCTGGACTGAACAAAAAGTATAAGACCTATACTGACTCCGGCTTTAGGAAGCATAGCTAAACCCATATACTTTTGGATAGAATATTCAGCTCCGGAAATTTTTGCTCCGTAATAGCATCCGGAAATCTTGCCCACTGCTCTGGTCAAAATATAAATTAAGGCAGGCAGCCAATTGGCAGCCAAAAGATCTAAATGTAAGCTTGCACCAGCTAAAGTAAAAAAAACAATAAAAATGGGAAGGTCTATATCTTCCAGGTAACTTAAAACATGCGGATTTCTTCCAAATAAATTAACAACAACGGCACCGCAAATCATGTTAACCAGTAAGGCTGAAAATTCAAAATATATGGCCACACCACTGTTTATTAATACAAAAGCCAGTAAAACAACAACAGTTTCCACACGTTTACTTATGTACTTTAAACCATAACACAAAACAATTCCGCTGATGATGCCAATAAATATTGAACCTAAGAGTTCCATGGCCGGATGAGCAAGATGAGCAGCTTCAAAAGCAACCCCAACTTCTGCAAACCCTTTTACTAAAGCAATGGTTAAGCCTACCAGAATTATACACAGGGCATCATCTAATGCAATTACTCCTAGCAGGGTGCTGGAAAATTTACCCTTAGCTTTATACTCTTTCATAACCGCTACAGTGGCTGCAGGAGCCGTAGCTGTAGCCAGGGCTGCCAAAATAATAGATATATTAAAATCTTTTCCTGTAAGAAAATA
>SL_8KL_010_SEDDRAFT_10003714_pt1 | contig 12509 bp, 17 predicted proteins | sample SodLakKL_010_SED_4_FD_11160 | JGI IMG/M metagenome (IMG submission 11160) | reverse complement strand
AAATGTACATCCTTATTTGCTGATTTATGTACATTGCTATTTGCTGAAAAGTGTACATTCTTATTTACGAAAAAGTGTACATTGTTATTTACCGATTACAAGGATAAACATTTATAATATTTTATATTTTTTTATAATTCAAATCATACATTCCAGAAATAATTTCCAAAAAATTTTTACATCCTGGAATTAATGGTGCTGAAATACAATTTCGATAAACCACAAACCGATTCCATGTATCGCCCCCAGGCATTTTCGGGGGGGGTATCCCCATGGAGGGAGGAGGGGGGGATACCGATAGATTTCAGAATGTCCAGCATCTGTTAAATAACCATAAAACCATGTCAAATCATCGCATATGTCATTTATTTGACATACATTTGTAATACATTATAAATATTTATTGTAAAACAAAATTATTTATATCATGAGCTTAGCTACAACCCCCGAACAAATGACATCAACAGACTTATTCTCCTTTAACGAGGTGAAAGTCAGCTACACGAGCAAAAAGGTTGGCATCCAGATTTCCAGCAGCAAACATGCTTATGATTTACTTGCCGCCAATTGGTCAAATATAGACTATGAAGAGTCATTTAAGATTATCCTGCTTAATAGGGGCAACAGAGTGCTTGGGGTATGTCGCATAAGTGTTGGTAGCATCTCGGCAACAGTGGCAGATCCGAAGAAAATATTCCAAACAGCGCTTGCCGCAAATGCCTCCGCAGTGATCCTCGCCCATAATCACCCAAGTGGTAACGTAAAACCCTCACTGAATGACCAAATGATTACAAATAAGTGTAAACAGGTGGGTGGTTTTCTGGACTTACCTGTGCTCGATCACATTGTGGTTACAAAAGACGGGTATTATTCCTTCGCTGATGAAGGACTCATTTAATTAAACAATATGCAATATGAAAGTCGAAAATCACAGGGAATTTGCAAGCACTGATTATCCGTCAGGCAGTTGCCCCTTCTATCAATTGGGTGAGGTTGTGATAAATAAGCATAATGAAATTGGGATAATCATTCAGGTTCATAGTCAGGGTGAATACAGAACCGATATGTTTGGCAATGTGTCGGCAAATGAGATAACCTTGGCTGACATGGGGCAAATCAAAAAATTCAGGGCAAATCTACTGCGAAGCTGATTTACGGGACACCAATGAAAGACGTAGGTATGCGAAAGATTCAGGTTCATATGCGGGTGAATGTTCTCAAAAAATTTGAGTTGGTGGTACCAGACAAATTGGATCCCCGTGATTTTGCGAACAAAGTGATAGCCAAGGATCCAGCCTGCAAGCACCATCGGGTAACCAATGTTCACTATGATCAGGACAGCGAGATGCCTATTTCTGTCCAGTTCTTTCTAAAACAAGAACGGAAAGTATTGCTGCAAAAATGTCATCCCATCAACATGCAATGCCTGAAATTGGCATTGTACATTGCGCCAGATGCTGGACCACTTGAGGCTTATCAAAAGCTGATTAAACAGGTTTATAAAGATGGTACCATACTGGCAGACTGCGTGATCTCGATGGCTGAACCGTTTCAGAACAGGTTTACCGTTTGTGAACTGCTGGCGATGTCTCAAATGCATGACGGTTAACTTATGTTGGCGTGATATCGTACATTTGTATGACATCCACAAAACCACATTCAAATGGCAACAAAAAAAGACAATTATCTCGGTGCTCGTCTGACGCTAGAGGTTATGCAGTATCTGAAGCAGGACTTCCCCGACAATCTAAGCCAGGGCATTCAGAAATCAATCGACGTGTATCGCAATGCGGTAATGTTAGCACTGGTTGAAATCAGGGCACAGAAGTTCAACGAACAGGAACTCAAGGCAATAATCCAATTAAAAAATCTGAATCAATCCATTGACGATGCAACGTTGGATATGCTGGCAAAAGAGCATGGAGCAGACCCGGATCAGCTACGAAAGAAGATTGGGAGTTTGGGAAGGATTGAAAAGTACATCATGTTTGAGCAGTTGGCATTGTACGAAATGGAGCAGTTAAAGAAACGGTTTGATGTTAAATGAAGAATGTCCAAGCCAAAGGTCAACATTGTACAATCATGGTGTCATTTTAATCTTGATTTAATGGGGAACGATAAAACGCCTAAAAACACGGCAAAGCAGGGCAAAATGGTGTAAAAAAAGTCACAGACTAAAAGGGCAACAAAAATGAGGCTAAAATACAATAGGGTTTCCACGTTTCAGCAGACAGGTGAACGCTTCACCATCGATCAGGAAAAGTATGACCTTGTTTTATTGGATAAGGTCAGTGGAAGCATCCCATTCAAAGATCGACCCAAAGGAAAAGAGATTGTCCAGATGGTGGAGAGTTCAACATTGTCCGAGTTGGTCGTTGAAGAATTCAGCAGACTTGGGAGGAATACGGGGGATATCATCTCAACCCTTGAATGGCTGGACCAGCATGGTGTGAATGTTTGTGTTCGCAACATTGGACTTCAGAGCCGTCCAAATGGCGAAAGAAATCCAATCTGGAAGATGATATCGTCCGTAATGTCCAGCCTATATGAAATGGAGTTGGAGAACATCAAAGAGAGAACCGCCATGGGCAGGATGGTCTATGTCCAGAATGGAGGCAGACTTGGCAGACCAGAAAACACGATTGAAAGTGATAAGAAGTTCCTGGAAAAACAAAAGACGCAGACCATCATCAAATACCTAAACAAACAACGGACAGTCAGGGAGATCTGCAAGATTCTAAATACAAGCAACAAGACGGTTCTCAAAGCCAAACGCATTGGCGAGAAATATGGGTTGATCTCCCTTACCCAAGCCGCTTGATTTTTATAATTTTCGTTTCCCGATAGGTTTTTGCCTGCAAAGTTACGCCTGCAGGGGCCGTATCTGCATGTAACAGCGTTCTATCCCTTGTTTCGCAGCATTTTTTTGTTAATTATAGTACCAATAAAGTGGGGTTAAAGTGCATTTTTGGGGTGCATAAACCAGGGTTATGATACCTATGCTTTGACCATATATTGTGTTTTTTCTTAAGCAGTATTTATTAGGAAAGAAGAAATATGGATCTACTACAAGACTATAAAGCAAGGCTCAAAGAAATAGGCGATCTGATCCGCAACTATCGCATTAATGAAGGAATGACCAGGCAAGATCTGTCTGAAGTGTCAGGTGTTCATGAGAACACTATTGCACGGATGGAGGCAGGAAACAATACAACCTTACTTAACCTTGTGATAATTGCCGATGGGTTGGGTGTCGATATCGGGGACTTGCTTATTGCAGACTGACCACCTAAGCTTGCAAAAAAAAGGGTTTGTTTTGGAGTTACTGAACCAAGATAAACACCCGTCAACCAACCGTAATAGCAACATATATCCAAAATACGCAAGTCAATATGGGGAATATCATCAGCATATGAGTTTGATTGAATTTATTTTTTTCCTCCTCGCTTTTATTTTGTTCCTCGGATTCATTTTTCCCCTTCTCGCTTTTATTTTTTTTCTTGATTTCATTGAAGACTTTTGTTAATGACATGCGCTCAGCTACTTTCCCCTCAATTGCCTTTTTGATTTTTTTGTGCTTCAAGAAGGTCTGATAGTCTTCGATCCCAATCAATAGCCACAAAAACGATAATACTACTCCCATGAGTGGAATGGCAAGGGTTAGGTTTTTTGCTTGAATTATCCCAAAATAATACCCAACCATTGCGACATGCAAGGTTAAAAACCAATTAAACAAAGTCCATATTCGCTGTGAGTACTGAATAAGAGCATCCGTGCGGATTTGAAGCAAAGAGAGAAGGTGCTCAGTTGATGGCGATGTGTTCTTATTCTCTATGGGTTCTTTCATAAAAAACATTAAATACTGTGAGACAATACATTAACTGATTTCAGGAATGATATCACTAAATTAAAAAAAACCGGTTGGAAAGAGCCAATGTGCCAATGGAAAAATTTTTTCATTTTTTTTCTGCCAAAACCGAATTTTTTGATTTTTCCAAGTACGTATATGTAAAGAGCCACTAACAGTGGCAGATAATTGGAAGTCAATAAACAGGCAAAAATGAGTAAACAATCAAAACAAAACATCAAAATGAACCTGACCCTAAAGCGAGAGTTTTATGGGCAGCTTCAGGAACTTGCTGAGAAAGACCACCTCAAGGTGTCGACCTGGACCAAACAGTTTCTAATTAGAAGGGTAAATGAGCAGTTGGGTAAATAACCAACCAAAATGCTTGTGTACCCTGATAACAGAGACCTGCCAAATTGGACTATGACAGGTCTCGAATACAATTAACCAGTTTAAACAAATGTTATTCAATGAATTAACCTACAAATATAAATACTCTGAAAAAGAAAAAAGTAATGAAAAACAGCAAGATTTTCAGCTTTTTTTCTCCTATGACCCCCGTCGCCATTATATTAAACCGGACAAAATAGAGTTAGGCAGAATCAATAACAGGATTCTGGAGAACAATACAGCTTGGTCCGGCATTAATGATCTTGCAAGCCTTATCTCATTAGGGCATACTGTATCTCCTGCCCTTTTTGTGGAAGAAAGGAGCCTGGCGGGGTTTTTTGCTTCAGGAATGCTCTTTCTGGACATCGATTATGGGCTTATCATCGAGGAGTTCTTAAAAGCGTCAAGGGATTATGAACTGTATCCCAACCTGATCTACCACTCCTTTAATCATACTCATGATAATCCGAGGTTCCGTGCTGTTTATATCCTTGATCAGGTCATTCAAAACAAGAGGGTCTACAAATACCTCTTAAAAGGATTGGGGAATCTGTTTCCTGATGTGGACCCAACATGTCTGGAACCTTCCAGGATATTCCATGGCACCCTCGCAACCCAAATTGTAGATTTCGAAAATGACACGGTTATCAAAGTGGACGACATCTTTAGGTATAAGGATACTGATGACCCTCTTACAAGCAAAGAAAAGTCAGTGTTTATCTACAGTCATAAACCTAACAGTTACGAAGTAGTAAAGAGGGTAATTGATTCGACCTACTACAAGCCCTTTGACAAGCATGGTAACCATGTCAGGCGCATCTGCAAAGATGATCCTTTGGAGGTGACCTGTATCTACTATAACAGGGAAACCAATAAGATTGACACCCAAAAAACCAGAAGTGACGTCAAACGGGAAAACCTATTATATATTAATAGAAGTTCCCACCAGACGTCACTTTCTTCTGTATTAGAGGACCCTAAAGGGATTCAGAAGATTGAGAAGGTCAACTATGAGGATCTGGCTCAACGGTCAGTCATGTTCAGTGAGTTCCTGTCAGGTGAAATCTGGGAAAAAAGTCACTACCGCCACGTGTTTAATCTGGCTTATAACCTCAAATGGGTTAAGGGTGGATTGGACTTTATGTTGAAGGTTATGGAGCGAAATAACCAGTTGGGAATTACAGCATATGGCGACAACGAGTTTTCCTGCGTAAAGCTGGCAAAAACCCCAACCTACAATTATCACCCGCCGTCTCTTCAGGATTTAAATGACCTTTACCCGGAGGATTATGAGAGATGGGGCAGCATTTATAATGCCATCAGCAACCAAAAAAGAGGCTCAGTTGAAATCATCAAAGAAAACCTTCCCAAGCCAATTGACATCTCTGAAGCTCAGAAGCAATTAAAAAAAACCTTTAAGACCGTTATTGGTCAAAAAACAAAGGGCACACTTGACCTTATCCAGGCAGCCATTGGACTGGGCAAAACACGTCTATTGATTGATCAGATAAATCATAGGTACAGTGGAGTGGTCATTGCCTTTACCACGCACCAGATGAAGGAGCAGTTTGTTAAGGATCTTAAAAAAAATGGCCGCTGCGAAAATGTTGATTTCATCGTAACACCTCAGATCCCTTTGTTTGGGAACATTGAACACAACATCCACCTTCAACTTCTATTTGAAAATGAGCAATTCAAAGAGGCAAAAAAATATATACACCAAATTAGCACCACGGAGAAAGGCACAGAAGATGCCCGTCTTGCAAAAGAATATCTCACTCAGTACACTGGATTTTTGGATGCCATTATTTATGACAGGTTTGAGGGAACTATCCTTACCACCCATTCCATGTGTCATTATTTCGATTTTGGAAAGATGAGCCAGAATCACAAGACCATCATCTTTGACGAGGATCTTTACTCCGGCGGGCTTATTTCAAACGATTATTTTCTGTTGGATGATCTGAAGCGATTAAGCGAAAAGGACAAGAAGTATCAAAAAGAATATCAGCACCTTTTAACCAAATCCATTGGCATATACACAAACGGAATTAATATCCCAACTTCCCACATTGAAGAGCGGATAAAAAGCTCCCAATCACCTGCAGATAAAGGGTTGTATAAAAAACTGCTGGAATTAAAACGATCAAAGGGTTATGCCATAATCACCGAACGAAAAGCAAGCAAGGATGTTTACAAGCTTCTTTATGGCAAGCGAATCCAGCTGAAACCCAGCATGCGGTATATTGTGCTTTCAGGGACCGCACCAGAGCGTCTGTATCGCTTTGAAAACATCAGAGTGAGCATCCACAACCAATGCAAGTTTATCGCTCCCAGAGGCGTTCTATTGCAATATACGGGCAAATCCTATAGCCAATCATCACTGTCAAAATCAGACAAACTTCCTGCCAACACTAAAGGTTTGCCTGTGATCACTTTCCAGAGGCATAAGGGGTTGTTTGAGGGAGCCACAGAAGGCATGCATTTCTTCAATGCTTTAGGCTATAATGACCTGAAGGGAAAGGATTTGATGGTTGTCGGCACGCCCCACCTAAACCCATATGCACTGGCGATTCTTGCTCTGGAAACGGGGCTGGAGATTGACCTGGATGATCAAACCCTGCTTTCCAAGGCAAACCAAACGGTTGAGTTCAATGGCTTGAAATTTAAACTGTTCACCTTTCTCAACGAAACTCTGAGAGAGTTGTCAATGCAATTAACCGAGAGTGAACTGCAACAAACCATTGGCAGGGCAAGACTATTACGTCATGATGTAAACGTTCACTTGTATTCCAATTTTCCGCTGTGGCAAGCAAACGAGTACGTTTATTAAATGGCAGACCATGGATTTTCGGTCATGGCCTGCAGGTTAAATAATGGTACTAAACACTTTTTTGAATGTATCCGCAAAACTGCGCTTTTTCCTCTGTGATTTAAATCGTTGAGCTGTCAGAGCGATCTTGGCATTGCGATCTTTGGTATGATGGCTAGTGCTTGTTTTTTGCGGCATTTCCTTTATTGACCCATCATGATATTTGCCATCTATTAATTCCACGAATTGTTCGATCTCTTTCAGGTGCTCTTCAGCTTGACTGTGGTTCTTAAAAGGTTCACTTTGGAGTTTTATCATTACCCCGTTCCCGGTCTCATATTGGGAATTTAAAACAAACTTATCGCCACTGATACTGCCTGTTTTGTGTGAAATAGTAGTATTAGTTTTACGTCCAGTATTCCTTTTTTTTGAACACCCCGGGCAACCATTGCCATTCAGATGCAAATCAATTCTCTGATTGAATTCACCATGTTCAGGACAAATAACCTTTATATAGTCCAGCTTTTTATTGTTTTGGCTGTATTCGCATTTTGAATAATCGTATTTGTTGCCATGGATCTTGTTTACCTTGTCCAAAAACTCTTCCCTTGTCAAGCGATTCCATGCACAAAGATTACAGCCTGCTCCAGAATAATGAACCGCTGGAGTTTGCTGAAAGACTCCATGTCTTTTGCAGATGATATTTACCTCTTTCTGCATATTTACATATTTTACCTGCGAATAGTCATATCTGTCACCGTGCGCCTCTTGCGCTCTTACCAAAAACACGGCGTATCCATGTTTCATTTTATTTTGTTTTTTTTTAGAATTTTTCATGATATTTTAATTTAATGCATCCCAGTTTATTGTTTTTCAGCTGACAAGGCAGGGATGTTATCCTGTTCAACTGATATGTTTAAGTCTAGGCGAATTCAGTATTGTCCTCACCCCAAGTGAACCCATTCGACAGTTGATCATTAAGGGTATTGTTTGCCCACCATTGATTTTCAATATCTGCGTGGCCCGCCGGATCACTCTCGGTGAAGTAGTTGGATATAAAAACCTCATTGCCTGTTTGCGTTGTTCCCTGGGTGACATTCCGCATTCCATAGGTTAGTTCCCATGGCGTGACATTGGTAAACGAATACAAATCCCTGATGTATTCACAGTCATCGTATGTGATCAGATACTTGTGTTTGCATTCTGCCACAGTGGCTGCAAATCGCTCGTGATCGAATGACCTGTGAAGATGACCTTTTTCTCCATAAAGAGCTGATTTGGTTGCAGAATAGTAGGGTGGATCCATGAATATAAACACCTTATCCCCGTCCTTTTTCAAAAGCTCCTGGTAATCAACATTTGAAATTGTAATGTTGTCTGATTGCATTAAATCAGCCAACCTGGATAGTCGCTCAATGCTGCTTTCGGTGAAACGGTTTTTAAATGCATCTTCGCTGTATCCGCCCGAGTGGGTTGTTCCTGAAAAAGTAATTCGATTAAAAATGAAAAATGCAGCTGCTTTTTCAAGGTTAGTGAATGAATGCATATTGTGTTTTAGAAAGCAGTGGAGCTGCTTGCCATCAGTGTAATTACTGCGCCATTGGTGCACCTTGTCAACCAAGGCATCCATGTCGCTTTGAGTATGCACCCAAAAATTATAAAGGTCAAAATAAAGATCATTGACCCAAAACAGTTTACCTGGGCGCGTCTGCTTGAGGTGAAGGAAAAGCGAACCTCCTCCAAGAAACGGTTCACGGTATTCGTTAAAATCAGGCACCATTGGTGCAATCACCTTTATCGCTCTGCTTTTACCACCAGGATATCTGAGTGGGCTTTTTACCCATCTGCGCTTACGTTTTTTGGTGTCTCTTTTATGGATTTTGGATTTATTCATATATATATTTTCTGATATGTTGCATTAAAATATTGTTTAAAAAATGCAGTGTGGTCACGGGATGCTGCCCCCCCCATACAAGACTATTGAATTAGTGACCAATCAAACACGATTACACCTGTATTCCCGTGTATGCCTTCTTCACAAACACCTGCACTTGTGGCATTACCCCAATAAAAGTCATGGTCATAACAATAGCGGGAGACAATCTTGGCCGGATAGTTTAGATACGTTGAGTGCCCTGAATCATTATAGCCGAAGTCAGGGATATCCATTCGTATTAGATATCCCTTACCTTCAGCTTTCGCTTCAGCAATGCACTGTTCGAGTTTTTGTATAACCTCTGCTTTAATTGTCTTCATATGTCTACAGTTTTTGTTGAATATTGCAGGATATCGCTGATCAGGCCGTCAAACAACTCGACGATTTTATTCATGCATTTCCCGTCACTAAAGCACGACAACCAATTCGACAAACATTTCATTGCCTGTGGATTTGAATTCCAACGTCCTCATTTTTGAGTCTTTTATTGTGAATGTTAAGCGTTGAAATTGAAGGCTGATTTAACTGCCAAGGGCAAACCCGACAAGACGATTTGTGAATAATGTCAGACCTAAACGAATCATATATTAATGCATGATCCTTCCAAAAGCTTAAATCTTTCTCTGTTGCTCTCTGATCCCAAGGCTCCAAGGCATTTTTTCTGCCAACATAGGTTGTAATGATGATGTACCTGTTCCCATCTCGTTTGAAAGCACCAAAAACGGTATCACACTCATCTGGTTTCCTGTTCAGCACAAGTCTTGAGTGACCCTTTCGCCCTCTTCGAATAGCATAAACTATATCATCACCATCGTTTGTAAGCACACAACTAGTAAGCCCAACCATGTGAGGGAACTGATGCTCTAATTCAATAAACGCCTCATCAGTTGATCCGATATTATTGATCAGTGCATAAAAAGCTCTGTCGGGAACCGGATGTAGGTGAGAGGTGTTAAATCGTGGTACAAATTCAATCCCATGCATATTGATGTAGACCTTTCTAACATGTTCTGCACTGCCTCTTGGGCTGAGAGAAAAATTAACTTGATCACCAGCCTTTAAACCAGTGGATTCAGGATCTTCAAGCCGATAGATCTGGCGTCTGCTTTTGCAGTAGATCAACCCCCAATTCCTTTCCTTGCAGATACCGGAAATTGTTCCATCGTAAGTTCTCTTCATAATGACATGTTTCATGCTTGATAATTTTGTGTTTCCTCAAAAGCATTATTAAAAAAGTCCAGGATGTCATTGAAGTACTTTTCTCTTTCCGCTTCATCGCCATTAAAAACGAAGTGGAGATGGAGCTCATCGTAAAGCTCATAAACACCCATGTAGATATTACAATCATCCATTTTGTAGAAAATAAAATGATTAATATCGGAGTCAGAATCGCCGTCAAACTCTGTCATGTCAACGTTTTGTATGTCTTGCAATGATTCACCAAGTATGGAGGGCATTGAAATAATTACAGTGTCCAAAAAGGAGCCATATGAAGAATATTTGCGTGCTTTACAGATCATGTATTCGTTTGGCAGCAACTCGTTATCCTGCTCTCGTAACTGAGTCTCCAGAAAGTTGACGTAATGCTCTTTGTCAAAATTTTCTTTTTTTAATTCTTTAAAATTTTTCATAATAAATAAGTTTTATATATCCCATACTTTTATTTTTCAATCGATAAGGTTGGGACTTTACCCTTATACAATTGGTTTTCTCCTGTTTTAAATTACGGTGGCGGAGTACCCCCGTTTATTGACAAGCATTGTCCGTCATGGGTCGGTCCATCTTTTGATTAGGAAGTGGTTTATCCATATGATCCACTTGCACGTAATGAGAGTTTCGTTTGCCTCTCTAAACCACCTATGATATACTTCCAATATGAACATCGTATTTTGGTTTTGCGTAATCGTTTCTGTTTGTCTTTATAATTAAAATCGGGATGTTGTCTTTTATGGTTACAAATAGTTGGAAATATTTTTTTAAAAAAAATCATCAATGCCCTGAAAGCATTGCCAACATTGATGATTCGTTGAGTCACTTTTTTCTAAAAACTGCTTAATTCTTAAGGAAAAGTGAAAAATAAGCTGTATCTTGTGTGATATAAATATCACATTAACATGGCGAGAATTACTGCATTAGAGTTTCTTAAATCGTTTTTCAAAATCAGCAAACAGCTAACGGTTTCAGAATTAAGGCTGCTCTACCTGTTAATTACAGAACCTAAAACAAAAGAAATGGCCCAGCAGGAGATTGCTGAAAGGCTTGGGACTCACAGACGGACAATTAACATTGGGTTGAAGAAATTAGCCGGGCTTGGTTATTTGCCAGATATCTCTTTACCGGAAACTGGGGATGGAAGTACTAGACCTGTTTGGAGACCTAAAAGGGGGAGTAAAGTCACCTCACATGAAATTAAATATGCTTACGATCTTGTAAGGGAAACCATTTTACAGATTTACAAATTCCGCAAAAGCAAAGCCTTAGTTGTCAATGAAGACCTTGTGATACACTTTCTTGGTGATATTCGACTTCATTTTGATTTAAGGAATGACAGAGAGTTCATAATAAATGCAATCAAACGGGCACACCCATCAATCACCTTTTATCCCAACCTGAAGGAGGAAGATTGTGATTCACTCCGTCAGTATGAAGCAATCCTCTTAATTAATCAAGAAATTAATGATGCCCGAAAGCAGGATATATATTATTTAAAAAGACAGGATTTGCTGAAATTAGTTGTAGGGTACTACAACTTTACTGAAAAGGAGGTCTTGCAGCTTCTTACGCAATATTTCCCTGTTATGGTAAAAACCCGTGATAAATTTAGAATCCCAAGACCCCATTGTATATTAAAAAGGAGATAGGGATAATTTGCCTTTCCCCTTTTGAAATTAACTCCCTGGATAATGACACAAAAAAATATGTTTTGGGATTCCATATCCGTATTACTATTCTATGCCAACCATAACAATCCTTCCGAAACAGGAAAGACTGTTATTTCATCAGTAACAGATTGTGATGTCATGCAAGGAGAAATAAAAACCCAGCTTGCCGATATAATCTAATTTTCTTTAAGCGCGATATAACAAACTCATGTTTCATCCAATGAGTTTAAAGGGTTAGTGTGTTATATTGATTCATTACAAAATGGCCGGCACATAAGACATGAGGCTAAAAAGGATCTGCAAACGAGAAGACCTCACCATTGTTACAGTAAAGTGCCATTTTCTTCTATTACAATCAAGAAGCATATTTTAATTGTGGCCCAGGCAATTTTCCAAAATTGGGTAAACGAAGTGCTGGTTGGCTTGGAAGGAATCAATCCTTTTTTGGAGGTGCTTTGGGGGTTTAAAAAAGAAAAAGTGGAGCTTGTTTAAACTCCACTTTTGGTTCAAAAACGGTTCAAAAAATTTGCAAGAACCTGATAACCAGTATACATATGTCGGGGTGAGAGGATTCGAACCTCCGGCCTCGTCGTCCCGAACGACGCGCGCTAACCGGGCTGCGCTACACCCCGTAAATGTGTG
>SL_8KL_010_SEDDRAFT_10003713_pt1 | contig 12510 bp, 5 predicted proteins | sample SodLakKL_010_SED_4_FD_11160 | JGI IMG/M metagenome (IMG submission 11160) | reverse complement strand
TGCAACTCTCTCACCGAAGGTGACAGGGTTGAATTCGATTCCGAAGAAGGGGATAAAGGACCTAGAGCTATCAACGTAAAAAAGATAGATTAGATCGTTTTTCTTTCAACTGATCTACAAAATTCTTTAGGGATTCAAATTCCTTCATTTTTACTTCTTATCTATATTTTCTCTTTCATCATCTTTCTTATCTCATCACATCTGCTTTCTAATTTGTCAGTCGCATCTGCAGCCTCTGAAAGCGTCCTGGCGATCACCACATGATCATTACTTTCCTCATCATCTATTACTATCCTATTTACGTTCATATTCCTCACCTTGTCTTTTCAATCCTGATATATGGTTCTATACCGACTTAAATTTTTCTATTTTTCATGTATGACAAATTTTGGAGATCTAATTGTTCTTTTCAACTTAACTGAAATATCATTCTCTAGAAGAGCTCGCTCCACGCAAGCTTATGTATTTGCCAAGTTTTCAGTCTATACTTTTGCAAAATTTTATTTATCAGTGCTGAGCTGTTTCATGCATGTCGAAGGTTGGAGATAAAGATTTGATATTGATGCATCTGGAGGGGTTCGAGGAATTCAGAGATGAAAAAGAAGTACCTTATGGTCTTACACCTAGAGGTATCACTTGCGCCGTTGGGATAAGTGAAAGTGAACCATACAAAACTCTAGAGAGTATGAGTGAAGAGGGGCTGATCGAAGAGGATACAAGAACAATAATGGGTGAAAATAAACAGAGGAACGTTTATTTTCTCACGGAAAAAGGCAAGAAAATAGAAGAAGAGTTTCGGGACGAAGTCAAAGGTAAGGAAGTAACATTGAGGACCGACGATGGTGAAAAAAATCTGAAGCTGGAGGATGTTGAGAATCACGTCGACGGCAGAAACCCGATGGTAAAAGCACTTCGTACCATGGATAAAGATGGTGTGATCGATCTTACTGGACATGATAAAGAATTTGAAGTCTTTGTGGGAAGAAAAGAAGAACTAAAGAATTTGAGAGAGGATCTTAGAAAAGTAAAAAAGGAAGGGGTCAAAACATTATTTGTCGAGGGAAAAGCTGGAATAGGAAAAACTTCTCTTGTCTCAAAATTGAAACCCTTCGCTCAAGAGCTAGGATTTAAATTTTTATCAGGCAACTGTCAAAGTGAAACTTCCGATCCTTATCTGCCTTTTAAGGAAGCCTTCAGCGAATATGTCGAAAGCGAGGGAAAAGAACAGCAAAAAACCAGCATGGCATTCATCGGAACTGGCAATGAAGGCAAGGTGAAAGATAAAAATCTGTTCGACGCTAAGAAAGAAGAGACTTTTTATGAGACCACTAAATGTATAAAAGAGATCGCCGAGGACGATCCGCTAGTCGTTTTTCTAGACGATCTACAGTGGGTAGACAGAGCGACCTTGGATATACTTGCTTATATGGACGATAAGCTTGGAGAGGCTCCTGTATTTTTTATCGGTGCTTATCGGCCTGAAGACCTATCCGAGAATCATCATCTGCTCGAGATGATGCACAGACTGAGCAGAAAGAATAGGATAGATAAAATAGAACTCGAGTCACTCGCTTATAAAGATACGGAGGAAACGGTTAAAGGTGTTCTTGGGGAAGAGGGGGTACCCGAACATTTTGTGGACCGCCTTCACCGCAAGACAAAAGGAAATCCGCTTTTTATAAAAGAAAGTCTTCGGCAGATGGTGGAAGAAGGTACTGTGGATCCAGAAAAGAACGAATATCCAGAAAGCGAAGAGGATTTCTCGGTTTCGGGACTTGTCCATGACGTTATCGAGAGGAGGATCAAGCGTTTGGATGACGAAACCATCAAGATCATCGAATTAGGCAGTGTGATAGGAAAAGAGGTTCCTTTTAATTTGTTATCCAATACAGCAGACATAGACGAGATAGACTTGTTAGACCATATCGATATATTGATCGGAAATCAGCTTTGGAACGAGGACCCCAGTGATGAAACATTCTACTTTTCCCACGACTTGATACAGGAGACAGTTTATAAATCCATCAAAAAATTGAAGAGAAAATTACTCCACAAGAGAGTGGCACAGAATATCGAGAAAATTTTTCAGCATGAACTCGATGATTGGTATTCTGATCTGGCAAAACATCATCGAGGCGCGGAGAAGTACTCTGATGCTTTAGACTATTACCTTAAAGCCGGAGAAAGGGCAGAGGAAGTTTATGCTCACGAGGATGCCATAGAGATGTACAAGAAAAGCTTATCCTTGGTGGATGAAGTTAAAGATCCAAAAACCACTAAGATCGAGATCTGGGAAAAACTTGCGGATGCATGTAAGCTACTCGGCCGATACGAGAAGAGCAGAGAATTTTTAGATAAGATTTGTGAGCACGATGAAAGTTCGGTTGACATACTCAGAGCATATAGAAAAAAATCTACCACATGGTTAGAACAGGGACGGTGGGATAATGCCTNCGAAAGCATCGAAACAGCGTTAGATATCGATGTGAGCGGAGAAGGTGCGAAGAAGGAGATCTGTGAATTGAAGAGTAACATGGGTTGGGTCCAGATGAGATTGGGAGAATATGATAAATCTAAAGAGATATTCCTAGAAGTTAAAAAAATGAGTGAAAGATTAGGAGAGGATAAATTGATAGCGAAGTCCTTCCATAATCTCGGCAGTCTAAATTATATGATAGAAAATCTCGATGAAGCAATTTCTTTTTTCGAAGAGGCTATAGAGATACTAGAGGAATTGGACGATGTTCAGAGCTTAACATCGACTCTGAATAATCTGGGACTAGTTAAGATGTATAGGATGAGGTGGGATGAGGCGAGGAAGGATTTTGAGAGGGGTCTGGAAAAGTGTGAAGAGATCGGGGAGACCAAGGGGATCTGCATAGCTCTGAACAATCTAGGGGACGTTTATAGGGAGAAGGGGAACTTTGAGAAAGCCCTTGAGCATTTCAACAGAGGTTTGAAAAAGGCCGAAAAGATATCAGATGAACAGGGTATAGCGGGGTTTTTGACCAATATCGGTATAACCTATCAGAAGATGGGTAAACTTGATGAAGCTTTCACTTATTACGAGAAAGGCCTAGAAAAGTTCGAAGAGCTAAAATCTAAAACCCGTATAGCCTGGGTAAAGCGACACTTAGGAGATATCTATACTGCGAGAGGTGAGTGGGAGAAAGCGTTCGAAGCTTATGAAAGATCGAGAGATATATATGAGGAAATCGGAGAGGAGAAGGAAAAAAGGTCCGTATTGGCGGATATTGCAGAAGCCTATGTGAAATCTGACCAGGTTGAGAAGGCGGAAAAAATAGCCCGAGAGACCATTGAAGAACCAGAAAATTGGGATTCGATCATTTTGGAGGCGACCTGTAAACGGTTCCTTGGGATATTGTATAGGGAGAAAGAAGAATTTGAAAAAGCGGAGGAATATTTGATAGGTTCAAAAGAGATTCTGAAAGATCGGTCCCCAACAGATTATCCTCAGGTGCTTTTTGAACTCGGAGTCCTTTATCAGAAGAAGGGAAAAAATGAGAAAGCTCGACGATGTCTTGAGGATGCACTAGATTTGTTCGATGAGATAGGGATGAAACGTTGGGAAAATATGACGGAAGAACAACTCGCGGAGGTCTAAAAGTGAAAAATAAACTATTCGATGAGCTTGATGAGAAGGAGTTACTGCTTATCCATTTAGGGGATCTTTCAGACCGACCAAAACGAGATAACGAAAAAGTCGTTTCCCTAAAAAACATTTTAGATTTAGAAAAGGAGATGATCGAACGATCGATTTCCGAGCTTGAAGAGAAGGGAAAGATTATCGAGGAAAAAACGCACAGTGATCAAGATGGGATTCTACGGTATGAACTGACCGATGAAGGAAAAAAAGAGAGAGAAAGGATATGGGACGATATAAGAGAAACGAAGATCATCTTGATCGATGAAAAAGACGCAGTACAACTGGAGCTCAAGAACATACTGACTGTTTTAGATGGTATCCCTCTAATCGAAATCATTAAAAATATCGATAGTCGAGGAGTTTTGGACCTTAGAGATGATGAAAAATCGAGGGAAGAATTGGTAGGCAGAGAAGAACATGTAAAGAAGCTAAAAGACCTGATAACGGAGATCGATCATAAGGAGATAAACACCTTGTTGATATCCGGTGATACGGGAATGGGCAAGACAAGGCTGGTCGAAGAGCTAAAAAATATGGTCTTGGAGATGGGTTTCGACTTCTTGAAGGGAAGATGTTTTGTCGAAGATCAAGCTCCTTATGCTCCTTTCAAGAGGGCTCTCGGAAAACTACTCGAGATAGAAAGAGGGATGGGAGAAGCTCAGGGAATTATAAGCCAGTCTCGATCCTCGAGAGATAAAGCCGAAAGTCAAAAGATGTTCGACGCACAGAAAATGTCTGTTTTTTATGGCACAACTAAATTTTTGAAAAGTCTGTCTGAATTTCGACCGCTAGTTATATTTCTTGATGATATCCAATGGGCAGATTCCGGTACCTTAAATCTTCTTGACTATATGGCCGACAGGTTGAGAGAAGAAGCGGTGATACTGATCGGTGCTTACAGGCCCGGAGATGTGAGCGAATCTGATCCACTAAAAAAGGCAATGCGCCGTATGTCTCGGAAGAAACTTTACCATGAAATAGAGCTCGAACCTCTTGAAGAGGATTCGATAGAGAAGATGATATCCGAGATCACAGGGATTGAGAAAATACCGGATGATTTCGTTAGAAAGTTAGAAGATAAGACAAACGGAAATCCGCTCTTTGTAAAAGAGATCGTAAACCAGATGTTGAAAGAAAGATTGATAGATATAGAAAAAGGCGAATTTCCGACTGAAAGAGAGATATTCTACATACCTGATGTTGTTCAAAAGGTCATCGAACAGAGAGTTTTCGATTTGAATGACGAGAGTAGAGAGATACTCCAGTTGGGAAGCGTGATAGGCAAAGATATCCCATTCGAGTTATTGGCGAATGCGTCTGGTGAAAATGAATTCGAACTGCTTGATAAAATAGATCCACTTTTGGAGAACAATATATGGGAGGAGGACCCAAGGGAAGACGTATTTTCCTTTTCTCATAACTTATTTTTGGATACGATTTATGAAGGAGTTGGAAAGTGGCTCGAGCGAAAAAATCTTCATATAAAGATAGCTGAAGCCACTGAGAAGGTATATGAAGAGGATTTAGATGACAGATATTTCACTCTAGGTCATCATTTTAAAAAGGGCGAGGATTATGAAAAAGCCTTCGACTATTTCATGAAGGCCGGTGAGAAGGCTGAAAAAGTATATGCTCATGAAGATGCTATAGAACGATACGAGGAAGCACTGATGATCGCGAATAGAACAGGGGAGATAGAAAAAGAGAAGGAGATCCGTTTATTGGAAGAACTTGGTGAGATCAACAACATAATCGGAAATTATGAAGAAAGTAGAAAATATCTTCGGCAGCCGCTTGTTGAAGTTTCTGAACCGGAAAGAAAAAGAAGATTCTACAGGAATATAATCGATAGCTGGTATAATGAGGGGGAGTTCGACAAGGTCATCGAGATAACTGATGAGGCTTTGTATCTGGGCGAAGAAGATCACTCAGATATAGATGAAATGAGTGGTTCAAGGAGAGAAAAAAATACTACCGAGATCTGTAAATTGTTGAGTAAAAAGGCTTGGGCTCTCATGAGGAAAGGTGAGTACGAAAGGGCGAAAGAGATCTTCTTTGAAGAATTGAATAGAGCGGAAGAGCTGGGTGACAGATCCGTTCTAGCTCAGGCGTACCATGATCTGGGCTCATTAGAGAGAGGTGGATTAAGTACTGAAGATTGTATTCGATACCTTACCAAGGCAATCAAGATCAGGAAGGATATCCTAGCTGAAGAAGAGTTATTCAAGGAGAAATATGATCTATTCAGATCTTACAACAATTTAGGAGCTATTTATTTCGAACGGCTCAATTTGGATAAATCTCTCTCCCTTTTCGAAAAAGCCTTGAAGCTAAATCAAGAGATAAAGAACAAAATGTTCGAAGTATTGGCTCTAAATAATATAGCGGCTATCAAATCAAAAAAAGGTGAGTTGGACGAGAGTGAAAATATACTTGAAAAAGTTCTTGAGATGGCCGAAGGGATCCACTACACACAAGGCCAATTACTTGCAGAGAACACTCTCGGGGTGATCCATGAAGAAAGAGGAAAACTCGACCAAGCTCTTGAACATTTTGAAAGGGCTAAAAACATAACAGAAAAAATCGATTTTAAATTTGGGATGATCGATGTTTATGTTAACATTTCTCAGATCTATATCTTCAAGGGAGAAATGGATAAGGCCAAAGATCATATAGATCAAGGACATAAATTAGCAGAAGAGATAAAAAATGAACGTTCAATAGGGAAAACCCTTAGACTAAAAGGCGAGATAGAAAGATTGAAAGGAGATATTGGCAAGGGTATAGAATATCATAAAAAAGCGATCGAGACCGATATCAAGGGAGCGAATCTATTTTGGAACAGATGTGAATTAGTTGAAGATTTTCTAGCTAAAGAAGATATCAAAAAAGCAGAAGAAAATCTCGAGAGAGTAAAAGAAGAAAATATCGGAACAAAAGATAGTGACTCGAATCTGAAAATGCTACAAGGTGTGATTTCAAGGGAGAAAGGGGATCTAGAGGAATCTAAAAAATTCTTAGAGACATCACTTGAAATGAGCAAGGAGCTGTCAAAGAGATATAGGATCGCGAGAGTGGATTACGAACTCGGTAAGCTCTACATCTCGATGGACAATGATGAAAAAGCTAGAGAGTATCTCGATCACGCAAAGCAGCTTTTCGAGCAGATGGGCATGAAACTAAGATTAAAAGAGACCAGGGACCTTCTTAGAAGTTTGGACTGATCATCAAGAAGATTTGACTTTTGACTCTGAAAGTATGATAGTAGTATTATAAAATATTTTTCAGATATATGCAAAAGTTTTATTAATTATAAAACATCTGGAATAAACTATGTTGTCATTGGGTATAGAAGATATCATTCTTATTTATCTACAAGGATATGGAGGGGAGTTCAAAGATGAAGACGAAGTACCAATCGGGTTGACCGCTAGAGGAATAATAAAAATAATAGGAATGAATGAAAAGGAACCCTACGATACCCTAAAAGACCTTAAAGAAGAAAATCTGATAGAAGAAGATACAAAGGAAGTAATAGGATTGAACAAAGAAAGAAATGTTTATTTTCTAACAGAGAAGGGTAAGGAAAAAGAGCAAGAGCGTTGGAACGAAATAAAGGATAAAAAGGTAGTACTCAAAACCGAAGATGACGAAAAAGAACTCACCCTTCGTAATATAAAATCCCATATCTTCGGTAGGAATCCTATCGTGAAAGGATTACGGATGATGGATGAGAACAGGGAGATCGATCTTACAGCATTCGAAAGTGAGAGAGAAATTTTCGTTGGAAGGCGAGGGGAGCTAAAAGAACTTAGAAAGCAGCTGAAAATGGTTAAAAAAGGGGAAACTATTACGGTGTTCATCGAAGGAGAAGCTGGTATAGGAAAAACTTCTCTTATTTCCAAATTAAAACCATTTGCGAACGAGTTGGGCTTCAAATTTTTAACTGGGACTTGTCAAAGTGAAACTTCTGATCCTTATCTGCCTTTTAAAGAGGCGTTTAGTGAATACACTGATCGTGGTTCTGAGACGTTAGAGAAAACGGGCATGGCGTTCATAAGTACCAATTGGGGTGATAAGATAGAAGACAAAAAACTCTTCGATGCTAAAAAGAAAGAGACCTTTCATGAAACTACAAAAATTGTTGAACAAATAGCGAAAGAAAATCCTCTAGTAGTTTTTCTGGACGATTTGCAATGGGTCGATAGAGCTACTATTGACCTCTTAGCTTATATGGACGATAAGTTGGAAGATGTTTCAATCCTGTTCATAGGGACCTATAGACCCGAGGACATACGAGAGGACCACCATCTTTTGGATATTATGCATAGGTTGAGACTTAAAAAAAGATTCAAAAAGATAGAGCTTGAGCCTCTTGACTATGAGGCTACCGAAGAAACAGTCAAGGGTATATTGGGAACTGAAGAAGTCCCTCAGGGATTTATAGAGGATATCCACGAAAAGACCAAGGGTAATCCTCTATTCATAAAAGAAAGCATCAGACAGATGAAAGAAGATGGATTTATTGATCTAGAAAGTAATACATTTCCCACAAGAAGTGACGATATATACGTGTCGGATATGGTTCACAATGTGATCAAGAAAAGAGTGAACAGGTTAGACGATGAAACTAGAAAGATTATGGAGATAGGAAGCGTGATCGGAAGAGAGATACCTTTCGATCTTCTTTCCCGCATTGTAGAGATGGACGATATAGATCTTCTAGATCATATAGATATTCTGATAGAAAACCAAATTTGGGAAGAACATCCTTATGATGAAGTTTTTTATTTTTCCCATGATCTTATAAAGGATACGGTTTACAGAGATATCAAAGGATTAAAGAAAAAATTGCTTCACAGGAAAGTCGCGAAAAATATAGAAGAAACTTACAAAGATAAAATTGATGATTGGTTTTCAATTTTAGCTAGACAATACAAGAAAGCTGAAAGACCATCTAAAAGCCTTGATTATTATATCAAAGCAGGCGAAAGGGCGGAGGAAATCTATGCAAATGAAGATGCTGTAACTATGTATGAAAAAGCTATCTCGATTTATAAAGAAACCGATGATGGAGTCATAGATTTGGTCGAGATTCTTAAAAATTTGGGAAGGGGATATTTTCTTTTAGGACGCTTCGAAAAAACGATTGAAAACTTTGAAAAAGCTCTTGATATAGCGGAAGATCAGAATGAAATTCTCACCATCTATCGAAGGCTCGCTGAAACATATCTTGAAAAGGGTGAATGGGATACGACTTTAGAATATATAAACAAAGGTCTGGAACTTAGTGATCAGGAGATCTCTGAGAAATGTGAATTCATCAGCATAAAAGGATCTGCACATATGAAAAAAGGAGATTTTGAGAGAGCTGAAGAGATATTTGAAGAGGAAAAAAGACTGGTTGAAAAGATAGAAGACGAGGAGAAGATTGGACAGGTTAATCATGATCTAGGCACTGCTTACCTTCGCCAAGGAAGATTAGATGAAGGGATAAACAGATTGAATAAGGCTATTGATATCAGAGAAAAGAATGATGACTTGATAGAGTTATACAAGTCTCTGAATAATATCGCGATAGGCTATAAAGATATGGGCGATTACGATAGGGCTCGAGAATATTTTGAGAAAAGTCTCGATGTGGCCAAAAATAATAATTTTAAAACCGGGATCCCCACTGCTTTGAATAATCTAGCCTTCATTTATTCTGAAGTGGGAGATTTAGAGAGTTCTCTAGAAAAATATAAGGAAAGTCTCGAATTGAGCAGAAAACTGGGTATCAAGGAGACTGTAGGATTATCCTTGGGAAATCTAGGAAACGTATACTTGAAAAGAGGAGAGCTAAAAAAGGCGCGGGAGAAAATCGACGATTCGATAAAGGTGATGGAAGAGATCGGTAATGATTACGGAAAGTTGATCGATTTACAATATTTAGGATCTTTAAATAAAAAGGAAGGGAAAATGGAAAGAGCACAGAAAACATATTTAAAGAGCTTAGAAATGGCGCGTGATATAGGTAGCAAAAAAAGAGAAGCTATGTCACTTAAAAGATTAGGAGAACTTTTCACCACTTTTGGCGAACTCAAGAAAGCGGAGGAGTATTATGAAGAAGCTAGAGATACTAGTCAAAAGATAGGTGCTGAAGATATCCAAGCTTTGGTCAATGATAGGTTAGCTCATCTTTGTTCGACTAGGGGTGATCTGAACAAAGCGATAGAACTGCATGAACAAGCACGAAATATTTCTGATGATAATAATCACGATAAGGTGAGGATCACTATCCAGATCGGTTTAGCTGAAGATTATTTAGATAAGGGCGAATTAAAGAAAGCGAAAAAATACTTCGAGAAAGCTAAAGAAGCGATCGACAAAGGGGAGTGGCCCGAACTGCGAATGAGGTTTCAGGTATTGAAAGCTAGGATACTGAGTGTTGAAGGAGATCTAGCAAGTGCAAAAAAGATTCTTGAAAATGTCCTGACCAAGAGCAAAAAGATGGGATATGAGGTTTGGGAGGCGAAGGTATTGCATGAATTGGGTGAGTTAAGCTTTGAGATGAGTGAAGAAGAGATGGCAAAAGAATATTTTCTAGAGGCACAAAAGAACTTCGAAAATTTTAATATGCAATTATTGGGAAATAAGGTTGAAGAGACCTTATCCGAGCTGGATACTGAACTGTGAAGAAGCCTGTTCTATATATCGTTGAAAAGAATTGGGAAAATTCATTTAGGTCTATAGTAATTTATCTAACCGATAGAGGGGGGCATTCGTGTTATGATTCTCATTTAGCATCGATTCTTGGGAAAACAGATAACTTCGTGTTCTGAAGCAAGGTTAAATGTGACGTTAGTCCCCAACTCATATCTTTCAGTGTGATGCTTCAAGGCTCTTACGGTTTTGCCAGAAGGCAGTTTTATCTTGTACAGATAATGCATGCCCTGGAATATCCTGTCAACTACTTCTCCCACCCCTTTCTTTTCAGGCTCGATATCGATGAAATCGGGTCTGACCATAACTTCAACGGGTGTATCAGAATCGAATCTTCCGTGATAAAGTAGATCGCCCATCTCCGTTTTTACCGTATCTTTTCCATTTATAGTCCCACTTATGAAATCCGCAGCCCCTATAAAATCAGCAACGAAGGGACCATCAGGATAATGAAATATGTCTTCAGGACCGTCTATCTGCAGTACTTCTCCTTCGTTCATCACTCCCACCCTATCGCCCATGAAGAGAGCCTCGTTTTGATCGTGAGTAACGAAGATAACACTCGCTTCAGCATTTTTTAGTATATCTCTGACTTCAGAACGGATCCGAGTTCTTAAATCCGCATCAAGATTGGAAAATGGCTCGTCTAGAAGTAATATCTTTGGACCGGGAGCAAGTGCGCGTGCTAAAGCGACTCTCTGTTGCTCCCCACCAGATAACTCGTGAGGCATCTTTGACGCGTGGTCTTCTAGTCCTATCAGGGTCAGCATCTCTGCTACTCTTTTCTCTCGCTTTATACCTTTTGAAGAGAGACCGTACGCGATGTTTTCTGAAACATCTAGATGGGGAAATAAAGCGTAATTTTGAAACACTATGCCCACATCTCGTTTTTCTGGTGGTACGAACTTCTTTTCACCAACCACGGGTTCATCACCGATGAATATCTCACCCTTTCCAGGCACTTCGAATCCAGCAATGAGTCTCAATAAAGTTGTCTTTCCACAACCGCTAGGACCAACCAGCGCTAGAATATCTCCTCTCTCTAAATCGAACTCGACGCCTTTTACAGCGAAAGTCTTACCGAATGTTTTGGTCACATCTTCACAACGAACCGCTGATCTTTTCATATTTTCCCTTCCTGTGCCAGAATATCAATAATATCATCATGGGTATCGAAGAAAGAAGTATCAGCAATAAGGCCGGTACTGCGGCTCTAGCAAAGAACGCCTCTGATGTCGCCTGCCAGATCGATGTAGCTAAGGTATCGAATCCAAGTGGGCTCAAGATTATCGTAGCCTGAAGTTCCTTCATAGTCACTAGGAAAACGAGGGCGGCACCAGAAAAAATACCATTTTTGGAAAGAGGTATAGTGATAGAACTGATAGTTTCGCTTGGAGTACGGCCCAAACTGCGAGAGGCCTCTTCGACTTTTGGATCTATCTGAAGCAGTGAATTCCGTATAGAACCGACCGCCAAAGGAAGAAACAGAATCATGTATCCGAAGATGAGTAAACCCAACGTTTGATATAATGGTGTACCTACCGCAAAGAATACTAAAGAAAGTGAGATGACGATACCGGGTAGAGCAAAACCGATATAGGTGAATTTTTCAACGATCTGGCTCAACTTACCGGAAAATCGCGAAGTCAATATCGCGATAGGGAGCGCCGAAAATATCACTACAACAGAGGTCAATCCAGATACTTGTAGGGAGTTTATGGCAGGACCCCATATTATCTGTAAAGTCTCTCCTGCCGCAAGTCCTCTAAAGGCCCAGTAAGCCAAGATAGATATGGGTAATATCAAAAATATAAGTACTACGGATAAACAAAAAGCTAACGCGGCCCACNTCCATCTTCCCAACTCGATTATATTCGGATCTCTGGAACTACCTTTGGAACTTCCGTAAAATTGGACTCTTTTCCTAGTTTTAGATTCTAATATCATNAGTGAAACTGCAAAAAGCAACAAGATCATGGATAAAGCCGCGGCTATCATCCTNCCGCCGAAAGGNGTCAGATATTGGTTGTAGATAGCAAAAGTGAAAGTTTCAAACCTCATCAAAGATACGGCGCCAAAATCACGCAGCGAATATAGAGCGATCAACAGTCCTCCAGAGGCTATCGCGGGTCTTAGTT
>SL_8KL_010_SEDDRAFT_10003711_pt1 | contig 12511 bp, 14 predicted proteins | sample SodLakKL_010_SED_4_FD_11160 | JGI IMG/M metagenome (IMG submission 11160) | reverse complement strand
ATAGTGATAGGTATGCCAATTAAAAATTTTCCTATACCTATTATAGTATTTAATACTATTTCACCAATACCAGAAAATATTTTTATTCAATCTCTTTCTTTTCCTTTAAACCCATCAATAATTTTTTTGAAAGGTTTTATTATGCTATCAACAATACCCATCACAGGAGAAAATATATCTCCAATAATATTACTCATTGTTGTTCTAAGATTATTAAACATTTCTGATACTCAATCAAATACTGGCTCTAAAAATGTACCTGCAAAAATTGATTTCAAAGCATCTGTTACTATTATAGGTATTCTAAAGAAAAAATCAAAAACGATATTACTTATAGATGTAAGTATTCCTTTTATATCTCCTTCTTTGATATATCCAATTAATTCCTTAAAACTATCAGCTATGCCACCTATTCAGTCAATAACACTATTTACTCCTATAGTTATTCATTCAACTGCTTTTCCTGCCGCATCGGTTTCTATACCAAATAATCCCGATATTCAGTCAAATGCTTTAAAAACAGGCTCAAAGAATCCATATATAGCAGCAATTAATCCAGCTTTTATTCTTTCTATTAGAGTTCCTTCTGCTTTCATGAATCCTCTAAAAAAATCAACGATTCCCATTATAACAGCTATAGCCTGTCCAATAAGAGGCACGAATTTTATAATTCTACCAAACATTCTTACAAAATTGGCTATAAATCCCACAACAGGACCTGCTTGACTACTCATTCTAGCCCCTCATGCCGCAATATTACTAAAAACATTAACTACATTACTTATTGTCCTAAATACAGTCCTAAATACAGATAATACAGAACCGAATACTGCTCTTACAGTATTTGAAAGTCTTATTAAAGGTCTTCCTATATCATATGTAATAAAAAATCTCAATCTTTCAAATACATCAAGTAGTCTAGTCAAGGTTCTTATAGGTAATAACCTTCCTACTATTCTGCCTATACCTGCAAAAATATTTGATATAAATCTGAAAACACCTATTATAGAATTATAAATAACACCTGTTATTCTTGTCACCCTTACAAGTAATCTTTCTGAAAAATTAACAACTACTTGAAATGGCAACATAATATATGATAATACACCAAGTGCCATTGCTGATAAAGTACCCGCAACCATTCCCATCAAAACACCAAGCAATCCTAATACTGTAAGTCTTGATTTTCCGTCTTTGTCGGTTTGTCTGGCCAAACGCTTAGCTTCGTCTTCTCCTTGTTGAACTAAACTATCTATAGCGTCTTTTTGACTTTTTTGTGTTTGTGACAATGAAATAATATTTTTATCTATACTACCCAGATATTTTACTTGTGCTCTGTCATGTCCGTCGTCTTCGTCACCACCAAACCCAAGCATTGAAGCAGCACTAGCAGTCACTCACTCAAATCCCCCTTTAACTACAGAAAAGGCGCCGGCAGCTATATTTTTAATATCGTCCATAACACCTGTTATTTCCGTACCTAAAACATTTCTAACTGAACTTCCAACAGTAGTAGATACTTTTTGAAAACCCTGACCTACTTCTTTAGCTATTTCATCTTTTATAGTAGGTTGTCCTTTTGCAATTCTTGTAGGCGTTGTCATAATAATTCTCCTGAAATTAAAAAGGGGAATCTATTGAGTTTATAAGCTCTTTAGACTCCCCTTTTATAAGGAATCCGTTAATATAAATTACTTATATTAAGCGAGATATTAAAATTTTCCACTATTAATATTTTCCAGATTCTTTTTTTCTTCCCTTTTATCCTTAATTAATATTGATACATGTGCTTCTCTTTCGTGATCAAACATTTCGCCACTTTCTGTTATTGAAATATTTGAAAATTTAGATAAATAATGTTGTTGTTCTATAATACTACTTAAATTACAGTCTAATGAAAACAGATTAGCTATTCGAAAAAATTGTCTAATGGAATTTGTGTTTCTTCTTTATAATCACAATGCGGACAATTTACTTGATGTTCTAAACTGATACCAAAATCATTGTTTTGGTATCAATCTCGTAGTTTTTGATACTCGGTACTAGGTAAATCTCCAATAAATTTCATTTTCTTTTCTACGGGCGGATTTTCTGTACCATCAGGGGTTGTTATAGACAATATCGAAGATGCTATATCTGCTAACATCATTTCTATTTGTTTCTCAGATGAAGAAATTTTTTTATTTATTGCCTTATATCCCTTTTTTTGATCTCCACGTTTTATATGATCCATTTCAAGTTTAATATTATCATTTAATAAGTTAACTTCTTTTTCTGGATCTTCCCTTTTCTTTACATTCAATTGATTAAAATCAACGCTCTGCATTGATTGACTTTTACAATTTTTACATGTATAAGGGAAAGTATACTTAGTACCTTTTGTTGCTTTTCTTAATTCAATAAATAGAAAATATCTATCTTGAATATAAAGATTATCAATATTAAAATTTTCCGTAAGAACGGTTTCAGTTAATATTTGGTCTAGTATGTCTTCTCCTACCAACGGATCTGATTGATTTTCATAAACCAATAATCTTTTCATATCATTAGTGGTTAATGATCTGAATTCAATATTATCACCAGTTCCAGGCAATTCAACAGAATACTTAAAAGTTTCTAAATACTTTTCATAATTGTACATATTACAGTTTCTCCTTTATTAAACTAATTTATGCTTCCGTATGGTATAGATATCTTCAAGTCACATCAAATGTTTGAACTTCTTTAGATGAATAATCTAAGGTCAATTCTCCAACAGTTGTGGGTCATGCATTGACTAATTTTAATTTTTCAATTACTTCCCCTTGTGGATTAAGACTCCATATTTCTTGATCTTGCATATAATCGCCGGGAGACCCATGTATATTTGTTTCGGGATCGTGCACACTCTTTTGTCATGCAATAAATTCTTTTCTGATTTCAGCCCCTTTATCTACTCTAAATGTTACTGTCCAATCACTAAATTCCTGTGTTGAGCCTAATGGAAATACATTACCTTGCCAATGTACTTCTATCGGAGTGATTGTCGATGGTGGCATAGTACTTGATTGAACTAAATATTTTATTCTATCAGTCCCTAAGCTACCACCGGGTATATCTAACATAATCATAAATGTATATACTCTTGCAAGGTCTTGCCAATTGGCCTTGAAATCATCAATGTTGAAACCTTCAGTCATTTTGTTTCCTCCTATTTAAATTTTACTTTATTATCCTGCTGCACCGATTAATTCATCAAAGTTAGCTCCTGTAGGCGTAGCAATGAAGTTTAATACAATAAATTCTGCTGTTCTTCCTGGCTGAATTCAAATATTACCCCAAAGCTCATTTCTATCAATTCTTACAGGAGTATTTGTTGTTTGGTCAATCTGTACTTTAAAATCATAGATTCCTCGTCTACCCTTAATATCACGTAAGAATGGAGTAATCATATTAGTCATTAACATCCATGTAACTTCATCGTTCATTTCAAATAAGAAATATTTAGATGCTTTACTTATTGCTTTTTGTAGGACTAAGAACAATCTTCTTACATTTATTCTATTAAATGCAGATGATTTATCTAATAATGTTTTTTGTCCTCAAACTACCTTACCTTGACCAGCAAATGAAACGATTGGATTTAAACCAGCTTGATATATAAGGTCTCTTTCCCCTTGATTTGGATTCCAAGCAAGTCTTCTAACCCCTGTTAATATAGCTCTATTTAACCCAGCAGCTGCAAACCACGGATCAGCAACATCATCTGTATTAGCATACATACCTGCAATATGACCAGATGCTGGAACTCATCTATATTTTTTATTCCATTTATCAAATACTTCTAATCAGTTAGCATAACATGCAGCATATGAAGAATTTGGATTAAATGTAGAACCTCCTTGTCCTTTTCTTCACTTAGTAAGATCTAATGCTTCATTTCCTTTGTTATTTATTACTATATTTCTAGGCACATCAAGGATGGCCATAGAATCTTTTCTTATTACTTGAGCAATTTCAATAAGTTTGTTCTTTACTGTTACACTCTTATCTGATTCAATGAATAAATTAACATCAATTTCTTCAGGATTTGAATACATATTATAAGCGTTAATAACAGCAGCATCTACAGCATCTTGATAATCTACACTATCTGCTCTTCCTCATTCTCCATCATAGCCGCCCGATAGTTGACTAACGTTTTTAATACCAAAAGCAATCGGCCCATTATCAACTTCATCGGTAGTTCTATAATTAGAATTTAATGCAACTTTTACATATTGACTTTGTTCGTTAATAACATCTTCAATAAATAATGGATTACCACTATCATCACGTTCTCCTTCATCGGAACTTACGATAAATAATTCTGCATCAGCTCACACGGAAGATCCCTGTTCTTTATTTTGAATAATAACACCAAATTGATATGGAGAATCTAGTTTTATATCAGAAGTTCTAATTTTTGTATATCCTAAAGTCCCTTCATTGTACATATCAATAGCTGAAGCAGATGCTTCAGCAGAAATTGAGGTATTTTCAGGCAAATCAATTACTTCATTACTTTCATCGAAATATTTAATTGCATTAAATAAATCTTGATCAAAAACTAAAACTCTAATATTGTTTGCACTTTTGCCCCTTCAAATAGATGTAAACCATAGCACATCATCAGTAGATTCTGCTAATGGATTTTCTACAGCTTCAGAATAGGTTGATATATCAGTAATCCCTAAAGATTCATATGTATATTCTTCATTTTCTCCACTAACACTACCTTCTTTTAAAAATGTGTATGATACATCATGCTCTACACCATTTTCGTTATATCCATCTTGAATTCTTACTGTTGAGAATGTAGCATCTTCTGGTTTAACAGTACTTACATACAACATACTTCCATATTTTAAGAAACCCACACCAGCTAATATGTCTTTATATGATCTTTCTGTCGGCTTCCCAACAGTATTAATTAATTGATCATCATTAGTGACAAAATGTTGCTTGTATTCTTCTCCCTTGTATGAATCTTTTACTACTAATACAGATATATTAGTAGCAACGGCAGGAATTGTAGTTGTTAAATCAAGTTCTCTAACAAAAACACCCGGTGATAAATAAAATGCCATTATATTTTCCTCCTATTTAATTTTCTTCATTAGTATTTATATTTTCTTCATTAGTATTTATATTTTTTGTTTAATTTTCTAAATCAAAGTAAGTGTATGACAAAGTTACCATAGATGATAGGTAACTTTCTCCTTGTCTATGATTTAGTGTAACGGAGCCCAAACTTAAAGGAAATACATTAACATATTTAAGTTTCATTATTGTATTGTCATAATTATCTTTTATATACATCGAAGCGTCTACCATATAATCTTCTATATCAGCTCCTGCTACATCTTTATTGTTATTTATAATAATCATTCATTGGAAGATTTTTTTCCAATTATGAAAATCTTCATCTATATCAAATCCAAAAGTTCATGTAGAAAAATCCATATTACCAGATATATGTTTAAAATCCCATCCTTGTCAGTTTTCTATATCTTCAGTAAAAGAAATTTCAGGTATTAAAGTTTCATATACATTTAGTGTTAATGTCCTATCTATATTTATATCATTAGGCAAAACTGGAAAAATTAAATTAAAATTATTATCCGATGCTGAATTTATTCCTTTTATTTTGTTGCTCATTTATTCTAATCCTTGTAAATACTCATAGTTATATATAATTATTTCTTCCTCTGTTATTTTATGTCTTTCTAGTAAAGCTGTGTCTTCATTCCCCCCTATATCAATATAATTATGAAATATAGTTTCTATAATATCAGAATCATATATAGGTTTAAAGAAATATGTATGAGCTGTAAAATCTAAAGTTCAACTAAAAGTTCTGTATTGGTCTTCTGGCATTTCAAAATTTAAATCTTGATTTGCGCTATTTAATATTACTTTCATATCATATTTTAATCCAATTTCAGGAACATTAATTGTTGTCATCACATATGGATCAAAGAAGGGTAATATTTGACTAAGTATTTGATTTGCTTCATCAATATAATTAGTAACAAAATTCAATTCAAATTCTATATTATAAGGCACTGGTGGTTTAATAATTTTACTTAACTCGGTATTTGTAAATGTTAGTTTTCTATTCTTACCTCTTTCTCCTATAGCTGGACTAAAAGACTTGGGAGCCGCTGCCATCATGGGATATTTTTTTGTTTTTTGTTCACCATGATATAATCAATAATAAAATTTTTGCTTTCCTGCTAGTTTTAAAGGAACTGTTATTTCACGATTAACTGTATCGTCAATATTATATTTATAAACTTTTATATTGTTGAATATATTCAAAAATTGAATTGTTGATTTACGAATTGTATCAAACTTAATCATTTTTTTATCCTAATCTAAAGTATCATAACCATATAGACTTTTGGTGTCCTTACCATCATAACTATAATTATTTTTTGATTCTTTTCCTATTTTTGTATTATCACCATGCCCACTCAATGTCTCTGTTTCTGTTTGTCCACCAAAACCGGGAAAATCAAATTCGTCAGCAATTTCAAATGCCATATCATCAGCACTTTCAGAATCTTTTGAATGTCTATATGGACGTAAGGCAAACTCAAATATCATTTTTCTACCTTGAAATATTTTATCTTCTTCTCCTTTATCCACAATTTCATAAATCAAATTATTTCAAAGTGTTCTTATACAATCACCAGGCTTTGGAATATAATTTATATCCTCATAATTTTCAGATACATCTCTTATGAATATACTCTTTGGCATTCAAGCAATTTGTATAAGGTCATCACTACTTATACCAAAAGAATCAAGTAGGCTTGTTTCCTCAGATGGTTCATATATTAATTTAGTATCAAAGGCTTCTGTAAATTCAGAATTTGGGTCTTCTCCATATAGATAATCCAATTTTTCTGAAGGCTGTTTAATATAGTAATGAACATCCCATCCTGATATATCTGTAAATTCACATATTACAGATTCAAATAATTGATATTCAGGATTAGTATCATCTATTTGTAATAGTTTTCAAAATTGTCCTTGTCCTATAAGTGACATTATTCATCCCCTGCTATACTTCTAACGTAAAATTTACAAGAATCTCTTAATGGCTCAGTACTTTCTGATATGTTATTATAATAAGTGCCGTCAATTATAAAATATAGATATCCATTAGGAAGGTCATTGCCGCTTAATACCACATAGACCGTTTCTGGTTCTGATGGTAGGTCAATAATAATATCTTCTTTTTCATTTATTATATTGCCATTTCTATCCATCAATGACCAATTGGCCGATATGGGTAAAATTTGTTGCCCATCTTCATTTCTGAACTGAAGTACCATTACACAAGTACTATATTCAATAACTTCATTTGATAGTGTTTTTATTGCCATATGGTTTCCTATATCTATTTATATTTTTTGTCTTCCACCGGAGCCAAAATGATAATCAATTACTTGTATTTATATTTTTTAGTTCATCCATAAGAACAAAATTTATAAATACTATAAATAACTAAAGGAGAAATTTATTACTATGCGATTTAAAAACTATATAGAAAAAGAAGAGATGCTTAATGAAGGAAAAATTTTAGATTTTATAAAATTATTAAAAGGTAAAACGGAAAGACAGATTTTAAGTACCCTTAAATCCTCTTGAAAAAAAATTATAGATTTAATAGAATCACAAGGCAAAGAAAATGAGGCCATCCAAATAATTAACAAAGCTCTAGGAACAAGATACAGAAATTTAAATGATTTATATGCGATTAGCGAAAGGTCAGCAGAACCAGAAGAAGAAGGTTTTGTTAACTGATTAAAAAGTCTTGCATTTCAAGGCCAGATGACTGTAGGCATATTTACAGCACTTCAAGTGTTCTTTGAATTAGATGTTTTATTCGATGGAGCCCAACCAAACTTCACAAAAATATTAGTATATGGATTTTTATGAGTTCTCTTTTCTACCAAAATGTACCATGATTGAAAGAGGGGAGACTACAGAAAATAATGACCAAATTCTATAGATATATAAATGAGCGTAAAGGGGATTATGGCAAAGGGATTTCCTTTGTAGATATTGATGAGACTATATTTCATACATTTGCAAAAATTCATGTTATAGATAAAGAAACTAATGAACTTATACGAAAACTTGATAACCAAGAATTTAATTCTTATACACTTAAACCAAATGAAAAATTTGATTTTAAAGAATTTAGAGACGCAAAACTTTTTCATGATACTTCAATTCCTATAAAGCCTATGGTTGAAAGATTAAAAACTATGATTGAAAGGTTAAAAGTTAATGAAAGAGGTAGTAAAATTATATTTTTAACTGCTAGATCGGATTTTGATGATAAAAATAAATTCTTAGATACTTTTCATAAACATGGTATTGACGTAAGTTTTCAGCCTACTGTATATGTAGAAAGAACGGGAAATTTAAAAACAGGCACAGTAGAGCAAAAGAAAGAAAAGATTATAATGGATTATTTAAAAAAAGAAAATTATAGAAGAATAAGAATGATTGATGACCATATGGGCAATATAAGACAATTTGCCTCAATAGCGAATAAAATACCCCAAAATATTATTGATAGTGTAAAAAAAGAATATAATATACCTGATGGTGAAGTAGTTATGGAGTTTTATGGATTAGTAATAGATCCAGATACAGGAAAATTATCTTTATATGACAAAAAGGAAATATACTAAAGGAGAAATATAAATGGATTTAATAAACAAGATAGATGTTTTATTAGAAGAGACGGACAAAATAAATGAGTCTGGTCTTAGAGATATGAGAAAATTAGGCAAGGCTTTCGATAAGGCGGAGATTTATTTCCATATGGATTTAGATGGTGTTACTTCGGCAATTGGAATGAGGGAATATTTAAAGCAATATGGAATTAAAACAGTTGATGCTCATCCAATCCAATATGGAGCTTCTGAGTTTTCTGTACCAAAGGGACAACCAACTACTCTTAAATGTTTAGTTGATTTTGCACATGGGAAAACTATGTTTCATATACACCAAGACCATCATGAAGGACAAGTGGGATATTCGCCCGACGCATCTATAAGTTTTAAGAAAAAGCCTAGTGGAGCTGGTATTATATCGGGTGAGGTATCTACAAAAGATATTTTTCCACCAGCAGATTTAAAAATTATTGATATGGTAGATAGTGCTGGCTATGCACAAGAAGGATTAACGCCGGATGACGTTATTAGAGCATCCTTTGGTGTAGATAAATCAATATCAGTAAAAGATAATAGAAGGGCGATGGGACTTGTAGTTAATAAACTAACACTTACTTATAAAAATAAACCAGATTTTTTGAAACAATTAGTATTAAACGCAAAACCTTCCCTACTTTCAATGTATAATATTATCAAAAAGTTGGCTCTTGATAGTGGATATACACCGCCAAGTAAAATTGATGCTGAATCAGAAAAGTATCAGAAGGAACAAAAATCAAAAATAAGAGAAGGTAAATTGTCGGATGTTAAAAATCTAAAATCTGGCGAATCTATGTTGTTAGGAAATATTATTGTTCAAAATAGTGGCGGATTTATGGGCAAAGACAGGACATATGATAGATATACTCCATTTAAACTACATCCTGAAGCGAATTATTTCACTATTGCTTGAGTTGGCGTAGGCCTTATTCAATTATCTAAAAATCCTTTTAAGAATATAGAAAAGGATTTACATTTAGGTAATATAATGATGGGTGATGTTATGCCAAAATTTCAAAGCACATTACAAAACATTGATATTACTTTGGAAACATTAAAATATAATTATGAAAGAGATATTGAAAAGAAGAAAATTCAGAATGCTGTAGGATTTAAATTTGAAGATTTTATGGCCTTATATAGTGATGTTTTAAAAGACTTTCCAAAAGAAGGCACCAGTTTTAGAGATTTGGTTATGGATATCACAAACAAACCATATAAAAAATTATCACAAAAACAAAAAGCTATAATGAAAAAGGTAAGTGTTCCCGCATGAGACATAATAATGGCAGGTAGTGGAGGACATAAGGCCATTACAAACGTGTCAGGATTATCCTTTATTAAAAAAGACCAATATTCGGGCGGATATGTACAACTCACAATGGATATTTTATATGAAGTAGCTAAACGAATGATGAATGAATAAATACAGATAATTCTGAAGGGGTAAAAACTACCCCTTCAGTTCCCTTTTCCCACCTTTTATAACCTTTAACACTATTTTATTACCGTTATCAAAAATAAATTCCTTTTCATCTTTATGACGAAAAACAGCAATTACCTTTTTATTAGGTCTGTTAACGATATCAGGTTTTCTTTCTTTCATTTAACACCTCTTTAATTTGAGTTTTTATAATCAATAATACCATTATATAGATAAAAAGTCAAGAAAAAAATAATGCTTGACAAATTTATTTATATTTGGTATTATAAAAATAAAAACATCAAACAATGAAAGGAAAAATCTTCATGATGAAATTTAAAAACAATGGCATTAAAAGTGGTGATTTTGATAAAATTGTTCATGAATCCAATAAGTTGTATAAGGAATATAAACTTGATAAGTATAATATTCAAGTGGTTGTCAGCAAAAGATTTGGTACAAAAACCAATGGTAACATTCTTATTACTGGTATATATGGTCATGAAATGAATGTCAGGATAGCTTTGAATTACAAAGTATATGAAAATATAGGAATTGATGCTGTAATGGGTACTGTGAAACATGAATTTGCGCATCTGATAGCTTATGATAAAACCAATAAAGTAGATCACGGAACAAAATTTAAAGAAGTGTGTTTGAAATTAGGCGGTCATATGAATGATGATTTTGCTAAAGGTAAATATGCCGCCTGTAGCAATAATAATTATTTTCTTCCTTCTCATATGAAAAAATATAAAATGACCTGTAATGGTTGTGGACAAGTTTTAAGACGTGATAGAATCAATAAAAAATTGCTCAATAAAATTTGTAGATGTGGAGAGGCTGTTCGGAATTTTAAGGTAACTCAAAATCATTAATATATGGGGGCGTATATGCCCCCATTTAAATATTATAATTTCTTCAATCATTCATAATCAACTGATATATTTACCAATACACAAGGCATATCAGTTCATACCTCTAAATCATCGTTTGGGTTAATATTATATTGATTTATGGTTTGTACTTTAAAATTGTTACTTTCGGGGCTCATATATTTGGTAATAAAATGATAAAGATGCATTTCAAAATCATCATCTGTTAAACCAGGCCCCATAGACCAATATACATCCTTTACAATATCATTTCAAGTCACTTCTTTTGCTATACGTACAAAATCATTTCAATTATCATCGGGTATATTTAATCCTGATAAAAGAATCAAATCATTAAATTGTTTCATATTATATATACCCTTGTCTTTTAATTCTTCAAATGATCCTCATATATCATCATCAGGGCATATACCTATTTTAGCATTATCATAAGGAAATACTCAAAAGACCCCATCAAGTCCATGATTCTTAGCTCTTTCGCCACTTCCGCCAGAACATATTATTTCACGTCTGGGATAATTTTTTCATAATGGATGGTTATTTAATATCAAGGTATAGTAATTACTTTTAACATTGGCCGACCTTCTATCTCCTGTAGGCTTTGTTAACAAAAAATCATTTCTTTTATGTGTTGCTCTAAAAATCCTAAAACCTTTTTGTCATTTTTTTAAGGCTTGGTTACAGTTATTTTGAAGTAAGTCAACAACTTCTTTCTCATACAATTCTCTTGACCTATCTTCATTTAATCAATTGGCAAATTTAGTCATTATATTATACCTTTTATATTTGATTTTTAATTTTTAATGGGACAGAATTCCACTTTCTTGTTATTCTCTTCGGACAAAAATATCATTTAACTCCACTTTTGTATTATTTTTAATTAAAAAAGAACAGTTGGTTCCCTTTATTCTATAGTTGATATATATTTGTTTATTTTATTTATGACATCTTTTACAGTCTTAGATTTCTGTTTTCTAAATTTTTGTTTTATTGTATGAGATTTGGTAAACATTTCCATATTACTTTTACTGTAATCAGGTTCAATACTAAATCTAACATATCTTGAATTTTCAAAAATACGATTAGGTCATTTTTCTTTTGGATCAAGTGATATTGCTAACATAATAGTAGGCAATCCACCAAGATTTGATACCGTACTTTTTACATATGGCGCATTGACCCCTCTTGTTATTTCATCCTTTACCTGTTGTACATTATCTTTTGTGAATAATATAGTTTCTGCTTCATTTAAATATTGTCTTAGTCTCATTTATATTCTCCTATTTTAATCTTACCCCTATAACTTTATATATAAGTCTTTTAAATCCTTCTCAATCAGCCTGTTTTATAAGATTTTCCATTTCTTTGATTTGAGCTTCATCAGCAATTTGATAGAACCGAACCATTTCTTCAAACCCTAAATTACCCATATA
>SL_8KL_010_SEDDRAFT_10003708_pt1 | contig 12516 bp, 7 predicted proteins | sample SodLakKL_010_SED_4_FD_11160 | JGI IMG/M metagenome (IMG submission 11160) | reverse complement strand
GTGGCAGTGGGGGCGGGCGTTATGCTCCGCCAGAGCCCGTATCCGCTGCTGAGCGCGGCACTCGGCCTGAGCGCCGCCAATATTCTGCTCATACCACTCGGCGCATACCCGGAGGCGGAAACGATCTGGTTTGCCGTCGTGGCCGCCGGGATTCTTCTCATTCCCGGCATGGAGCGCCGCCTTCCGGAAGCCGGGCTCGACCCGGATGCGGAAACGCTCTGGCATTATCTGCCCTTTGTGTTCGTCTTCCAGATTGTCAGCGGCCTCATGTACGCCTATATCATGCCCGCATACGGACAACTGGCCGTCGTACCGGGCGCGGAACTGTTTTTCTACATCGCGGCTGTCTGGATGGCCATGCAGATCGTTGTCCGGAACAGGGACCTCGCGCTGATCACGGGCGTTATCCTCGGCATGGCCGCCTTTTCCATCCTGCAGGCCGGTACGGCCCAACTACCCGTCAACGCAGGGATGTTCGCCATTATGGGGGCCGCCGGCATTATCGACATGGTCCTTCTGGCCATCCTGCTGTCTTTCCCGGAACCCAAAAAGGCCTTCGGCGTCGGCCTGGCCGTTTTCTGCGCCGGGATCCTTGCCGGCAAAGCTATCGGGCAGTATTTCGCGGATATGGCCGGAGCCATCGCCCTCACGGGCCACGTGGTGCTCAACGTTTCCGTTGTGGTGCTCTACATCGTCGGCCGGTGGTACGTTCCGGACCGAAAGCCGTCAGCCGGCATTCCGGCGCCTGCTCATGTTCCGGAAGAAGCGGGATGCGAAGCACCTATGGAAACATTGGGTTTTGAAAAGAACAACAGGGAGACGAACGATCCGGCCGGGGCAGCGATAATGAACCCGGCGTTATCTTCGGTGGCAACTCATGCGGTATCTCCGGCTGCATCCGAAGAAAACCCGGAGCCGGTCCTTCCCGAAAGCCTGCGCCGGATGCTCTCGGAAAGGGAACACGACGTGCTCCTTCGGGTACTGGAAGGCCGGACATACCGGCAAACCGCCGACCAATTAGGCATCTCCGAGTCGACGGTCAAAACCTACATGTACCGGATCTATGAAAAAGCGGAAGTAAAGGGAAAAAAACAGCTCCTTCAAAAACTGGACAATTTCCGGTAAAATCCGCCGATATTATTCCGGAATCCCTTTCCCGAAAGCCGACTGCCATTATAGGCCGGATACAGCCACCGCATGCGGCGGCAAACAAAAAAACCGGTTGCCCGCAGGACGCCAAGGGGCTATACTGCGGTCATGCAGCATCCATTCCCCCACAATCCCCCGCTTCATGCCGGGCCGGCCACGGCGAATCCGGCCGGAACGGATCTTTTCCGCGGTATCGTGGATCGTGTCACCTATCATAACGAGGATACCGGATACAGTGTCCTGCGCGTAACACCCCGGGAAAACCCGGGACGCCAGGAAACGGTCATCGTCCACCAGATGCGGGTTTTTGCCGGCGCCACCATGGAATTCTCCGGTTACTGGAGCAATCACCCCAGACACGGGCGCCAGTTCCGGGCGGTATCCGCCGTCGAAACGCAGCCCGCCTCCATTGCCGCCCTTGAAAAATACCTGGGCTCCGGCCTGATCCGCGGCATTGGGCCCAAAACCGCGAAAAAAATCGTCCGCCACTTCGGGGAGAACACCCTGGACGTCTTTGAAAACAGCATCGAAAAGCTGACGGAAGTTCCCGGCATAGCGGATAAGAAACTCCGGACCATCACCGATGCATGGGCGGAGCATCGGGCCGTTCGCAACGTAATGATGTTTTTGCAGTCCCATGGCATATCCACCCTGTTTGCCGTGCGCATCTACAAGCTCTACGGGGACGATGCCATCGAAACCGTCCGCAGCAACCCCTACCGGCTGGCGGACGATTTTTTCGGGATCGGCTTTTTGTCCGCTGACAAGGTGGCTATGAGCATGGGCCTCGCCGCCGACAGCGATGAGCGGATCATGGCCGGAATACGGCATGTCCTGGCCGAAGGCCGCCAATTCGGCCACTGCTACCTGACGGCCGGGCAGATCGAAGACCGTACATCCAAACTTCTGTCATTGGACATAAGCACCCGCATCGATGCGATTCTGACGTTCATGGAAAAGGAAAACCTGCTCAAGGTCCGGATGCTGCCGGACACCGGCGGCGCCGCCTCGGCGTGCTACTATGCAAAGTCCCTGTACTATGACGAGATCCTGGTCTCAAAACAAATTGCACGGATGAACCGCCCGCTTCCCGTGGACCAGGGCCGGGTCAAACGATGGCTGGACAACTATTGCCGGGCCGGACGGATGGCGTTGAGCCAGGAGCAGGAACAGGCCATCGGACGCATCGTTTCCAGGGGGTTTTCGATCCTCACGGGGGGCCCCGGGTGCGGGAAGACAACCGCAACGCGGGTTCTGGTTAAACTCATCGAGGCAATGGGGAAAAAGGTGACCCTGGCCGCCCCCACCGGCCGGGCCGCCCAGCGGATGACGGACGTCATCGGGCGCAGGGCCGCCACCATCCACCGGCTTTTGAAGTGGAAGGGAGGAAGCTTCCGGAAAAACGAGAAATCACCGCTTGGTGCGGACTTCCTGGTGGTGGACGAATGCTCCATGCTCGACATCTCCCTTGCCGCATCCCTTCTGCGCGCAGTGCCGGATACCTGCCAGGTGCTGTTCATCGGCGATGCGGACCAGCTTCCGTCGGTGGGTCCCGGCAATGTGCTCAACGACATCATCGCCTCGGAGACAGTCGTCTGCATCCGGCTGACGACCGTTTTCCGACAGGCCGGCGAATCGCTCATCATCCGGCATGCCCATAAGATCAACGGGGGAGAGGTCCCGCGAATCGATTCCCCCTTCCGGAAACCCGGGATCTGGCGGGAAAAAGACGACTGCCTCTTTATCGACTCGGAAGAGGCGACGGTGGAGCAGGTTCAGTTTGTCTCGAAAATCCGCCGCGCGCTTCAGGACCATGGTATGCCCGAAAACCGAATGACGCCGGATGATAACGCCGACCCGTACGCGTTCGGAACGGATGAAGCCGGAGCGGATAAAGCCGGCATCCATATTCCCGAAAAGTTCGCCCATGTCCGCATCGACGATATTCTTACCGCCGGCACCCGGGCGGAAGAGCTTCTGGCCGTACTGAAAACCGTCCATCCCTGGTCGAGCCTTCATTACGGGCTGCCGGCNGTGGATGTGGTCGATAAACTCTACCGGGAATGGATCCCCCGCTATTACGGGAAAAACTGCGAAATCCAAATCCTTTCCCCCATGACACGGGGCAGCCTGGGAACCTTCAGCCTGAACCGGATGATCCAGGAGCGTGCCAATCCGCAGGCCGCCGGAAAGAGACAGGTAAGCATGGGAGATCGAATCTTCCGGGAAGGCGACCGCGTGATCCACAAAAGGAACAATTACGANCTGGGCGTATTCAACGGGGACATNGGCGTAATCGAAAGGATCGACCCCATGGCGATGANCGCGGTGGTGGTATTTTTTCCCGACAGGAGACGGGTCACCTACCAGCGGGAAAATCTCCCGGAACTCGATCTGGCCTATGCCGTCACCATCCACAAATCCCAGGGAAGCGAATTCGAGGCCGTGATCATCCCCCTGCTTACCCAGCACTACAAAATGCTTTACAGGAATCTTGTCTATACGGGGCTGACCCGGGCCAAACGGCTTGCGGTTTTTGTCGGAACGCGCCGGGCGCTGGCCATGGCGGTAAAAAACGAGGATACCAGCCTCCGGCAGACCGCCCTTTCGAGTCTCCTCCGGGAGGCGTCAGGGGAAGGACCCGGGGAGGCGCGTGGGCGAACTCAAAATGGCAGGCTGGAGGATATGTCGGTACAAACAGGGAACCTCTTCGACGATTTTACTCATTGACGGCTTTGAAAAAAGCATAATATCCTCGTGCAGGGGACAATAGGCCATGAAAGTTATCGATTCCCACGCCCACTGCGGCATACAGGATCCATACCCGCCCCAGGCATTTGAAGATTACCTGGCGGCCATACGGGGCAGCCCCATATCGGGCGCGGCAATGTTCCCGCCGGTAGCCGAGATTTATGACCGCAGCGATCCGTTTTTCACGGATACGCCCGCATGGCGCGAATGCCGGAAAACCGCAAACCACTATCTCACCACCCTTACGAACCGGGAAATCGACGTATTCCCCTATTTTTTCATCTGGAACGATTTTGCCGTGGATCAGCTTTCCGGCGATCACTACGGCATCAAGTGGCACCGCCACGATGACGAGCCCCGCTACAACTACGATGATCCCGCATGCCGGGAGGCCGTCAACGCCATCCGGAAAAGAAACCTGCCGGTGGTCCTGGAGGAGGAACCGGAAAATACGATCCGTTTCATTGAAGAAATCGCACCCGGCGTCACCGTTATTATTCCGCACCTTGGGATGTTAAACGGGGGGTATCGGCGGCTTGCATCCGCCGGCGTCTGGGAGAACCCGAAGGTATGGGCGGATACAGCCCTTGCGCCCGTGCGGGATATCACGGGCTATATCGATCGATACGGGCACCGCCGGCTTTTGTTCGGATCGGATTTCCCTTTCGGTCACCCGCCGTCCGAGTTCTCCAAAATCCGCCGTCTTTCCCTGGCCGACACGGTAGCGGAAGATATTTTTGCAAACAACCTGATGCGGCTCTACGAGCAAATACAACCGGGCATATGAAAGAAAAACCATCCTACGAGGAACTCGAGCGGCAGGTCGAAATGCTGCAATCCGAAAACCGACGACTGAAAGCGTCCGAACGGGAGTGTACGGCCAATGAGGCCCGAATGCAGAGCCTGCTCGAAATTTTACAGCACCCGTCCCGCCACATCCGGGAACTCCTTGAATTCGCGCTGGAAGAAGCAATCGGTCTTACCGGCAGCAAAATCGGATATATCTATCACTATCAACCCGAAACCCGGCGATTAACCCTCAACAACCGGTCAGCAGGCGTCCAAAGCGCATGTGCCATCTCCCGGCCGGAAACGGTGTACGACCTTGAGAAAACGGGCTTATGGGGCGAGGCGGTCCGCCAGCAGAAGCCGATCGTCATCAATGACTATAAAGCACCCCATCCCCTTAAAAAAGGCTGCCCGGAGGGGCATGCCGAGCTGTTCCGGTTCATGACCGTTCCCGTGTTCAACGACAACCGGATCGTCGCGGTGGTTGGGATGGCCAACAAGGATACGGATTACACCTATGGTGATGTGCTTCACGTAACGCTGCTCATGGACGCGGTCTGGAAAATGGTTCAGCGGCGGCAAGCCGAAGACGCCCTGCGCGAAAACGAGGAACTGCTGCGGAAAACTCAAAAGATTGCACAGATAGGGAGCTGGGAGATCGACATCGCAACAGGAAACATCAACTGGTCCGAACAGGCATACCGGATCGTCGGAATGCATCCCGGGAAAACACCCGTGACCTACCAATCATTCCTTGGGGTGGTTCACCCGGCGGACCGGGAAGCGGTGGACCTTGCATTCCGGGAGTCGGTCCGATCCGGCAGGGATGATTACGACATCGAACACCGGGTCATCCGCCAGGACACGGGAGACGTTCGCTATGTTCATGAAAAATGCGAACATATACGAGACCCGTCCGGAAAAGTGGTTCGCTCCGTGGGCATGGTCGCCGACATTACAGAGCGCAGGCATGCGGAGGAAAGACTCCGGAAATTCAACGAAGAGCTGGAAATCCGGGTCAAGGAGCGCACCTCGCAGCTGAAAAAAAGGACCCGGCAGCTTCAGCGGCTTGCCCTGGCCCTGACCCAGGCGGAAGACAAAGAGCAGCAGAAAATTTCCCACGTCCTGCATGAAGACCTTCAGCAAATGCTGGTTTCGGCAAGACTCCATCTCGATATACTGGACAGCACGGATAACCGGGAACACCGGGAAATACTGATCCAAAAGACCCGCGAACTTCTCCAGGCCTGCCTCAAAAAAACCCGGGACCTCTCCCATGACATGAGCCCGCCAATTCTCTCCCACTCCGGGCTTGCCGAGGCCATGGGATGGCTATCGAGAAAAATGCGTGATCATTACGGACTGGAAATATCCCTTGCATGCGATGGGTTTCAAAGGCCTCGTTCGAGAACCATCGAACGGTTTTTGTTCCGCTCCGCGCGGGAACTGCTTTTCAACGTCGTAAAACACGCCGGCGTCAGCAGGGCCCGGGTCGAACTGACCGCGGAAAATAACCGCATCCGCCTGGTGATATCGGACGAGGGAAAAGGATTCGACTCCGCCGGCATTGGAAAGGGCGAGGGAAGCGGCGAAGCGGGAATCGGCATTTACAGCATCCGTGAGCGAATCGACCTGCTTGGCGGGCACCTCGATATCCAAAGCGCTCCCGGCCGGGGGACCCGCTCGGTGATCGAAGTCCCGGATGTCCAAGCAGGCATCCGATATCAGGCATCCCTAAAATAAAAACTCATTCTATCAAAGCCTCCCGGATCTTCTTGCGGGTGTGCCGGTAAGCATCGGCATGGGCCCCGCCGATTGCCACCGCCCGGTCGGCGGCTTCCAGTGCCTCCGAAAGGTTGCCCATTGCCAGCCTGACATGGGCCAGGTTGTTCAGGATCGGTGCCGACGCCGGGTGCAGCGATGCGGCGGACTCCAGGATATCCGCCGCGGCCTCGACCTCACCCAGTGCGTACAGCGCGTTGGCCTTTCCCATGAGAGCCCCCGGATGCTCCGGCCAGCGTTTCAGGGCCTCCGCGTATCCGTCGCGGGCGGCTTCATGCTGCTGCGCGCGCTCCAATCCGTACACGGCCTTCACCCACCGGTCGGCCGCGGCCGCGGCCGGAAGCCGGCCGGCCGCCGGATCAATCACGAGCAGTGCCCAATTGCCGGCACGGTCCCACATACGCCGGAACAACGAAAGGGAAATCCGCTCCAGGTATGGATTTCCCGATGCAAGCACAACGTAGCCGCATTCCGGATCAATGGCCGCCACCACTGCATAGTGGTATGCCGGCCACCAGGAGAGCCCCTGGTTCAGAAGCACCAAGGCGGGAAATCCGGCCGACAGCTCTTCTTCCAGCCGTTCCATGCCATGGATCTCATAGGCGATTCGACCATGGCGCCGTGCGGCACCGACAAGGGAGGCCTGAAGGCTGCCGCCGGCACCCGGGTCCCAGGTCATCTCCTCGAGATCGGCCGGACGAATATCCAGGCCGCTCCATGTGAGCATGCTTGCCAGTGCCGCGGGCCCGCACCGGCCCTCGGCCTGTTCGAAGGCGACCACGCCGGGCACATGCACCGCATCATTGCCCACCGGCTCATCCGGGGCCCGGTAACAGGCCCTGCCGGCGCATCCCGCGGCAGCAGCCAGGAGGACTGCGGCAAGAATCGGGAGAAGACCTCTCACCATTCTACCGCTGCTTGACCACGAAGGGGAATACATCCGTGAGTCCGGCGATATCGGTGATCAAAAGAACGACGAAAACGAATACAAGCGCCCCGACAACCGTGCCCACGCCCTCCCCGGACGGCTGGGCGTCCAGGTGCCCGGCAAGGGCCCTAAGCTGGCTTTCGGTCAGGGAATCCACGCGCTCCCGTGCCTCGGATTCCGGGATGCCCCGCTTTTCGAGCGCGCTTCGTACCTCTTCGGCATCCAGCATGTCATGAATACGCGAACGGATTTCATCGGCTTCGCTTTCCAGAACCGTACCGGTCGGAAGCATGGACGCATGGACGGCCGGTGCGAACACCACCGTAACGCTGAAAATGATCAGCATCAGAATGCTCAAGGGTTGAATGCCATAGCCTGAACGCATAATACGTTTCTCCTTGATTTTTCGGTTGATAATCACGAAAGGGGGTTATCCGCAAAAGGCAGGCGGCAGGCGAAAGTACCGCCCGGTCTTCCCCGCATCTCTCCAGAATAGTATACCCCCCTCACCCTGGTTGTCAACGTTGACGACTTTTTAAGATTTCATCAACGTTTTACCGGCCCCGGGGAGAAATCGAAAAACCTGTTTGACAGGAGAAGTCATCCCGCCTATTTTTTTAAATTAGAGGTTAAACGCCCGTCCGCCGTAACTCCCGTAATCCCCAATACCCCGCAACAAGGAGGTTCGCATGTCCAACCCTTACGAAGCCGCATACCGGGAATCCATCGAAAACCCCGAACAATTCTGGGGAAAGGCCGCCGAAGACTGCCACTGGTTCAGCCGGTGGGACAAGGTCCTGGACGACTCCCGCAAACCGTTCTATCGCTGGTTTACCGGGGCAACGATGAACACCTGCTACAATGCGCTGGACTACCATGTCGACGAGCGGGGGCGGGGGGAAAAACCGGCCATTATCTACGACAGCCCCGTAACAGGGGTCGTTGAATCGATCTCTTACGGTGAAATGAGAGACCGGGCCGCTCTTTTCGCAGGCGTCCTGGCCGGGGCCGGGGTGGAAAAAGGCGATCGCGTCATTATTTACATGCCCATGATTCCTGAAACCGTCGTGGCGATGCTTGCNTGCGCCCGGATCGGGGCGATCCACTCGGTGGTGTTCGGCGGATTCGCCGCAAAAGAGTTGGCCACGAGAATCGACGACGCACGGCCGAAAGTCATCGTTTCGGCCTCCTGCGGCATCGAGGTGCAGCGGGTCATCGAATACAAACCCCTGCTCGATGCCGCCATCAATATCGCCCGGTCCAAGCCGGAAAAATGCATCATTTACCAAAGACCCCAGAAAACGGCGGCGCTTACCCCGGAGCGGGATATCGACTGGACGGAGGCACTGAAAACCGCCGCCCCGGCCGACTGCGTACCGGTCCTTGCGACCGACCCCCTCTACATCCTGTATACTTCCGGAACCACCGGGCAGCCCAAAGGGGTGGTGCGGGACAACGGCGGTCACATGGTGGCGCTCAAGTGGACGATGAAAGCCATTTACGACATCGACGAAGACGATGTCTGGTGGGCAGCATCCGACGTTGGATGGGTGGTCGGACACTCCTACATCGTGTATGCTCCCTTGTTCAAAGGATGCGCATCCGTTCTGTTCGAGGGAAAACCCGTGGGCACACCGGACGCAGGCGTTTTCTGGCGGGTCATTTCCCGGCACCGCGTGAAATGCATGTTCACCGCCCCCACCGCCTACCGCGCCATCAAACGGGAGGACCCCAAAGGNGATTTGATCCGGCAATACGATCTGTCAGGCTTCCGGATCCTGTTTCTCGCCGGCGAACGGTCCGACCCCGCCACGGTCCAGTGGTCGGAAAATCATTTGGGCGTTCCGGTAATCGACCACTGGTGGCAGACGGAGACAGGCTGGGCCATTGCCGCAAACTGCATGGGCCTACATCCTTTCCCGGTGAAATACGGCTCGCCCACCAAGGCGGTCCCGGGATGGGATGTTCAGGTGCTCGACATCAACAACGACGTCATGGCGCCCGGGGAAATCGGGGCCCTTTCGGTCCGCCTGCCGCTTCCGCCGGGCGCGCTGGTAACGCTCTGGGAAAATGACGAACGGTTCATCGACGCCTATCTAAAGGAATACCCGGGATATTACAAAACCGCCGATGCCGGGATGATCGATGAAGAAGGCTACATATACGTCATGTCCCGGACCGACGACATCATCAACGTCGCGGGCCACCGGCTTTCCACAGGCGGGATGGAAGAGGTCCTCGCCGCCCATCCGGACGTTGCGGAAGCGGCCGTCCTGGGGGTGCATGACGATCTTAAGGGGCAGGTCCCGCTCGGGTTTCTGGTCCTGAACAGCGGCGTTGAAAAGGACCACGGCGAAATCGTCCGGGAGGTCGTGGCCATGGTGCGGGAGCAGATCGGGCCGGTAGCCGCCTTCAAGACGGCGGTGGTGGTCAAACGGCTGCCCAAGACGCGTTCGGGCAAGATCCTGCGGGGCATCATCCAGAAAATCGCCGAGAACAAAGAGTTCAACATGCCGGCCACCATCGACGACCCGGCCATATTGGACGAGATCGAAGAAGCCCTCGAAGGGCTCGGCCTGGCGAAGGATGCAACCTGACGGATTCGCCAAAACAAACGATCAGAGCCATAGGATGTGCTGACGAAGAAAGCGCATCGTTTAAACGCCGCCGCAAAGGATCCCACGGAACCATGACGTCTATGATGCGCTTCCTTCGTCAGCACATCCTATTATTCCGATCTGCCCGGGAAATTTCGGGCAGGCGTTAATACCGGCCATTTCAGAAAGCCGCAAAAACCGTAACAAACAGCGGCACCGGGCGCGGTACCCGGATTATGCCCGCACCGCGCCCGGTGACTATCCGCTCATCACCAGTCCTCCGACTTCTGCTCACCGGCCACCTACCCTCCGAAGCCCGCTTCCGGGATATCCACCACCGCGCGGCATCCGGCCTCAATGGCGGTGATCCTGCCAACGGTAACCGGAAGGATGGCCTGGATGAAATACTGCGCCGATTTGATCTGCCCGTCGTAAAATGCGGCGTTTTTGTTTTTCGAAAGCGTTTCTTCCAGTTTTTCCCCTTCCATGCCTTTCGTTATATCGGCTAGTTTCGGGGCGGCCACGCAGGCCCGCCAGAGAAGCATCCATGCCATGATCACATCGCCAATCGCCTCCATAAAGCCCGCTGAATGGGCGAAAGCCACCTTCACGTCCGGGGACATGGCGGTCTTTCCCAGATACATGGCTGCGCCGCCCAGACGATGAAGCGCATCATCAAGGCCGGCAGCCAGTTCCCCGAGACCGTCAATTTCTTTTGCCGCGGCCGTCGTCTTCTGCACCTCGCCCATAAAATCCATGAACACGGCGCCTTTTTTCATGCCGAGCTTCCGGCCGAGCAGGTCCATGGCCTGGATGCCGTTGGTCCCCTCGTAAATGGAATTGATCTTGGAATCGCGCAGGATCCGCTCGATGGGATAGTCGGTCGTGTACCCGTAGCCGCCGTATACCTGCATCGCCTCCACCGTGGCCTGAAAGCCCCGATCGGTGCAGTAGGACTTGATAATCGGGGTGAACAGGTCGATCAGATCGGCATATTTTGTTTTTTCCTCCCCGTCTTCCGTGCAGGCCTCCAGGTCGAAAAGCCAGGCCGTGTAGTAGACGAAACTGCGCATCCCTTCGACGTGGGCCTTCATCCACATCAGCATGCGCCGCACATCCGGGTGGTGAATGATGGTGACGGGCGCCGCGTCCTTGTTCTGCATATCGGCCAGGTCCCTGCCCTGAACCCGCTGTCTGGCATATTCCAGGGCATAGAGATAGACCGACGATGCGTTGAACAGTCCGAGGGCGCCCACGCCCAGCCGGGCCTCGTTCATCATGTGAAACATCACCCGCATTCCCTTGTTTTCCTCTCCCAGCAGAAGGCCCCGGCATCTGCCTTTTGAACCAAAGGCCAGCTGGCAGGTGGGACTTGCATGGAGGCCCAGCTTCTCCTCGATGGCCGTGCACACCACATCGTTGGGCTCGCCGAGGCTGCCGTCCTCGTTGACCCAGACCTTGGGAACGATGAACAGGGAGATCCCCCGGGTACCGGCCGGCGCCCCTTCGATGCGCGCCAGGACCGGGTGGATGATGTTTTCCGTCAGGTCATGCTCCCCCGCGGTGATAAAAATCTTGTTGCCGGTGATGGAGTAGGTGCCGTCCTCGTTTTTGACCGCCGAGGTGGAAAGGTTCCCCACGTCGGATCCCGCTTCGGGCTCCGTGAGAACCATGGTGCCGGTCCAACGTCCCGAGTACATGTTTTCCAGAAACATCCGCTTTTGATTTTCCGTTCCGAAAATCTCGATCATCTTGGCGGCGCCGTGGGTGGCAAAGCCGAATGCGCCAAAGGAAAAATCCGCGCCCACGATATATTCCGCAGCAACCTGGGCGATCACCTGGGGAAGCCCCTGCCCTCCCACTTCCGTATCATCGGCGACGGCTATCCACTCGCCTTCGCACAGGAGTTTATAGGGGCGATGGAAGCATTCGGGCACCGTAACCTGGTTGTTTTCAAACCGCAGGCCCTGCCTGTCCCCTTCTTCCGCCACGGGCAGCACTTCCTTGACTGCGAAGTTCCGGGCCTCGGTAATGACCATGTCGAACATTTTCCGGTTCATGCCGGCATACCGCTCATACTTCGTGAGCGAGTCGATGCCGAGCTGCTCGTAGAGAACAAAATCGACATCCCTTCGATCCGCGATTCGCTGGGCCATTTTCTTTCCTTTCTTTCTGAATCAGGTAATGATGATGGACTCGTAAAACGTCTTGATCAGGTATCAAAAAACTTCTTTTAGCAAAAACAAACGTGCACGTAAACGTTAAGTTTGATGGCAAAGAAAAATCTTGTGCGCGTAAACACGGTAAGCACTAAGGCTTTCGCAACAACACAACATCCTTTTCAGGAATTTCCGGTTCCCACCCCCGCTGCCGGGCAATCACCCGAAAGGTTTCCGCCCGGTAAAAGACCACGTGGGTAAAATCGCGCCGGTAATGCCAGTTTGCGAATTTTTCGTCATCGGTTTGAAAACAGGTCATGACCGCCAGGTATCCGCCCGGATTGAGCAGCCCGCCGAGCCG
>SL_8KL_010_SEDDRAFT_10003707_pt1 | contig 12517 bp, 10 predicted proteins | sample SodLakKL_010_SED_4_FD_11160 | JGI IMG/M metagenome (IMG submission 11160) | reverse complement strand
CAGGAGAGGTATGTCTGAAGTATGCCTTTTTAAGCATACCTGTTTCTGGTTAGCGGCTGATAATCAGTTATCTGGCGGGCGGTCTGTTTGACCTCCCGCTTTTTTAATTTGATTGGTAATGAAGGTTCAAATGTTCGCTGTTGCAGGTTCTCCACTCGTGTTTTTTAGACTGCAGGCTTGAGACTGCAGTCATGTTAGTATATAGCTTAAGGTAATTTATTTTAAAAAAATTTGGAGGTGTATAAAATCGTAGAAGATTTGCGGGTTAACAGACAGATTAATGCCCGGGAAGTAAGATTGATCAATCCCGAAGGAGAACAGATTGGTATAATGCCCCTGCAGAAGGCTCTGAAGGAGGCAGAAAATAGGGAACTGGATCTAGTAGAGGTTGCTCCCCAGGCTGATCCTCCGGTCTGCCGAATCATGGATTATGGTAAGTATAAATATGAGCAGGCTAAAAAAGAACAGGAAGCTAAGAAAAACCAGAATGTCATGAATGTTAAAGAGGTGCAGATGGGGGTCAAAATTGAAGATCATGATTTTAATGTAAAATTGAAACAGGCCCGGCGTTTTCTTAAAGATAAGGATAAAGTTAAGGTCAGAATTAAATTCCGGGGCCGGGAGATGATGCACAAACATCTGGGCTATGATCTCTGTGAGCGCTTAAGGAAGAAACCAGTGATCTGGGAACGGTAGAGAGCGGTCCCAATATGGAAGGGCGAAATATGATGATGTTTATCGCACCTGATAGCGATAAATAATTTATCAATTTGCCAGTTAATTTATGTTAAATCAAGTTAAATTTATATAAATATGTAGTATATGCGTTAAATTTTCCAAAATATGTAGTAAGCTTTAAGCTTACCTTGTATTTTGAGGTATCTTGAGTTGTATTTATGTTGCATTAAGTATTTGTTAAATTATATACTATTAGATATAATATTGCAGCAGAGATTTATCAACGTTCAATTTTGAATAAGAGGAGGGATTTCTGTGCCTAAAATGAAAACCCACAAAGGTATAGCTAAAAGAATTAAGAAAACTGGAACCGGAAAATTAATGCGCAAGAAGGGATTTAAGAGTCATAAATTGACTAAAAAAAGCTCTAACCGTAAACACAGATTGCGTAAAGAAGTCGAGGTAAGCAAAGCTCACCGCCAGAAGTACAGACAGTTAGTTCAATCCCTGTAATTCATTTCATTAAGCAAAGAATTAAAATAAAGAATTAAAATATAGACTGTTAATTAGTTTAATGCTGGAAAGGAGTGTTCCACCATGCCGCGAGTAAAAAGAGGTAGCAAAGCCCGCCAACGACGGAAAAAGGTTCTTAAGAATGCCAAAGGGTTTTTTGGTTCCAGAAGCAAGTTGTTTCGTCCTGCCAAGCAGGCGGTAATGAAATCGCTTGATTATGCCTATCGAGATCGGAGAAGGCGCAAAAGAGATTTTCGCCGTCTCTGGATTACCAGAATTAATGCTGCTGCCAGACAGGAAGGACTGTCCTACAGTCGCTTTATCAATGGCCTGAAGCAGGCTGATGTTGAAATTGATCGTAAAATTATGGCTGATCTGGCTGTTAATGATAAAGAAGCCTTTGCTGAACTGGTTAACCTGGCCAAGGCAGAACTTTAATAACAGCTCAATATCTTTTATTAAACCCGGGTATTTTGCCCGGGTTTTTTTGCAGGAGTGAGATTTTTGATGAAGGATTGGGAAAGAATATCCAGCAGGCAAAATAACAGGATTAAAAACCTGATCAAACTTCAACGAAAGAAGTTCCGCCAGCGGCAGGGACGCTTTCTGCTGGAAGGATTTAAACTGATTGAAACGGCTTTAAAGGCCGAGGCCGGAATTGAAGAATTTTATCTCAGTCAGGAACTGGAGATTGAATCGGATGAAGTTCAGAACATAATTAAACATCTGCCTGCTGGGGTGGAACCAGTTATTTTAGAGGCTGACCTCTTTAACCGGGCAGTCACCACTGTTAATCCCCAGGGAGTTCTGGCAGTAGCCAGGAGCAGGGAAATTTTACTCAGTGAAATCTGGCAGCTTTCCGGTCCCCTGCTGCTGCTGGCTGAAGTCCAGGATCCAGGCAATCTCGGTACCATAATAAGAACTGCTGCTGCTGCCGATCTGGCCGGTTTACTTACTTTAAAGGGCTCAGTTGATATTTTTAACCCCAAGGTTGTGCGAGGGAGTATGGGCGGCATTTTTTCACTGCCGGTCTGCCAATCTATTACCCGGGCAGATATTAAGCAGAGCATTGCTGGTGATCAACTTAAACCCCGCAGGCTGGTGGCTGCTGAACCGGGAGCCTCGCAGCCCTATTATGATTTTATCTTTGAGCGAGATGATATTATTATCATAGGGAATGAAGCCAGGGGATTACCGCAAGATATTAAAAATTTCATTGACCGGGAAATTACCATTCCTCTGCCAGGCAGGATGGAATCTTTGAATGCAGCGGTTGCTGCTTCCATAGTGATTTTTGAAATGGTCAAAATTCTGGGACAGAATTAAGCAGATTTTTTTGAAATTAGCTGCTTGCCAGAGTAAGGAGTCTGTGATATAATTTATATATCAGGCATTTCATCAGGCTGAAGGGAGTGGTTAATTTGGGGTGGACTGAACTTATTTTCTGGAATCTTTTTGAAAGAACCGGGTCTATAACGGCATATCTGGCCTATCGCAATGTATTTGAATTAGCTGCTGAGGAGAATCAAACAGGAATATCTCTGAAAGGCTGAGAAGGAGAGCATAAGCTGGAGACAACGAGCCTGGTAAATATTTTAGGGAGATGACGCCCTGGACTGCAAGCGTCATTCAGGCTGTGCCGGTGAAATTCGCTCTGGAGCTGGAAGTTGAAGGAGAATGATTAGACTTTACCGGGAGTAAACCCGTTATCAATCCTGAAGTGATCACAGAAATCAGCTTTACTATGATAAAATGCTGTTTTGCTGGATAATAAGGGTGGTACCGCGAAGCTCTCGTCCCTATTTGTGGACGGGAGTTTTTTTAGTTTAAGATAATTTTAGCTGCTTTTAGCTATTCTGGTACTGATTTTATTTTTTGTAAAGATATAGTCCAAAAATTAAATTATGCTAAAAAGTTAGACAGCCAGAGACAGCTTACAGTTTATTGTGGAGGTGAAGATTTAAAATGAACATTGAGGAAACAATTAATGAAGTGAAAGAGGAATTTCAGGAAATGTTTGCCGAAGCCCATGATAGTGAGAGCCTGGAAAAATTAAGAATCAGATTTTTAGGTAAAAATGGGCGGGTCAAAAAATTGTACGGAAAGATGGGCTCAATTCCTGATGAAAGCAAACCGGTTCTGGGTAAGGAATTGAATAAATTGAAACAGCAGATAACCCGACAACTGGAGGTCCGGCAGGAAAAAATTGAAGAAGAGAAGAAGAAACAGCAGCTTGAAGAAGAAAGGATTGATGTAACTCTTCCAGGCACCAGAATTAAAACAGGAAGCCAGCACCCTCTCTCGCTGGTAACCGAGGAGCTGGAGGATATTTTTATCAGCATGGGATTTAAAATTGCTGAGGGTCCCGAGGTTGAAGATGAATATTATAATTTTAAGGCCCTAAATATTCCTGAAGATCATCCGGCTCGAGATCTGCAGGATACCCTTTATCTGGATGATCTCTATCTCCTGAGAACTCATACCTCTCCGGTTCAGGTCAGAACCATGGAGAAGACAAAGCCTCCGATTAAAATTATAGCTCCAGGAAGAGTTTACCGGGCTGATGAACTTGATGCTTCTCACTCACCTGTATTCCATCAGCTGGAGGGGCTGGTGGTGGACGATAAGATAACATTTGGTGATCTTAAGGGAACGATAAGTATTATGGTGGAGCAAATATTTGGTGAGGAACATTCTGTCCGTTTTCGACCCAGTTATTTCCCTTTTACCGAGCCCAGCGCTGAAGTTGATGTTTCCTGTATAGTCTGTGAGGGGAAGGGATGCAGCCTATGTTCCCGCACAGGCTGGCTGGAAATCATGGGTTCGGGAATGGTGCACCCCAAAGTTTTATCGATGTCCGACATTGATCCGAGAAGCTACAGCGGCTTTGCTTTCGGCATGGGTATAGACAGGATAGCTCTTTTAAAATATGGCATTGATGATATCAGATTGCTGCAGGAAAATGACCGGAGATTTTTGCAGCAGTTTAAATAATTATTCTGGAGGAGATATTGGTGCAAATTTCTTACAACTGGCTTAATTCCTATATAGATATACCCTGTGAACCTAAAGAATTGAAGTACTTTTTGACCATGGCAGGACTGGAAGTTGAAGAAATGTTCTACCAGGGGGAGGGGTTGGATAAGATAATTACAGGAGAGATTATTGGGATAAAAGATCACGAAAATGCTGATAACCTGAAGGTCTGTCAGGTGGACTGCGGAGAGAATAAAAGACAGATTGTCTGCGGAGCTTCCAATATAGCTGAAAATCTCAAGGTAGCTGTAGCCCTGCCCGGCAGCCGTCTCCCCGGCGGTCTGAAAATAGAAGAAACTGAGCTGAGAGGGGTCAAGTCCAGCGGGATGATCTGTTCGGCAGATGAACTGGGATTGAAGGAGGAGAGACAGTCCGGCATTATGGAGCTGCCGGAGGAAGTTGAAGCAGGGGATCTGCTGGTAGAAGCACTTCTCCTTAATGATTATACTTATAAGCTGGATCTAACCCCGAATTATGCTCGCTGCCTGGGTCATTTAGGGGTTGCCCGGGAAGTTCGAGGGTTGAGCGATGAAACTCTAGAAATAAACTGGCCTGAGCTTTTACCTGAAGATGACGGAAAGACTTTTCAGGCAGCAACCCCCGAAGTTGAGATACAGGATCCAGATCTCTGCCAGCGGTATACCTGCCGTCTCATAGAAGATGTTGAAATAAAAGCCTCTCCTCTATGGATGCAGCGCCGTCTGGAGGCAGCAGGCATCAGGCCAATTAATAATATTGTTGATATAACCAATTATGTAATGCTGGAATATAACCAGCCGCTCCATGCCTTTGATTACGATAATATTAACGGCAGAAAAATCATTGTCCGCCGGGCTAATCCGGGGGAAAGGCTTATCACCCTGGATGATGAAAAGAGGCAGCTAACTCCTGAAGTTCTGGTAATTGCTGATCGGGAAAAACCAGTCGGTCTGGCCGGGGTGATGGGAGGGGCAAACACCGAGGTAACAGAATCAACTGGCCGGGTATTGCTGGAGGCTGCCTCCTTTGATGCTGTCAATGTCAGAAGGACAGCAAAAAAATACGGCCTTTCCAGTGAATCCTCCCACAGATTTGAAAGAAAAATTGATATAACCGCAGTTGCTGAAGCCAGCCGCCGGGCCTGCTATCTGCTGGAAAGATATGCTGGAGGAAAGATTACTGAAGAAATGGTGGATTGCTATCCGGAACCCTGTGAAAAAAAGAAGCTGCAGCTTGAGACTGACAGGGTTAATAATTTCCTGGGTGTTGAAATAGCAGGGGAAGAAATGAGTGATATGCTGACCGGACTGGGCTTTGAGGCTGATATGAAGGATGACTCCCGGATTGCAGTCAGCATTCCGGGTTTTAGAAGAGATGTTGATGGTGAAGCCGACCTTATTGAAGAGATTGCCCGGGTTTATGGCTATAACAATATTCCCTATACCAGACCTGCCAGCGCTGAACCGGGAGGCCGTAACCCGGAACAGAAAGCCAGCTTAAAAATTAACCGGATTTTAAGAGGCCAGGGGCTTGAGGAAGTTAAAAATTTCAGCCTGAGGCCAAAAGATGATAATTTAACGGATTATCTTCAAGATTATTATAAATTTTATCTTGCTGTAACTGAGGGCAAATCTCGCAGTTCCAGGGAAGATAGCTTTGAAAGTAACTTTAAAAATAGCATTGTAAAGCTGAAAAATCCGCTCAGCCAGGCTTTTTCCAGAATGCGAATTTCACTATTACCGGGTTTGATAGAGGTATTATCCCTGAATTCCCGGAAGCAGGTTAAGGATATGTCAATTTATGAAACCGGCAGGGTATTTGTCTCCCGGGGAGAGAGAAATCGTCCTGTTGAAACTGATAAAATTGGGCTCGCCAGCATGGGAGCGGCTTATGATCCCTGGAATTTATCAGCCCCGGATTATTTTTATTTAAAAGGGGCGGTAGAAAACCTGCTGGATAAGCTTGAAATTGACTCCTGGAGCTGGCAGAGAATAAAACTCGATATTTTCCATCCCGGTCGGGTCGCTGACCTTAAATTTAAGAATAAGAGGGTCGGGGTTTTAGGAGAGCTTCATCCTGATGTAATAGAAGAGTTTAAACTGCCGGCCAGAACCTCTGCTGTTGAACTGGATAAAAAACTTATTTATCAGGCTGCCGGTTATGAGAAAATTAGCTATCAGCAGATACCCCGATTCCCTTCAATATCCAGAGATCTGGCCCTTTTAATATCTGAAGATATCCCGGCCCGGGATGTTATTGAGGCGGTGGAGGAGGCCGCGTCAGATATTTTAATCAGCACTGAAATATTTGATTTTTATCAGGGCGAGCAGATTCCCGAGGGCCGGAAGAGCCTGGCCTTAAATATGGTTTTTCAGGATTACAATAAAACTCTGAAGGAAGAAGAGGTTGAAAAGCAGGTTGATAATATAATAGAAGTTCTGGAAGATGAATTTCAGGCTAAAATAAGAGGAAAATAGGCCGCTGCTAGCAGGATTTTATCTCCTGGCCGGGAAGTATATAAAAGGAATAGTAAAGAAAATATTTCCGGTCGGGACGGTATTTAACCGCTTACGGGACGGTGTTTAACTGTTTTGTCTGTTAAGCGAGTAATAATTATAATCGGGGAGGATTCCTTATGGCGCAGAAGACGGGGGAAAAAAATACTGAAAATAAGTTTACCGTTAGGGTGCTGGGAGAAGACCATACAGTTGTGGGGGATCTTTCCCGGGATTATCTGGAGAGTCTGGCGGAGAGAATTAATACAATCGGAGAGGATATTGCCCGGGCCTATCCCAATATTCCCCGCCGCCAGCTGATTAGATTAACCCTGTTAAATCTGGCCGATCACTGTCAGAAGGCGGAAAGAAAAAATCAGGAGCTGCAGAAGGAGCTGGAGCGGGAAAGGAAATCCTGTAAAAAGCTGCGGGAGGAAATAGAACGCCTCAGGCAGGACAACAACGAACTGATGGAACTGCTGCAGGAGGTCGATTAATAATTGCAGGGGATAGCGCTGCTCGATGTCATCATATTTATAATCATCCTTTATTTTTTAATAACGGGTTATCGCAAGGGTTTTGTACGGCAGACCGCCACGGTTCTGGGGCTGCTGCTGGCCATATATCTTTCGCTGATGTTTTATCTGGATTTTGTTATTTTTCTGGAAAGATATCTGGACTTTTCTCCCACTATTCTGCAGTTTATCAGTTTTGCCATTATTTTTATTGTGGCCAATCTGGCGGTTCATATTCTGGGTGATATCATTAAATCTCTGCTGGACTGGATGTATCTGGAATCGGTTGACAGGGGCGGAGGTTTTCTACTGGGCGGTATTAAGGGGCTGGCTCTGGCCTATCTGATCGTACTTATTTTAAGTCAGATACCCATAGCCGAGGTGGAGTCGGTGGTGGCCGGCTCCTATTTTGCCGACTGGCTGCTGGGTTTAACTCCTATGATTCAGCAAACTCTGGAAGAAATACTGGGGCGGCCGTGATTAAATCTCTGGCCGCTTTTTTAATGTTGAAAGAAGGCAGAATTCGGGAGGGTGAAGGATGGAAAAGGAAATAACTGCCAGGGAAGCCGCCGGCATTCTGTCAGAGTTGGCGGATTTAATGGAAATTAAGGGCGATAATCGCTATCGAATCAGGGCCTATCAGAATGCGGCCCGCTCATTAAGTTCGGTTTCGGAGGAGCTGAAGGTCCTGGTAACCGAGGATCGACTAATGGAAATTAAAGGAATAGGAGAGGGGCTCTCGGCCACCATAAAAGAAATTTTTTCTACCGGAACCGCCGGTCAGCTGGAAGAATTAAAAAGGGAGCTGCCGGCCGGTCTGCTGGATATGATTGAAATACCCGGGGTGGGTCCCAAGAGAGCTCATCAGCTTTATTATCAGCTGGAAATTAGCGGGGTTGAGGATTTAAAGAAGGCCCTGCAGGAGAAAAAGGTTCAGGGGCTGGAAGGCTTCGGTCCAAAACTGGCTCAAAATCTCAGGGAAGCGGTCGCCCGCTATGAATCCTTCCAGGAAAGAATGAAAATCAATGAAGCTGACCGTCTGGCTGAAAAAATTGCCGAGCATTTGGAAAAGAAATCCGAGCTCTATCATAAATATAAATCTGCCGGAAGCCTGCGGCGCCGCAAGGAACTGGTTAAAGATATCGACATTCTCATGGTTCCTGCTGATCCTGAAAGTGACGGCCTGGAGAAGCACCTCCGGGAACTTGAGGGGCTTCATAAGGTTGAGTCGGGCGGCTCCAGCAAGATTACCCTGGTTCTCGAAAACGGGGTTAAGGTGGATTTTAGACTGGTAGTGGGGGATGAATTTCCGGCGGCATTTATCTATTTTACCGGCTCCAAGGAGCATAACGTTAAACTGCGACAGCTTGCCAAGCAGAAAGGGTATTTTTTAAATGAATACGGGCTTTTTTCCCGGGAGGACGAGGAGCGTCTGGAGCTAAACCAGAACAACAATCTGCCGGAGAAAGCCCGGGGGGGATCAGCTTCAAATTCGGACCAGGAGAAATATGCAGAATCAGCAATATATCATTTTTTCGGGCTGGATTATATTGAGCCGGAATTAAGAGAGGACAGGGGAGAGATTGAGGCTGCCCGGAAGGGAGAGCTGCCGGAATTAATTGATTTTAGCAATATCAGGGGGGATTTTCATCTCCATACCCGTTACAGTGATGGAGCCTTCGGGATTGAAGAAATGGCGGTGGCGGCCCGGGAACTGGGCTACGAGTATTTGGCCATAACCGATCATTCCAAATCGCTACGGATTGCCAGCGGGCTTTCGGAGGAACAGCTAAAGGAGCAGCTGGAGGAGATCCGGAAGCTGCAGGATAAAATTTCGGGAATAAAAATTTTAAGCGGTATAGAGGTGGATATTCTTCCCGAGGGCGGCCTGGATTTTTCTGATGAGATTCTCGAACAGCTGGATCTGGTGATTGCTTCAATCCACAGCGGATTCAATCAGAGCCGGGATAAAATCACTGGGAGATTGATTGAAGCCTGTCATAATCCCGAGGTCGATATTATCGGCCATCCCCGGGGACGGCTTCTGGGCCGGAGGGACGCATATCAGGTTGATATGTCAGAGGTGATAGAGGCAGCGGCCGAGACCGGAACCTGCCTGGAGATCAATGCCTCGCCCTCCCGGCTGGATCTGGATGATCTGCTGGCCCGGCAGGCGGCCTCCCGGGGGGTCAGGCTGGCCATCAGCACCGATGCTCATCATACGGGAGAACTAATCGATATGAAATTTGGAGTGGATGTGGCCCGCCGGGCCTGGCTGGAGAAGGAAAATGTTTTGAATGCCCTGCCGCTTGAGGAACTGCTTGAGTTCTTAGCATAGCTGCCTGAAATAAGTGCCGGTAATAGCGGCCGGCAATTCAGTTCGATTTAAGAAATAAGGACATATGTCTGAAGTGTAAATAGAGAAAAGAATAAGTATGTCTGAAGTTTAAATAGAGAAAAGAATTAGTATGTCCGAAGTTTAAATAGAGAAAAATTATAAAACTTGAAAAACTGGAGTGAATTTATTTGCATCAGTACAGCCTGGAAAAACTGGAGTATTCTAAAATTAAAAATATAATTGCGGGAGAGGCTTCGACCTATCCCGGTAAGGATAGAATTAAAAACCTTAAGCCCCTGACCGAGAAGCGGGTTGTGGAAAGGAGGCTTGCCGAAGCTCATCAGGGGGCAAAAATTATGCAAGAAAAGGGCAGACCGCCTCTGCTCTGCCCCCGGAAGCTGGAAGCTCATCTGCAGAGGGCCGGGAAAGATCTGGTTTTGAGTATTGAGGAGATTAATGAGGTTGATAATGTGCTCCGTTCTACCGGAGAAACCGAGAGGTTTTTTCAGGATCTTAAGGAGCATGCCGGCAGGGTTAGGGGCCTGGAGGAGGAGTTAATCCGGGGGCCTCTGCAGGATTATGCCGCCTGTCTGGTATCGCTGCCGGAGCTGCGCCGGGAGATCGACCGGGTAATCGATGACAATAACGAGATTAAGGATTCGGCCAGCCCGGAACTGGCCCGGCTGAGAAAGAAAATATCCGGGGCCGAAGGAGATATTCAAAATAAGCTGCAGAGTATTATTCAGGATAATAAGTATTCCGATATGCTGCAGGAAGCGATCATCACCCGCCGGGAGAACCGCTTTGTAGTTCCGGTTAAAAAGCAGTATCGCAACACCTTTAAGGGTATAGTTCATGACACTTCAGCCAGCGGGATGACCGTTTTTATGGAACCGATGGCGGTGGTGGAGTTAAATAACAGGCTCCGGGAGCTCCGCCGGGATGAGGAGGCCGAGATCAAGAGGATTCTTCAGGAACTAACCGGATTGATAGCGGCCGATGGCCGGCGGATCAAGCAGAACTACCGGATGCTGATTAAATTTGATGAGGTCTTTGCCCGCGGCGGATATTTACTGAAAAATGACTGTGTGATCCCCGAAATTAACGGGGCCGGTTATGTGAATATCAAACAGGGGCGGCATCCTCTGCTGGGGGAGGAGGCGGTTCCGATTGATATTTATGCCGGAGATCAGTTCCGGCTGCTGCTGATCACCGGGCCGAATACCGGGGGGAAGACCGTTGCCCTGAAAACCTTCGGGCTGTTTGTCATCATGGCTTTAAGCGGGGTGCCGCTGCCGGCGGACGAGGGCAGCAAAATTTCCGTTTTTAATAATGTTTTTGCCGATATCGGGGATGAGCAGAGCATCGAGCAGAATTTGAGCACCTTTTCCTCCCATATGAATAATATCAAGGAGTATCTGGCCCGGGCCGATGATAGGAGTCTGGTTCTCCTGGATGAAATCGGAGCGGGCACGGACCCCGAGGAGGGTGCCGCGCTGGGAATTGCGGTGCTGGAAGAATTTAAATTCCGGAATACGGTGGCGGTGGCCACCACCCATTACAGTCAGCTAAAAAGCTATGCCTACAGCACCGAAGGCGTGGAAAATGCGGCCGTGGAATTTGATCTGGAGACCTTAAGTCCCACCTATCGTCTGATCATGGGGATTCCCGGCGGCAGCAATGCCTTTGAAATCGCCCTCAGACTGGGGCTTCCCGAGGAGATAATAGCTCAGGCCAGAGAGCTTCAGGATCAGGATAAACTTGCCGTTGAGGATATTATCGAAGAGCTCAATCAGGAGCGGAGAAAGTATGAAAATTTAAATCTGGAACTGGAGAAACAAAAGGCCCGATTGGAGAAAAGAGAGGATAAACTATCCCGCCGGGAGAAGCAGCTGGCCGAAAAAGAAGAAAAGATAATTCAGGATGCCAGGGAACAGGCTGACCGGGAACTCCGTCAGATCAGTGCCCGTTCCAAGAAAATTTTATCGGAATTGAAGAATAAAGAATTTACCGCCCGGCCCGAGGTAGACCGGCTGGAATCGGAGATTAATCTGGAAATCAAGGATATGGAATCCGGGATTATTTCTTCCACTGGTGAGAATGGCAGAGATTCTTCGGGGGAAGAGAGAGAAGCGGACTACGATTTTCAACCCGGTGACCGGGTGAAAATCCGGAGTTTAAATCAGCAGGGTGAGATTATCGAGCTTATGGAGGACAGCGATCAGGCCGAGGTGCAGGCGGGAATTATGAAGGTAACAGCCGACCTTAACGATCTGATTCCGGTGGAAGACAGGGAAGAGGAAAGGGAGAGAAAGGTTAAGAAGTATCAGGTAAAAAAATCCGGCCAGGTTTCTCATTCCCTGGATCTCAGGGGTAAGCGCTACGAATCGGCCCAGCAGGAACTTGATAAATATCTTGATGATGCTCTGTTAGCTGGACTGAGAGAACTTGAAATCATTCACGGTAAGGGCAGCGGAGCCCTGAGAGAGGCGGTCAGAGAGCTGCTGGAAGAACACCCCCATGTGAAGGACTTTCGAGCGGGCAGAGAGGAGGAGGGCGGCTCGGGAGTCACAATCGTGACGATAGGGGCCTGATAGGTGTCTGATAAGGGCTTGATAGGCCTGATAGGGGCCAGATAGGGGCCAGAACCTCATCTTTTTCATCAATATCAATAAAGCTTTAATTTTAATCAAAAATATTAAATTAAAAGAGCAGTTCTCGAGCTAATAAAGCCCGGGAACTGCTCTTATACTTATACTTTGAAAATTCACAGTCTAATTTCAGATTGTGATTCTCTGGAAGATCTGGATTTATTTGAAAAAATAGCAAGTAAATTTTCATCTTTTGTTGTGCTTCGTAGGAGCATGGGGGTTTACCTTAAAAATACGCCTTAATATTTTCATCTCTTGTTGTGCTCCGAGGGCGCATGGGGGTTTACTTTGAATAATCTATAGCATTATTTT
>SL_8KL_010_SEDDRAFT_10003706_pt1 | contig 12519 bp, 8 predicted proteins | sample SodLakKL_010_SED_4_FD_11160 | JGI IMG/M metagenome (IMG submission 11160) | reverse complement strand
TGAAATTGAGCGATGGGCCAATACGGTAACTGTTAAACGTGTTCGTGTTGAGCAGGAAAAATCCATGGGGGGCCGGGTCGGTGCTGTTGGCATGGCCGAAGGGGGGAGGTTCCCCGGGAACTCTAAAACCGACTCCATCCCTGTGTTAGCCAGACCGGGGGAAGGTTTTGTTCGTAACGAGGCATTAAGTGTATGGGATAGATTATTTGGCACCGGGTTTTTTCACGGAATAAACGACCCGTGGGGTTCGGCAGGGCAGAGCATTATCAATGCTTTAAAGGGAAACCTTTCTGTATCTTTGCCAAAAATATACCAGAACACTTCCCCCAAAACGCACTATGCTACCGGGGGTCGGGTATCCTCACCTTCGTCCGATCAGGACATGGGTAAGATTGTTCTTGAAATGGGGGGACGGGAATACCCTGTTCAGGGCAAGATAAATGTTTTAGAAGAATTGCGGAACGATATTGCTAAACAACAAAGAATGAGGTCGAACGAATGAGTTTAACATTAGGAGGTGTGTCTCTCCCAGATCTGGTGGCGGATTATGGGTACCAATTCGGGGATTCAGGTATCAGATCTGAATTTGTGGTGTCCCGGGGGGCTGTCCCGATTATTTGGGAACAGGAAAAGTTTTATAAGACTTTTGATTTGACGGGAGGGGAGAGAACCGGATGGGTTAAATATAGTACATTGGTGTCTTTAAGGGATTTGGCAAGAGCCCAGTTAGACGCGAATGCCTTTTTTAAATTGATGTATGATTATGCTTATTACATGCTTGATATGAACGGAGAGTACGTACTTAGCACGAAAAGCGAGGAGGTACGGGTGCGGTTTAGAAATTGGGAGCAGCCGGTTATAGAGGCGACTCCATTAGTGGATGTCCTGATACCGACGCCCGATACTTTATATAACAATGTGCGGATTAAATTGATGGAGGTGTAAAAATGAGTCTTTCTGAAGGAGATATAAAGTTCCGGAAATCTGTAATTCAGACGGATACCGATGTAAACGGGGGAAGAAAAGGAATGGCTCTTGTCTTATCGGGAGCAAGGCATTCTTTTTTCCCAAGAGTAACAAAATCCCAGCGTGAAAACGGTTTGATACGGTATAGGAAGCAATTTTATTGCAACGAAAACGGAGACGATTTATCTGCGTACGGTGTTCTTGTATATTTGATGCGCCCGAGTAATGCCGATGATCGCTTTTATATAGCGAAAGGGACGCAAACAGATGTACAAGGGGTATTTAAAAGAAAAAATAGTGTAGCGGAATACGCCGATTCTCGCTGGGATAGGGTGTGGACAGGCTGTGGTAAACTCGCTGTTGCCCTTAGTGGGGGAGAGGTTGAAGTTTCTTTGGAGATGGAGAGTGATGACTTTCAGTTTCCAAATGGCGGGTATTTGTACTTATCCAATAATTCTATGGTTTCCCAAACTATAGATGCGGATGTCAGTATAGGAAACTCAGTTTATTTTTCTGGGGGTTCGTGGTCAAAAGTCGCACACGCCAACGATATTACATACCCATATGGGTGGTACGTCGGGAATAACGAAGTTTTAACAATGCAAGAAAGTTCGAACGAAGCTTTTTTACAAATTGCGGACAACCTGACAGAAGATGAGAGTATTGGTACAGGAAATGGTACAACCACTTCTCCCACTCTTTCTGCTTTGACAAATAGTACAAACGAGGTGTGCAAACAAGCGGGTAAGACACCTGTAGTTACTGCAACATGCGGGGGGGTAACGCGTACTGTCAATGTGGCGGCGGACGGAACTTGTTCTGGGTATTGTAGCGATGGGGTATTGAACATGGCCACAGGCGCATGGACAACTGATATTGTATGGGATACCGCGCCTGACGATACTTCCGATATTACTGTTACGTACAGGGAAGAGGCTTTCTCTTATTCTGGCAACACAGTAACTATCGAGCTTGGGGAGCAAGTTGCGGATGCTTTTGCTGTTGATTCTACGTACGGGTCTGGCTGTTTACACGAAGATGAGTTGCAGTGTGTTGTTTCCGATTTTGAGGTTAACTCAACACAGGGGACATATGATTCTGTAAACCATGAAGTGTCTCTGAATAATAAAGGGACAGTTCAAGAAAACTGGACATTATCGTTTACCGGAGCGTCTACTTTTTCAGTGAGCGGTGCTTACTACGGTTCTGCGGGAACAGGGGATATTGGTAGTAATTTTGCTCCTATCAACCCTGAAACAGGTGAACCGTATTTTACAGTTGCGGCAGCAGGGTGGGGCGGGACTTTTGAATCCGGGGATACTGTTATTTTTACAACTTCCCCTGCGGCTCTTCCTATTTTGGTCGAGCAGGAGGTGCCTGTAGGCACTACCCAAGAACCTAACAACCTTTTACCTATAGGGTCATACACCGAATAATATGACGACTATAACAACATATTTATGTAATAAACGTATCCCCGTTGTGGGATATCCTGAAAACAAAGGGATAAATGTACGCCTTCAAGATTTTAGGGATATCGACGATGAAATAAAACAAAGGTGTATTATCGAGGCGTGGCTTGTAGCGAATGGTGCTGTGGTGCATAGACACCAAGTTGATACAAAAATTATAGAAGTAAATGCTCCTGTTTTGAGTTGCATGAGTTTGCAAGTCCCGAGATTTAATTGGATACGTCGCATTAATTTAACAGATACCGGAGAATTTCTTTCACGTAACCAATATATCCACATCGAATTAGAGCATCCGGCTGTTCCTTGCTGGTGGGCTAATACGTATTTATATATTTGGAGAGATCAGTCTGAAGAAATGTTGTTCATCCGTTCTTCTTACAGTGAAGGGGGTATGATCCCTTTGGGGGGAGAAAAATCTTTAGTGTACATAGGGCATGCTGGAAAATCAGAGTACCACACTAACTCACAAACTCCTGCTGTTCCGGGAGAATTGCTTCAACTTAAATGGGAGGCTCTCATAAATGATCTTTATTTCAATGACGCTGTTGCGGGTACCTATTACCATACTCCCGTTTTTACTGGCGGAAAAATTATTAATAAAACAGGGGAATACGAGGGTGCAGAATACACTGTAGAAATTGAGGGAGAAACTTGTATTAATTGTATCCCCACAGATTATGCAGAATANGTTATTGATGATTGGGTTTTTATAGTAAAGCAAGGAGATAGGGAGGGCGCTATATGCGGGAGAGAAAGCCCGTATGGGAGCGCCCATTCCGGTTTCAGTGATCAGCAAACGGTATACGAAGACGGTATTGTAAAAGATGTGCATAGGGAGATAAATAGGGTACGAAGACAGAATGGCTTATCTTCTTTAACGATAAGTACACATTTAACTTCTGCCGCGGACAGACACAGTGGGGATATGGCAGATAATAAGTTTATGGGGCATGAGGGTTCGGATGGAAGTAACCCGTATGAACGTATACAAGACTCTGGATATTTAAAAGGGTACGTCGAAGGGGAACACAGTTTTGCTACTGGGGAAAATGTAGCAATGGGCTACTCTTCTGCGGGGATAGTAGTTGCAGCGTGGATGGCCTCCACTGAGCATCGTGAAAATATATTGAGGGAAGAATTTGAAGAAACGGGTATTTCTGTAAAATATGATGAGTTTTTTATACCTTATTTTACTCAAAAATTTGGGATGTTCACATACGTTGGCACGGAAGGGCATGAGCCAGAATTGCGGCTACTTCCTATGGTGGTGAACACGATAGGAAACGCTAATGGGGTTTTTGAAAAATTAGATTATAGCACAATGAGTATGGCGGATTTTGGCAAGTTTTTTGAGATGAGCCAACATTTTGGAAAAATAATAAATGTTAATTATGTCGAAGAAAAAGCGACGGTAGAGATTTCGGAAAGCACCCTAAGCGGTACCTTTGAAAATATTCCTTTTTTTTATCACTGCAAAAATAGTGTGGACACCACTTATGGGTCACGTGCATTTAAAAAAAACGATTCTGTTATTGTTTTATGCGAAGGGGAAACCTGTGAATCATTGGCCCCAGATTTATTGATTGTAGGCCACAGACATGGGATAAAACCATGTGCCGAGTTTTTTATTATCGTGTCCTCCCCCTCCGGAAATGAGGCTTTTGCGTATGATCCTGTAACTGACTCTGTTTTTATAGAAAAAGATACGTATGAAAACGTTGTCGCGTTGGCGGGAGAAGTAAAAGCCCAAGCTTTGTCGGACGGGAATGCAGAGCGTTCACAGTTTACCGATGCGTATACCTCTTATCTTAGCTGGGGACGGGGGTACGGTATCATCACCCCTGCGGAAGAATTGGGTTCTCACGGTCTACGGGTAGTTATACACCCTGATAATTTAGTAAGTATTTTAAATTTTACCGCGAGAGCTTTTGGGGAAGACGGAGGTTCTGGGCAACCCTTTAATTACAACAGAAGTAAATGGAAAGAGGGCGAGTTCGTAATATTGCAAACAACCGAAGACTCTTCGGAGGTATCTGTTGTTTCCACAACCACACAAGAAGGGGAATTCCTTCCTGCCGAGGTGTCTGTAAGTTCTGAAAATGCCATCACGCAAGAGTGGACATTGACAGTCCGTGAAAGTAGTCCTGATTTTCGTTTTGTCCAAATACACGGGGACACCTTAGGGTATATAGAAACTTTTTTATACGCGCATCATGGTTATTCATGCTCTCCTTTTACTACGCACGATATGGGAACAGGCGAGGAGTTTGCAAACACTCCCGGGAAGTATTTGGACACAGCCGGTTTTGTGTATAACGCTATACATGGGAACCATGTGGTAATTGACGAAAAATTTATAGCTCCAATTGTTTTTCATTGGGGGGGCGTCACTACTGAAACGGTCACAACACAGGACACCACTTTCGAGTTTTTGACAGGAGTACAAATCCCAGACGAAGAAGAAATACTCTTTCTCCCGAGGAGATATTTTTTATTTTACACCCCGGTATTTTCAAACCCTGCATGGGATACTTCTTATTCGTATGAGTTGCGTAATGAGATATCTTTTTTAAGAAAATCAGAATGGGAAGGCCGTTCTTTATATAAATTTGGGTTTTTTGACTATTGGGAAGATTTAGATTATTCAGACTTCACGACACACCCAACATCCTCCGCAGAGTTGCACACAACAGTAGGGAAAGCAGAGTCGATGTCCGGTGCCGTCGTGTACGACGCTATTTCTATGCAGTACCATAAGGAGGAAAAAGAGGACATTTATGGATTGCATGTTTTTTGCCGTGTTGGTTCTGAAGTTTTATTTTCCAGATACGACAAAGAAATGCTGGATATAATGAACGAGGCCCGTATCGAAGGTTCTATAAGTCCGTTAAAACCCCAAGTAAATTTATACTGGGCTTCTGAAAGGCACACATTGGATATGGTGGAGCATAATTTCGCTGGGTACACCGGGTCAGACGGCTCGACTCCCGGCGAACGTGTGGAAGAGTCTGGGTATTATCTTTTTGATACGTATCTGGGATCTTATTATAGTTGCTATGTGTATTACCGTGCTGACGGGGCTTTAACACCGCAAGAATTTTTAGACAGCACGAATTTATATGATATTTATATGAACAGTTCTTTGTTGGAGATAGGAATTGTATCAAGGTTGGATACCTCTGGGGGGTTATCGGTTACTATTAATTTTGGGTATGTTTCTTCGCGTATACCGGGTTTTAGCCCTATCCCGCACACAAGTATCCAAGAGTATATGCTCACAAATTTTGATTGGACGGGCGAGAACGAAGAACACAGGGTACCTAACATTTATTTAATTTGAGGAGGAGAGAAAAATGGCAGCAGTTATTGAATTTCGTTTGACAGGGGGAGCTTCTAATAATGATCCTGATGTCTCTTTGGGCGGTGTCATGTCTTCGCACACATTATCAGAAACACCAATGAATAATCTGTTTGATAATGTATTGCCAGAAGAAGCTGATAATGGAGATACTGAGTACAGAGCTATTGATTTGTACAATTCTGGAGATGCAGCAGCAACCGCAATAGAGATGTATATGAGTTCAGAAACAACAAGTACGGACACTCATCTTGAGTTTGGAACTAATAATACGCCACATGATGGTTCTGATCAAGGGGATACTATTGCTGATGAATCAACCGCCCCATCAGGAATCACATTCGATCATCATTTAACGGGGAATCGTTTGTCTTTGACAGATATTCCCGCTGGACAGGCTATTCGTGTATGGATCAGTCGTGTTGTCGCTGTGGGAGCCGCTAATACCAATAATGATAGCGGCACAATCGCTGTTGATTACGCATAAGCGGTAAGGAAATAAGAAATGTCTGTCATTGTTTTAGATGTTGCTTGGGGTGTTGGTAATCCTCCGACTCAAGTAGGGGAATGGGCTACTGGTGGAACCGCTACAAATCAGTGGTATGAACAAAGTGGTATTGTTTATTCCGGCCCTACAGCGTATAAAATTGATGAACAGCTTGAAAATGATACATTCGCTTGGGTAGAGACATATGTTGAGGGGCCGGGCTTTTATAAATTTGCCATACGTCAAGATACTGCATACAGAAATCTCCGTTTGTACAGAAACGGAGTTTACCAAGGCCGTTTATCCGTGGATAGTACAAATACTGGATGGTGGAGGGTTCTGGATCAGTTTGAGGTAGCAGAAGGCGGCCATGTTCTTCGCTGGGCCACACGGATTCCGGAAACATTTGCTGACCCAAAGTACATAGAGATTGTTGAATTGCCGGTCGATCCCGGTTACATAAACAAATCCTATACACTTGAACAAGGCTGTTGGACTGAGGCTTATTTTTCATATACAGGTACTACTTCTTCATATAAAAGCGGTTTAGATGCGTATGACCAGCCGCTTACTTTGCGGGTTGAAGGTACGGGTCTTATTGAGTTTGCTATTTATGAGGACAATATTTCTTTTCACGCAAATGGGCATGAGGTATTTGAACGAAGTGAGTCCAGCACTGGCATAGCCCAGACATGGGAAAAGCATTCTTATTTTTTCGGTTCGCACACTGGAGGCGAAACTGTTTTCGAATGGAAATATTCAAGAAGCCGCGATGCGTATGTTGAAATTATCAGAGTGGTTGAAGACCCCGAAATCAGCCTTTCCCAAACGTACATCGACTCTTTTGCTGAAAATATAAAGTTTCTCTTATGGAACAGGTGGGAAAACAACCTTTCCTCGGTATGGTCAAGGCAAACAGATGTCACTTACGGCAGTGATTCGGCATGGGTAAATGGATATACGGATGACCTCTCATATCTGCGGATGTTCGTATCCGGACTTATGCAGGTTCCTTTTGCTTGGAAATCTGATACAAACAATGAAGTTCGTCTTAGTTGCTTAGGCACTGGGAGTTTTTCTTATTATCATTTTGCTAACCAGTCTGGAACGTCATGGGAAGTCTACACCCCTGCTTTTTCCACAGAAGGCGAGCATTACATAGAATGGGAGTTTCATAGCTATGACATAAACACCACCTCTGATTGTGCATGGTTGGATATTTTGGGTGTGGAAAGATCCGTTTTTACGGAAAAGCCAAGTGATGCTCAGGATATAATCTTAAACGAAAACGGGTGGGAAATGCAAACAGAAAACACATTCAATGCTTCTAAGGCATGGAAAAGCGATGCTACAGATGCCCTGTTGTGTACTCTGTTATCTGGCCCTGCAACAGTGGAATTTTATTGGATGACAGGAGCTAATAGTAGTATTGAATTTATAGTGAATGGAAATACTGTAGGAACGCTTGGAGCTAATTCCTTTTGGACAGTTTTTTCTTATCAGTTTGAAAGTGACAGGTTGCATTCTGTATATTGGAAAGCTGCCAGCGGTACTGAGAATTATGTACAACTTGTCGGTGGTTTTTTTGTTTATCCCCCCTGTCCTTCTTTGAAGCACTTGCCTGTCATTTTGCCAAAATCAACTTGGACAATTGTTTCGGGAGATAATGATCATATTGTGGGTATAAAATCTGATGGCACATGTCGGGTTGCTGGTGCGAAAGCATTTTTTTCATCATTGGAGAGAAATAAGATCTTACAAGACGTTCCCACATGGACAGATATAGAAAAAGTGCATCTTTATGCACGTGGTTCTTCTTATCACCAGTATTACTTTGGGATCAAAACAGATCAGACGACAGTGGGCAGGTTTTGGAATGCTGATCATACGAGAACAGAATGGGTATCTGATTTATCATGTTGTGTTTTTTTACATCGAGGATTTGGTTTGCGTTCAGATGGCACATTAATGGCAGATGGAGGTCGTTTTTTATATCATGGACAACAATCCTTTGAAAAGCTGGTATACTGGGACGGTATTGTTAAATTTGCTGCCCGGGCAGGACTTCGTGTAGATGGAACTATTGTGATGGCGGGTTCTTCTGATTCTTACGGACAGCTTACAGATGCGCCGTCAGGCAATGATTTTGTCGATATTTCTTATTATAGTTGCTATTTGGCTTTGCGTTCAGATGGCACTGCATATGCTTGGGGTGGGTATGCTTGGGGTGAGGGTAGCGCGGATAACGCAGAAGCCGTAGGAGGATGGACGGATGTGGTGCAAGTAGCTTCTGGTCTCATCAGTTCCTATGGACTGAGAAGTGATGGAACTGTTTTATATGCAGGGGATAACACTAAAGGAGAAGGGGATGATGTTGCTACTTGGAGCAATATAAATTTTATATTTGCACTCCGGTACTATGTTGTTGGTATTAAATCAGATGGCACAGCAGTTGCCGGGGGCAGTGATGAAGATTGGTATGGACATAGTTATGGTGCTATCGAAGACGTTAACACTTGGACAGGAATGCGGACGTTAAATGGTGTTGAACCTCGCCCTGTCTGCCTGAGAGAAACAGAGATAAAGGCACTCACTACAACTGTAACATGGGATTGGGTTTATTAGGGAGGATAAATAAATGCCAGCTAATCTTGAATTTCGCCTCACTGGGGGTGCCAGCAATAGTGATCCTGAAAAATCTCTTGGTGGAATAATGAGTAATACACAATTATTGGCTGATACTGATCCAGGGCTACCATTATCGTCAGAAGGAATACCACTGGTGCCAAATTTTTTTCCAGATTTATGGAGAGATGAGGAAAATGTTTATAAATATAGAGCTTTAGATATATACAATTCAGGAGATGAAGATGCTGTTGAGCTTGTGCTGTACTCTAAAAATCTCAGAAGGGTGTATAGTGGAGGTACAATAGGCTGTTTAAGGTACATGTATTTAGTAGGCGGGTTTGAAGCGTATGAGACTTTAGTGCATGGTGTTGAAGAAGATGTTGGGGATACAATTGATAATGAGTTTCAAGCTCCTCTTAATAGTGGTGACGACGTTTTTGGTGATCCCTGGGGGTATTTGAGCGCTGCATCTTATGACATATATACTCTTTTTGATATTCCTGCAGGAAAAGCGCAAAGATTGTGGCTTCGTTTAGGAAGACATACAAGCGTATCGCCTGTTTTTGCACAAAAATTTCCTATTTTTGTTTGTTGTTTATCTGGAATTGCCGAGCCTCCCGAGGGTGGATCTGATCCAGTTTAAATCGGTTAAGAGAGATAAGATGTTTTATTTTTTTAAAAAAATAAAAGAATTACACAATCGGTTTAAAGCGTGGAAGCCGATTCATTTATGTTGGTGGTTTGAAAAGCACGGTCTTCCTATTCCTCCTTATTTGATTGGCGGAAGAACAGAAACATCGCAATTGTATTATGTAATAGGAAGGGCTGCAAGATTTGCAAATAATCCTGATGATGTTTATTGGAAGGGAGGAAGCTCTAATACTGATTGTAATCTCCCTTGGAATATGTTTGGTCGGGGTATGCCCTTTCATATCAGGATTGCAGTAGGAGAAACTACGGGGAATTCCGTTACTTTTACTCCTGCCTTGTTTTACAATACAACTAATGATCCATCTACTGCTATACAAGTGACAACAGATGGAAGCTCTAATGCCCTCAGGATAACAACATGTGATTCGCACATTCATGGTAACCGCACTCCAGATTGGGACGGTTATAGAGTAAAAGACCTCACTTGTGACGTTCCAGAGGGATTTGATACAGGGGGGGATGATTTTGTTGATGGTCATTATATAGAAGAGTCTGATCTCTTTCCCAGTATCACTCTTACAGGCCAATATACAATTTTACACGCTTGTATAGAATTTACTGATAATGCAATTGAAGAGCAAACATATTATTTCTGGATCAAACAAGCAGATGGAACACCTCTTACTGCGTATAATATAGTTCCTCAACAAACTTGCTTGATTACATGTACCAATAATCTTTGGTATAATATAGCTGGTCTTCGTATCCTTAATACTACTTGGGAGATTGAAGAGTTTACAGGGTCACTTCTTACCAGTAGTTGGCAGATAAAAGACAGAAAGTCTTTTGAAACAGGATGGGAGATAGAAGCTTCTGGAGAACGATTAACAGTAAAATGGAGTATCAATAATACTTTTACAAAAGTGTTAAGTTGGAAAATTGGACGTTATGAGTTTGATACAGGTTGGGCGGTTCAAAACGATACGTATCAAGTTTTTTCTTGGTGGATACAAAAAACAACGGACAAAGAGATCGCATGGGAAGTTCCCAGAGCATCTTATGACGTTGAGTGGGAAAGGGTGGATACTGCAACCCTCATTGGTAGTCTTACAGATGTAGCAGCCACAAATGTTGTTTTAACAGGATTACGAACCAGTGTAGAATATCGGTGGAGAGTTCGTGTTCATGACTTAGACGGTAACGGAACTCCCAGTGTTTGGTCATATTGGAAACACTTTATAACCGAACCACAAAAACTTCCCGTTTTTTGGGCAATTGTAAACACTGATACATATGAATCTGCTTGGCGAATCAAAGAAGAAAATATAGCAGATACATCGTGGGTTTTATTCAATCAACAAGCTATATCTCCTGCGTATGGTATTTTAACAAAGGCAGTACAAGATAAAGAATGGCTAATTCTTGATGAAAATAAAACTGATACTACTTGGGTGATTGAGAANATTATTCCACCGCCTACTAATCTTAATACAATTGAGATCACAGAAACTTCTGCCAAATTTATATGGGAGGGGGTATGATTACAGAAGAACTTGAAAAATTATTGAATAATAAAACAGTTATTTGTTCAATGGATGATCCTGTTGCGTTAGCATACACAAGTCTTTATGAGGAAGGGGATGTTTGGATAAAGACAGTGAGTTGCAAAGACTGCCCGAAAGAAAGCCAAAGAAAGTGTTGTGGAACTTGTCCTATGCTTTCAGAAATGGGGTGCTATTTTCATTTAATGAAGCCTAATAATGGTACTCAGAAACCGTTTGGTTGTATCGCCCATCCTCACCCTACAGGCGCACGATCTTATTGTCAGCTTGAGTTTCTATGCATCAAAGGAACAAATATTGGAAAGGTGAGATGTGTTAAAGACAAAAGAGGTGTGTTAAAAGATGGCACACGCATACACTAAATTTACAAATTGGCATATTGCTAATGATGATCCGTCTGTAGCTAATGACCCTAATAGCGTTTCTTGGGGAGCAACGGAGTCAGATCAGAATTTTCATATACGTTTTCAGTTTGCTGAAACAGCGGGTGCTAATTTAAATAACGCTGTATTCGCTGTTTTTTATAATACACAAGATGATATTAATAGTGCTGTTCAAGTCACAACGGACGGTAGTGTAAATGCTGTGTATATCACTCCTTCTGTTGGCGGAGAATCTTTATCTGATAATTTAGCTATAACCAGTCCTATACTTACTGTTCCTGATGGATTTAATACAGGAGACTGGATTGATGGTTGGTACATACAAGCATCAGATACTTTCCCTGCAAAATCATTTTCATATAATTATACAGAATACCAAGTATGTCTGACGTTTTCTCAAAATTTAGAGTACGGAACTACATATTATTTTTGGATCAAATTTTCAGATGGTTCAAATTTAAATGAATATGCGATGACAGCACCAAGTGTGCATGTCGGTATGCCAATTACAACGTATGGCAGATTTACAGATTGGAAAATATTAAATTCTACTAAAGCAGACATATCTTGGAATTATATACGTGAAAAATTTAAAAATACAAGTTGGGGTATTTTATCACAAAAAACACATAACACATCTTGGCATTTTTTAGATTTCAGTTCTATTGGTACGCAGTGGAGAATTAGAAATAAAAAAGAAAAAAATAGTGGTTGGGGAATATTAAATACTGCCTACATAGGAACAAACTGGAGAATAATAAAAAGAACATTTGATCTTGAATGGAGAAAAGATAGTGAGGAATCACTTTTAGGATATGTGTATGGCTTGGAAGCATCGTTTTACACAGTAGAGGGTTTGGAAAAAGGACAAAATTACCAATGGCGTGTACGATCTGTTGAGAATGATATTCCTGGCCTCTGGTCTTCGTGGATCACTTTTACAACAACTGCTGATGCTGGTGTTTATCGATTAGATACTTCTTGGAAAGTACATAATACATTTTTATATTTG
>SL_8KL_010_SEDDRAFT_10003705_pt1 | contig 12529 bp, 9 predicted proteins | sample SodLakKL_010_SED_4_FD_11160 | JGI IMG/M metagenome (IMG submission 11160) | reverse complement strand
ACCTATAGAACCTTGCTTACTCGCGGGATGAAAGGGTGTTATGTTTATTGTACGGACGAAAAGCTTTCTGAATACATTAAAGAACGGTTGGTTTAGTACGTGGTCGAAAAAACCCCTCACTATTTGAGGGGCTTCATTCTATACTTCTAAGGTTAAATCATCGTATAAGTATTTAGGCAAAGGTTTGACAAACTCCATTTGGATGGTAATAGGTTTGTTGCCTTCGTGACTCAAGCTATTCACTTCACCGACATAAATGTAATCGAGTGGTTGGTTTCCAATTCTTTTGGCTTTGCGAATAAACATGTGCAAATGCTTGTTACGTTCTTGATTATAACAGAGGTCCATGCCGGTTTGGCTTGATTGTGTTGTCTTGTTTTGTGTCTCCCATTGCATGCGATGGCGTGAAAGCAATTTATCCTTATATTGTTTGTCTTCCTCGACTTCTTCGCCTTTGCGAAGATCTACGAACAAGTAATAATGCTTCCCGTTTCGCCAAACACCGGTGCCTCGTATTGCTGAGAAAGTCTTCTCGTAATTGGTTAAAAAGCCCATATCCTTCATTTTGTATTGGTAGTAGTGCTTTAAGTATGGGTATTCCATTTTGCTTTTACCAAACTCTTCTTGGAAGCGAAGAATCCCATAGTCTAAGGTTTGAAGGATGGTTTCAGTGTGTTTCAAGGAGGAATCAGTAAGGTATAACTGATTTTTGCCATTACCCTCTATAAAGGAAAAAGGATCTTGTTCGTTATTTCCAATAATCTCACCGCTAAAGTATTTAAAGGAATGGCTCAATGAGGCGTCGTCGACGTCAACCACAAATTTGCAGATTTCTGCTTTTGCGGTTTCATAATCGATGGTACCATGTTGAAACAAGTACTTGAGAATCACAAATTCGTTAATTCTTTTAATCGGTAGTTGTTTATCTAACGTCCTTTGAATTGTAAGCTCTTTGTCATTAAGATTAAGAGTTTGCTCATCTTCAACAGAATGAGTAAACTCAATGTAACTGCCCTTCTTGGAAACAAATTTTGTCGGATCTGGTGCGGATTCATGAAGCACAAAGTCTTTGATTGAGGGAACGTATCCACCAAGTACTTTTTTGAATTCGAAATACTCATCTTTTAAATACTTCATATGGTTGAAGTTGGTTTTTTCTAATTGTTCAAAAATTTGTTGTTTGGTGATTTCATCCAACTGAATATTGGTGCACCCTGGTATGTCGGAGAAGTTGTTATGCAGTTGTACCTTCAAAGAGTCTTTGTCGTAGTACCTTGACCCTGATAAAGCAATTGGAATCAGAAATGTGCGATTATGATTTCCGATAAAGTCCAATACGGTTAAGAAATCTTTGTCTTCGTGTTTTCTAAGACCTCGCCCCAATTGTTGGGTGAAAACGATAGGCGATTGTGTAGGCCTGAGCATCAACACAAGATTTGCACTAGGGATATCGATGCCTTCATTAAAAATATCGACAGTGAAGATGAACTCTAAAGGATCGTTATTATCTTCTAAACGCTCGATTGCTTCTTGTCGTTCTTGATCCGAACTTTCTCCTGTTAAGTATGTAGAAGGATAATCAAAACCGTTAAACTCATTGGCCATATACTCTGCGTGCTCTTTCGATGCACAAAAGCCTAAGCATTTTCTTTTGTTGCCATCGTACTCATAATGTTCCATTTTCTCTATGATTAAATCAACACGGTCCTTTATCGATAAACGTTCTACAACATCTTCAATTCTCGTGATGTCAATGTCTTCTAAATCGGCGGTGACGTCTTGAATTCCAAAGTAATGGAACGGGACTACCAGATCCTCTTCAAGCGCTTCTCTTAATCGCACTTCTAAAGCAATGTTGTTGTTAAACATTTCAAAGATGTTGCCATGATCTGTTCGCTCTGGTGTGGCCGTCATACCTAGTAGAAATTCCGGTGTAAAATGCTCTAAAATGGTTTTATAGGATTCGCTGTATGCTCGATGTGCTTCATCGGCAATGATGTAATCAAAGTGATCACGCGCAAATCTTTTATAGTTCTCATTTCGGTATAGGGTAGGAATCATCGCGAATATATAATCAGCGCTCATATCTTGGTGCTGTCCTTGAAATTTGGTCATAGTTTGACCGGGCAATATCCTTTGGAAAGATTCCATTGCGTCGTTTAAAATTACTTCCCGATGCACCAAAAACAATACTTTTTTTGCGGATGTGTTTTTCACATCAAAAGCGGAAAGATACGTCTTTCCCGTTCCGGTGGCGGCTACAATCAAGGCTTTGTTTTGGTTGTTTTCACGCATTTTATTTAAGTTATCCAAGGCCTCTATTTGCATTTTGTTTTCTTTAATTTCTACCCGATGTTCGAAGATTTCGCGTTCTTGGCGCACAAATTGTGAGATTTCTGTCAGAAAATCTTCATATTGTTCTAAGAATGAATCGTTGATCTCAGAAGTTACTTCCCATAGATTGTTGAACTCTTCGAGCACCGTGTTTGCAAAGCCGTCAGATTTCGATTTGCTGATGTAACGAACATTCCACTCTACGTTAGATTTCAGTGCAGATTGTGTGATGTTTGAAGAGCCGACTATGATTTTGTAGTAATCGTCATACTCGAAGATATACCCCTTGGTATGAAATCCTTTGTGTTCATTGGCGACGTAGATTTTGGTGTCAATGTTTTGAAATTTCTGCAATCTCCTTAGAGATTTGATGTCTGTGAAGTTTTGATACGTTGACGTAATGATTTTACCGGTCGTATTCTTACGATCTAAACTGTTAAAGACATCTAGAAGCAATTGAAGACCCGAATAATTAATAAAAGCAACAGAGAAGAAGAATCTGTTGCAATGGTTCAGATTGTTTAAAAGTTCCTCGTAGAAAGAGTTGGCGTTTGAGTTTGTGATTAATGTTAAGTCATGGTCGACATGTTCCATTCTTACATTCCCCTTTATTTATTGCGTAAGTGCTTCAATTATAGGTATATCTGCAGCGGCCCAATCTAGTTCGTGTAGACGATCCTTAGGCAGCCATTTCCATCCAGTATGTTCTTTCAATCGAAGCGTTCCATTGGTAACCTTTGCAAAATACGCATGCATCGTCAGATGAAAAGTATTGTATTGATGTTTGACCGTCATTAAGTAATCTTGCACTTCAATATCGGCGGTAAGTTCTTCTTTGATCTCACGTTTCAAGGCTTCTTTTGGGGTTTCTCCTTCTTCAATCTTCCCACCAGGAAACTCCCATTTTAACGCTAATTCACCATCGTCTTTTCTTCTGGCGCAAAAGATTTCGCCGTTTCCATTGTCTATTATAGCTGCAACTACTTCAATTCTTTTCATGTTCTTCACTCCCTAGTTTGCATCTCAACAATACTATTATTCCATATTTGTGCAAAATGGGCAAATGAGTCATGGGTGTTTTTCTATTTTGGCTTTAATCAAAGATTAGTTTTGAGAAGGAAGTGTTAGTATGAAATTAGTTTACGTTGATGAATCAGGTGATACGCAAAACGTTAATACTGTAGAATTCTATGATTATGTCGACTTCGTCAAAAAAACGAACTTGCATGAACACCCGGATTATCACTACTTAAAGACCAGGTATATGTGATAAGACTCCAATAACACCGCATGGTAGTCCATGCGGTGTTATTTGTTTTCCGATAAAATGATTAGATTCTATAGTATAATTAAACAAAAGCGGTTTGGTAATTAAGTCGTTGTTTTGATTTAATCGCCATACGAGTATTGGCGAGGAGGGGAAAGTAATTTGTCCAACATCAACCAAAACAATGGTTCACAGGATTCAACCAAAAGTATCATCGGCAGTTTGTTGGAAGAAATATCATGGGAAGGCAGCAAAGTTAACAAGTATAGAGACGGCGGGAAAGGGTTGGAGAACGTATTGACCGCTGAAGTGCTCCAAATTCTCTATTTTTTGCCAAGAAAGCATTTTTTGGGCGAAATCATCAATAAACTTTACTCCAAAAACTTTGAGGCGATAGAGAAATTGTTAAATGAGATTGAAGATAGCGAATTTCGATTGTTTCCGGGCAACTACTATTTGATGAATAACCCTATCAGTCATCAAAAAGGCATCCCCGTTCAACCGGATTCTTTTCTGATGACGGCTTCGGTTTATGCGTTGATGGAGTTCAAAAGAATCAAAAAGAGTTCTTTTCAACAAGCGCAATTGCCTAGAGAGTTTTATTTAGTCACTAAAGAAGCTAGAGACAAAATCCCTCTTTTGATTTTGGTCATGCCCGAGAGCCCGCCGGTCAGTGTGGAGACAAACGGCAGGGTCGAACCGGGAGAATACATCAAAAAGACGCTACCAACGGTTTTTGAAGAAGCCAATAGTCACCGGCGTAGTCTTGATGAAACCCTTGATTTGGTGGACGAAAGTATTGCTTGGATTACTTGGGATACCATCAAGGTCACGATCGTTCGACAAAAAGAAACGTATACTTCTAAGAATTTTATCGGAGAAAATGAGCATCAACAGATTATGCGATGCTTTGCTTGATGCGATTGACAGGCATAGTTGATACGATTTTTCGTGTGTAATTCTATATTTTACACGCTTTAAGTGACCGATAGTGTAAACTGAGTATAAGCCTTGTGATAAAACCAATTTAGTTATCGGTTCGAAAGCGCTACAAAAGTGTCTGTTCCCCAATCTATGCAAGTGACATTGAGCGATTCATGCTATAATGAACGTAACATAGTGCGCTTCGCAAGGAGTATGATGTGGGCTATTTGAAAGAAATCAAGAACCATCGTGAACGCTACGGAGTCTATTTGACCGTCAAACAGTGGGTGAGAAACGCTTTTGAACGGGTAAAGGTTGATTATGGTCATCCCAAGCGTTTGGCTTTTCATGTCAAAAGCCACGGACTTTCTTATGTTCTTGAAGCCCGTAAAGACAATATGTACTTCTATATCGTAGATAAGAATGAAAAGACCAGTGAAATTGAAGCACGCAAAAGCAATCGCAAGGCGATTGAGCACCGCATAAAACAAACCCTTCCAGAAACCATTACGCATTCGAGCGTGCGCATGAACATGAAACTGCATAACCGTTTCACCGGAAAACGGTTTTGTGAAGAGGATTTGTTGAATCTAGCCGAATGGACGCAAAAGGAAAAGAAGCATTCTGTCAAAGTGGATGAAACTTACACCTATTATGGGGATTCCCAAGCGGAAATCGATATTGTACGGCATTTGTTGAGGCATAAATGCGCAAAAGTGTTGCGCGGACAAGATTACGCCATCCATTTTGACGAAAAACGGTATTTTCCGGACATTGTGTATCTGAACCACTTGAACCAGATTGTCGTGTTGGAAGTAAAATCAAAGGTGAATTTCTCCGAAGAAAAGACCATTCGGAAGTTCGTGGCCTTGGCGGACAAGTGTCGCGAACTCGGCTATGTTTTTGGTATGATCGACCGGAACTTCATGTCCTACCAAAGCTATCTTAAGTTGCCTGTTTTGAAGGGATTTGAAAAGGATGTTTTACGGATTTTGAAAACTGAAGGAGAGTTTGACTCGAAAAGGTTGACCAAACTTCGCGCCGAAAAATATAGTCACGTCAAAAGACGTGCGCTGGAGAAGATGGTGACCAAAATTGTGTTGGACCATCGCTTGGTGAATCGCCCCAAAACGGTTCACGATCTCCGCATTTTGAACGAACGCCTCCGCACCAAGCATTATGGCGAAATCATGCGAAATCAATAAGTTTAATGAAACGAATCTATTCAGTAAGGAGCCGCTCATGAAAGTTGTTGTGTTGAAGGTATTTGTTTTGGCTGCCTACGCGATGGTGATTGCGGTGAATGCTTTGGCGAACACTTTGCCGCTTGGCGGCAAGACCACAGGCGAGGTTTCCGACCGTTATGAGAACCTCTTTACCCCGGCCGGGGTGACTTTTTCGATTTGGGGCGTCATCTATCTCTTGCTTGGTGCGTATGTTTTGCATACGCTGTTGATGCCGAAAGGAACGATTGAAGGGTCGTTTCGGATGACGGTGATCGGCGTGTTTCTGCTTTCGTCGTTTTTGAACGTCGCTTGGCTGTTTGCCTGGCATTATGAACGGATGATGCTCTCGGTCTTTGTGATGGCCGGACTGCTAGTGACGCTTGCGGTCGCGTTCGTGGTCATTCCCGCAACGTCTGCGCTCACTCGAAGCGCCTTCAGCGTCTATTTCGCCTGGATTTCTGTAGCGATGATCGCCAACGTGACGGTGTATCTTGTCAAGATTGGTTTCGGTGGGTTCGGGCTTAGTGAAACGGCGTGGTTGGTCATAGTGCTTGCCCTTGGTGTGTTGCTCAGTGCGGTCGTGCTCATGCAGATGCGTGATATCCTGTTCGGTCTTGTGTTCCTTTGGGCGTATGCCGGAATACTGCTTAGGCACCTTTCCGAAGACCTGATTGGCAATATGCGCCCCTTTGTGCTTTCTTACATAGGGCTTTGCATTGTGGCCATTTTCAGCTTCACATTGTATGTCTTCATTACCAACGGAATGAGACCTTTCGGCAAAACGTGAAGTCTGTGTTCAATTCGAAGTGCACGCCGCTGCGCACAACCAAGTTCATCGATTGCATGAAGCATGGATGAACTTAACTTGTCTGAAGCCGCTATGACTATCAAAGCCAAACAACACGTCTAGTTATCTCAAAAGTGGTCAAACAAAAGGTTTTATGTAATAATTGCAACTCCCATTATTAATACTTATGGAAAGGATAGATGAAATGAAAATATGTCCGTCTTGCTCTACTCAAAATCATGATTTTTCTCAAATTTGTTACAATTGCTCTTAAGGATATTAAAACAGTGGGTGTTGTTTCAAGAAGAACTCAAACTTCATCACAGAGCTTTGGGTTTGCCGATTTCTTCGATCCCAAAAACCCTTTATGGCTGAACATCATCAGGGGAGTGGGAATATTTTTGAACAGTCTTTTTGTGCTCACGGCCGTTATTGGTGGACTCATGGGAACCTTTCCTTTCGGCAGTGTGCTTCTCGGACTTTTGATGGCGTTCGTTTTGCATATTTCTCTAATGCTCGCCTTAAACCTGCTTTATAATGTGCACGCCTTGAGGGAAGAGGTCATTAAAAGCAACAATTTTATGGAGAAACAGAACGCATTGCTTGAAAGTATGGCTGACAAAAGCAAAAGCGATTGAATTTTTGTAAGCTGAAGAGGACTTAAAAAGATGGAGTTTGCTATAGTGATTAAACGCTACACTGCACATAATCAATAAAAAATTTGAAGTACTTATCTTGAATACTCAAACGAATTATAATATTTGGTTCCAACGAAGTATTTATAGAAAGCATCGGTATAATGCATGTGTTGTGATAAATGTTTATGTATGGCCGAAACGGAAGAACATCGCAATCACTCTTGAACCTGACACTTTCTGGTAAAAAGGTGATAGGCTGTTTGCGCTATTTTAGATTAACCATCCTACAACAACGCCACATCTTATGGTATACTACCCGTGAAAGACCGCGAATGCGGTCAGGGGATGCGCGACATTCGGGCTTCGTACATATTGATTGTGTAAGGAAGATTGGCATGGTTTACTCTTTTTCAAGGAAAAATATGGATAACGTCTAAACAAAGCACACTTTTTCGTGTGCTTTTTCTATTACAAAAGGAGATATTGACATGAGCGCATTCAAAGAAGCGTTTCATCTTTACAGAAGAAATTTTTCCACCGTTCTTTCGAGGAGCATTGTCTCGTTTTTGCTTTTCTTTTTGTTGTATACTTTGGCGGTGTTTTTCATCTTGATGCTCGCCGCTCTTGTGATTTTTCCGGTGTATTTTTTCGTACTCACAGAAAGCGGCGACATTCTTGCGGAGGCAGCCATGTATGCCTCCGTCGTTCTCGCGTTCGTTCTTTTTGCGCCCGTGCTTTTAGGCATCCATCAAAGTTTCAACAATGTGGCTTGGCGGGGGAAAAAGCCGCTGCGCATCAAAAACGCGTACAAAGGCAAGCATCGCATCCGCAACACTATTTGCGCAGGCCTTTATTTCGCGGCGATCTTTGCGGTTTACATGTTCTACCGTCAACCCGATCAAAACGTGTTTTCCATCCTGTATGACTGGGGCAGTTTGTCCCACATATTCGATCCCCTAGCGTCTTTGACGGGGGAGAACTTGTTTGAAACGTTTGCACGGCCGTGGCAAACGGCGCTTGTGCTGGTTCCTTTTTTGCTGCTTTCGACGGTCTTTTCGATGACGCCTTTCATCCTTGCGGATGAAGAAGCCAAAGAAGCCAGCGTGAATCCGTTTGCGAACAGCGTGAAAATCTTGCGAGGGCATTATCTGAAACTGTTTTTGTTCAGGGTGTTCATCATTCTGCTATATATCTTCGTCTTTGTTGGCGGTCTCTACTTTTTTAGTTTTCTTTCTGAACGCTATGGCGAGGCCGTTTTCGCCCTTTTGCTCTTGTGGTTTGCCGCAATCTTTGCCGTGAGCGTTTTCGTGATCGGTCCTTGGTACGTCATGGTTCATGGCGTGTTGTACGGCCGCCTGCGAGAGAAGGCGCTAAAAGAAGGTTAGTCGTTTTTTTAGAAAAAGCGTTTCAATTGGCGGCTTTGAAAACTCTGAATGCCGCACGATTCACAAATAAAACAAATGGAAAGAAGTGTGCGATGCTTTTAAAAATTCTTAAGAAAATCTTTCTATTGTCGTTTTTACGAGGGCTTTTCGGAGGAGGAAGAATAGCTCGGAGGCGGCGTCGCTCGACCGAGTTCGACCGTCTTATCCCCGACGACACCCGACCCTGAGGGGCTTTTTGTAGTGTTTTTTTTGGCGCTCGATCTTTCATTTAAGAAAATGCTTCTTCACAACTATCTATTGGTTATTCCGTATGAACGTCTTACGTTCACCAACTTTGAAAATGCGGTATTTATGGTCATCGTAAAAGACGAAGAAGGAAACACCATGTATAGATACTACCGTGACTTGGAGAAAAGGTAATAGAGTTTGGCGATTATGTGTGAATATTGAAAGTAGGTGTGAACCATGAAAGCTCGCGAAGTACGTGATGCGAAGCGAAAGACAAGAAGAGATATCAAAACGGCGTTGTCCAACGACTTCAACAAGTATCTGGCCGAAATCATCCTAAACGCCGACGATTCCTACAAACGCATAGAAAATGCCGAAGAGGACAATGGAGTAAAAGAAATACGCATCCATATTGACCGAAAAAAGCGCATGGTAACGATTGTGGACGATGCGGAAGGCATGACCGCCAAAGAGATGGATGAAAAGTTCGGCCTCTACGGCGCCGACCATGCCCAAGGAGATCTTTATCAAAAGGTCCGAGGTTTGTTCGGCCAAGGCGCAAGCGATGTGTTGTTTGCGTGCGCATTGAGCAAGGGAAAAGCCGAAATCAAAAGCATTAAAGACCGACGGTTTCACACGTGCAAGTTTTTCTTCAAAGACAAAAAATACATTCAAGCGCAATCGCCGAAAACGCGTGTCCGTGAAGCGCGGGAAAGTTTGGGCATTAAGCAAAACGGAACGGCGGTGATGTTTGAACTGCCCAAAGAAGTGAGCATTCCGAGAAAGAAAGACATTCGTCAAAGAATTGAATCCTTCCATATGTTTCGCTACATCCTATCCAACCCCAAGCGGCGAGTGTTGCTCTACGACGGCGACAAGGAAATGACGTTGAGCAGCAAACAATACAGCTTTGATCAAAAACGTTCGTTGCTGAAGAATCATCCGGTTGCCTTTCGCTATGAACAATACGAGATCAAAGGGATCTTGGATTTGGTGGTGAATCCGGACAAAAAACACGACAAAACCCACGTCATCGTCAAAGACGAAAGGGACGCCGTCTACGACAACACTTTGTTCGGTTTGGAGAAATATCCGGGCGCGCATGAGATATCCGGTGAATTGACCATCCAAAATCTTTACAACATTCTGCACGAAAAATTGAACGACCCGGAAAACCCCTTGCAGATACTGACCGATACGCGTGATGGTTTCGACCAACGCAACGACTTTACCAAAAAGTTCTTTGACACCGTATCGCCGGTGGTTGAACATGCCATCAACAAACACCGCTCCGGCCAAGACGACACCAGCATGCCCTTAGAGCGATTGAAACGGTTCAAGGATGCGCTGAAGAAGATTAACGAATACTATAACCAGCGGATGGAGCGTCGGATCGGCGCCCTAAGCCCCGGCAGCGAACCGCCGGCCGACGGCTTGCAGTTTGCGCGTCAAGCGGTATCCATCACCGAAGGCAAGCGTTATGTTCTTCAGCTGTTTGTGAACGCAAACATGCTTGAGGAAAACAAACCCATATTCGTCTTGGGGAATAAGAATCCTTACTACGCTTATCATCCCAAAGAAATTGTCTTTGACAAAAACGAGGCCAACGAAAAGGGGCTTGTGGTCAAAAGCGTTCGCTTGAGTGCGTCGTCCCCTTCTGATGACGCCGTTATGCTTGAGGCAAAACAGGACGATTATGAAACTAACGCCCACATCAAAGTGGTCGAAGAAGAAATGGTTTACCCCGAATACGGGCTTGAGTTCATTCCGGCCAACTATGTCTTCAAGCCGAACAAAACCGGGCAACTCAAATTGTATGTGGACACCGACAAATACCCCATCGGCACAGAAATCGACGTTTCTTTCGTTTCCCAGCAAACGCTTTTTCCCGACGCAAGAATGTATCGCTTAGAAGATGCGCATATCGTCCAAGAGAACACCGCTTTATTGAAAATTCCATTCATGAGCGACAAGAAAGATATCCATTATACGGTGAAAGCCTCCGCAAAAGACCAAACCGCAAAAGCGCGCATCAAGGTGCGGGAAAAGGAGAAAAAGGACGAAGGTAAGAGCGGATTCTTAAACAGCATCCAACTTGTCTTTGAAGACGATTTTTGGCAAACATCGTTCAGTGAAAAAAGAGGCATAATCTATATCAATGGAAACCATCCCATCAATCGAAACATTATGGGGGATTTGCGTCAAAAAGACCCGAAGAAACCAAGTTTCAGCGCCCAACAAAACAAATACCTGTTTGAGTTGATCGCGATTGAAAGCGCAAAAGGGCTTGTGAAAAACGAGTTTTCCGACTCTTCCATTGATACGCCTGAAAAAATACTCGATTTCCTGCAAAAAGAAAAGACCGCCATTTATGGCTTGCTGATGGATGAGAGCTAATCGCTAATTCGACGTTTCGCACAACACTCTTCACTCGCAAAAGTTGACACTGTGCCCTTTATTATGTCGGGCACTTTTTGTTTGTGTTTTGCCAATTTTTTTGCACGGCCCTGCTTTATAACATTCCCCCCGACATTTAATAAGCGGCGGGACGTTTATAAGGAAAATAGAAGCGATTTTTCATAGGTACCCCTCTTTTTGAAGCCGATTGAATCGCATAAGGGCGGAACTTTTTGACGAAAAAACATGGTTTTGACGGTAAAAACAACGTATAATTAAAATAACACCATCCAACCTCTTCATTGGGCGTTGTACATTTACACAAAAAATGTATCCACCGACGAGGCAATCCTGTTTGACGGTTTGAACGAAGAATCGCCGGTTTCAACCGGCCATAACCCGCATCATGGACAACAGACGGCCGAACGCCGGCGTAATTTTGAGCCGGTGTTCGCTAGTGTCCGATGCGGGTTTTTGCATACTTATGTCAGTAGGAATCAAAAAATAAAAAGGAGTGAGTGCATGCGAAGATTTTATGTGATTGTTGTGGTGTTGCTTTTGAGTGTCGTGTTGTCGGCGTGTGGTCTTTTCGGCGACGATTTGGGCGACCGCGACCCTGTCGAAGACCCGGTTAACGGCGACCCCGACCGCATTCCCTTAGACGACGAGGAGCGATGCTCGATGGAAGAGGGTTACGTTTTAATCGGTGAAGAATGCGTGTATGTGAGCCGTGAGTTCTTTAAAGACACTTCTATTTCACGCGAAGAAACGACGCACATCGGCTTGGACGACACCCAGGGGCTGGATGAGCTGATCGCCGATTTGAGCGGTTCGGTCGGCCTTGCGGTCATGTCGAGGGAGCGTTTTGACGCCCAATCCCCGCTTGTTTACGATTCGCCCCTCCGGCTTATGCAAGTTGTAAGCACAAGCGAAGTGGAGGAAGGAGAGAACGTTTTTGCCAAGCTGCTTGAAGACGGCGTGTTTGAGGAGGTCGCCTTCTTGGACCACGACGGCCAAGAAGTGCCTATCGACATGAATCCGTTGTTGCTCGAAGTTTTTGGGGCGTTTACTTTGGTTGTGTTTGAAATCCCCATGCCGGGTGAGCCCGAAGATTTCGAGCACCGGGTGTATTATTCGTACAATTACGGCGGCGCCTATCTCATCCACAACCCTACCGGGAAGGTCTTTGCCACCCGGAACATCGGGTATCACGAACACATTACAACCGAAACGGAAATGTTCAACGAAGAAATCGTATTGACGGTGACCTTGAACGAACCCGTCATGCGGGAAGCGAAAGAGTATCTCTTTGACGAGGACGACAACCCCGTCCTCGACGAAAA
>SL_8KL_010_SEDDRAFT_10003701_pt1 | contig 12534 bp, 12 predicted proteins | sample SodLakKL_010_SED_4_FD_11160 | JGI IMG/M metagenome (IMG submission 11160) | reverse complement strand
CCTCTCCTTCATAAAATATGGGCATGGAGAGTGCTATGTCATTCATATGGGTCCCGACTTTGTACGGATCGTTTGATACGAAAATATCCTTAGGAGACATATCCAGACCGAATTCTTCTATATCGCTCATCATATTCTTTGCCACATATGGCATTACCCCTAGGAAGGCGGGAACACCTAATCCTATAGATATTAGATCTCCGTCTTTATCAGTCAACGCTGGCGCGAAATCGAACGTCTCGTACAAAATGCTACTTTTTGCTGTTCTGATCGCTGTCCAAAACATCTCTTCCGATATATAATCTAACGCATTCTTAACTATCCTCATACTGACCGGGTCTATCGACAAGTTTTACACCTCTTTTTACACCATTATTAAAAACTAACGTATATATGCTTTTTGTGTAAAAATTTGACATTATTAGGTTAGGTTTTTTCAAAGAGAATATAGTCTATACTTAAAGCCTATACAAATACAAAGTAAATTTAAAGCGATTTTAAAATAATACCCCAATGTGCAAAAATTTAAATAGGTATAAACAAATCAAATGTTTGTTTTAGAAGGAGAAAGAGATATTATGAAAGATTTAAAGCCTGAAGAGGTCTGGGATCATTTTTTAGAGTTATCAAAGATCCCTAGATGTTCCGGTAATGAAGGACCCGCGCGAGAATATGTTAAATCTATCGCTGAGGATCACGGATACGAAACGGATGTAGATGAGGTAGGCAATGTCTTGGTGAGAAAGCCAGGTGAAATCGAAGACGCATCTCCATTAGTGATCCAGTCACATCTTGATATGGTGTGCGAAAAAACCAGCGATAAAGACCACGATTTCTCTAAAGATCCTATCCCGATAAAAAAAGAAGATGATTGGCTTACGGCAGATCGGACAACACTTGGTGCAGACAACGGCATAGGTGTAGCTATTTCTTTAGCTATCATGGAAGACGAAGGATTGAGACATGGACCTTTAGAGTTCTTGTTCACAGTAGGTGAAGAAACAGGTCTAGACGGCGCTAAAGGGATAAAGCCAGGATATTTCGAAGGTAGAACACTCATAAATCTAGATAGTGAAGAGTTTGGAAATTTTACAATCGGATGTGCGGGATCTGGGGACAGTTGGTTGAAAATACCTGTAGAATATGAAGAAAGCGGTATAGGAAAGTTTTTTGAAATCAAGATCGATGGATTGAAAGGTGGACATTCAGGGCTTGACATAGGCGAGGGAAGAGCCAATGCTAACAAGATAATCGGAAAGTTGCTTTTTGAGGCCTATGAGAAAAAAGAAGACTTAAATGTAAAAACATTGAGATTACAAGATATCGAAGGAGGCAGTAAGAGAAATACTATCCCAAAAGAGGCTAGTGCCGTCATAGAGATAGATGGTCAGGACCGTGAAATTTTGGAACATATTCGAGAAGTTTTCGAGAAGATCAAGGATGAATACAGCGCGGTTATGACATTGGATGTAAAATCTATAGAATCTGAAGAAAATAGAGTACTGAAAGAAGAATACTCTAAGATGATTTGCGACCTTCTTGTATCTCTTCCCCATGGTGTTTTAGTAATGAGTCAGGAAGTCCCAGATTTGGTAAAAACTTCGACCAATCTTGCAACAGTGTCACTAGATAGGGATGAAGTAGAGATAACTATGATGACAAGGAGTAGTTCTCATTTCGATCTACTTTTTACTAGGAAAAGGATCAGAACTATAGCTGAAAACTTTGGTGGAGAAGTCGAAGAGAGTGATGCATATCCTGGTTGGGAACCTGATATCGAATCAGAAATATTGAAACTCTCTAAAGATGTCTATAAAGAAACTTTAGGAGGAGATCCCGTTGTAGAGGCTTTGCACGCTGGCCTAGAAACAGGCATCATAGGGCAGAAGTTTGAAGGGATGGACATGATCTCTTTCGGCGCAACATTAGAAGGAGCTCACACACCTTCTGAAAAGGTCAAAATCAGCACAGTCGAAAAGCTTTGGACTCTGGTCAGAGACATATTGAAAGAATTTGCTGAAAAACATACTTGATCGAAGAGATCCAAAAAATTTTTCTTTATTTTTCTGTAAAAATTTGGAAAAAATTTAGTAATTCATAAAAATAGCGTGATATTTGTTCCTTATTTAGGTTAAAATTAAAATCTAATTTCACTAATATGATTAAATCTTCACAAATTATAAATATTAGAGTTCCGATATCTCTATCAATGACAATGGTGATATATTATGGCGTATGATTTTGAATTGGGAAAGTCCGGAAGAACTTTGGTAAGAGATATTTTAGAAGTAGAAGAAGGCGACAAAGTAGTCATCACTGCAGACACGAATTCGAACGAAGATGTTGTTAAAGCAACAGCATCTGAAGTATTCACTGCCGGCGGCAAACCTATGGTCGTTTGGAATCCTACACCCGAAGGTGTCGGAAAAGCTGCTGATCCCATGCTCCCTATAGATACTTTAGCCGGCGCGTTGAAAGAAGCAGACGTATGGATAGAATATAATGAACAATGGCTTTTGTATTCTACCGTATATGACAAAGTGATCGAATCAAGCGACGATATAAGGTATATCTGTCTAGTTGAGATGAATCCCGATATGATGGTAAGAACGATCGGTAGAGTGGACATGCCTAAATTGGCGAAATTCTTAAAGATCATAGCTAAGAAAACTGGAGAAGCGAAAAAAGTCAGAGTGACCACTCCTGCAGGTACTGATCTCGAGTTCGAAAATCACCCGGAAAGAAATATGATAGTGCATTCCGGAGATATAATGAGGGGTAAAGCTTCCATGCTTCCTGGACAGATAAGCTGGAGTCCCAAATTCGAGTCAATCAACGGTAAGTTAGTTTTCGACGGCTCCTTGGTTCCTCCGACAGGTCTCCTTGATACACCGATCGAGATGACCATCGAGAAAGGCAAAGTCGTGAAGATCGAAGGTGGCACAGAGGCTAAACAATTCGAAAAATGGCTCAAAAGTTTTGACGACGAGAACATGTATAAGCTCGCCCACATCTCCTATGGATTCAATCCAGGCGCGAAATTGACCGGTAATATTGTCGAGGACGAAAGGATATGGGGCGGTACTGAGTGGGGTCTAGGAAACGTTGGGTCCAAATTAGTTCCAGAACAAGAAGGAGGAATACCGGCCTCGTCCCACTGCGACGGTATCTGCACTGACTCTTCTGTTTGGTTGGATGGAGAACAGCTTTTGGACGAAGGAGAGATCGTTGATAACTTCCCTGAGTTAAAAGAACTGGCCGAACAACTGCTATAACCCCAATTATTTTTTTTATTTTAGGTTGAAGTTTATGAACAAAAATAAAAATTTAGAGGTAGTGGGGATCCAACTAGATTACACTAATAACGAGTATTTTCCCTACGATAGAATAAAAGAAGAATTTAAAAAATTTGATTTTAAGAATTTTGATTTAGTCATTTTACCTGAATTATGTTTACTTGGTTTTGATTATAATTTGATGTCTGATTTTAGTAAAATAGAATTTGAAAACCAAATTTCCTTTTTTAAAGAGATTGCTGAAAAAAACAAAATCAATTTGATATCAGGCATTCTAGAAATAGATGGTGATGATTATTTCAACTCCGCTATTGCTATCGGTAGCGATGGAAATATATTATACAAACATAGAAAACTTCATTTGTGGAAGAAAGAAAGAGAATTTTTCCAACGGGGTAACCATGTAGGTACATTTGAAATTGATGGATGGAATATAGGTCTCGGCATATGTGCTGATATTGGATTTCCAGAATTTTCCCGATTACTAGTTTTGAAGGGGGCTGATCTTCTTGTGTTTCCTAGCGCATGGCGGAAGCCATACGATAGACTTTGGAAACAGATGGTCGTAGCTAGGGCAGCAGAAAATCAAACTTATGTTTTAGGTGTAAATGCTGTAGGTTCAGATGAAAAATTTTGTGGAAAAAGTCTTGTAGTAAGTCCTGATGGATATGTTGAAGAGGAACTCGGCGATGTTCAAAGCTTTCTATCGGCTAGATTGAAAAAACAAAATATAAATAAAAGAAGACAGGAACTTGATTGGTTATCGATGAGAAGACCTGATATTTACGATATTGAAAGGGGTGATTGAAAGGTGAATCATAAATTTGTAAAAATTCATGTTCAAAATAAAATTTGTTAGAGGTGTACCAAATGGGGAAAAATAAAAATGTAATGGAAGTAATAAAAAAGAGAAGGAGTATTAGAGATTTCACTGACCAAGATATACCAAAACAAGATATAAAAAAACTTATAGAAGCAGCACGTTGGGCTCCCAGTGGGAGTAACATACAGGCATGGCGGATCTATGTAGTTAGAGGAGAAAAAGTAGAATCGATAAAAAAGTTTTCTCCAGGAATTCTTTCAAACCCTCCAATAATTTTCGTTATGTGTGCAGACATTGAAGAAGCCGAAGATAAAGGAGGAAAGCTATCTAAAGAACTTTTAACAAAATTAGATATAGCGATCGCAGCGCAGAATATATGTTTACAAGCAACCTCGATGGACATCGGTACATGTTATATTGCATCCTTTAACAAGGAGGCGACAAAAGAAATCCTTGGAATGCCCGATAATCATCAACCTGAATTAGTATTGACAGTAGGTAAACCAGAAAAAACTCCAGATCCTCCAAAAAGGAAAAATCTAGATGAACTAACTAGATGGGTAGGGTGGAATGATGAGTAAAAATGAAAAACCCGTATTTTTTGATTTGTTTTGTTATGTTTCTTCTTCAGCTAGAGGCTTAGTAGAGGAACCGAAACTATACGGACCCCTTCGATTACTAGAAACGATGGAAAGGATAATCGAAGAACTTGAGAAAGAGGATAGGTCGAATGAATTTTATAAGGAAATAAAGGACAAGATAGAAGAAAATAAGTACACTTTGATGGAAGATGAGGAAAAATTTGTTGGATTTTTAGATGAATTAGTGAAGATGCTTGCTGAAAAAGAAAATGAACTATAATATCGATTAGATTATCTTATCAAATATAATATCAAATCAGTTCTGCCAATCCTCTGGCTAAAATGGTTCTTGTGAGTACTGTAGGTGTATCTGTTATTTCCCTAACCTTTTCTTTCATCTCTATCGTGTACCCAAAGCAATCCAAAAATATCAATTCGCATCCTTTCATTGCTTTAGCCTTTTCTGCTATATCTATTCCTTCATAAGGTGAATAGGAGACTGCCTCAACCTCGAACCCTAAGGCTTCATATTGAGGAGGTATGACCGATAATTGATCTGGAGAAGGGATCATCAATCCTAAGGAATCTATTTCGAACGATTGAAGATATCCCTTGACCAATTTATTAGGGTCTAATATTGGCGTTTCAGTTTTGAATTCAGGGAATTTACCAGCACAAAGATAAGTGATAAGATCTACTTTTTTATCTAGCTCATTAATCTTCTCTTCAAATTTAGGCATTAATTTCTTTTTATCTACTTTTATTTCTGATCCGTCGTTTAGTCTTGTTACAAATACCTTTTTTTTGGTCTCTTCTTTAGCTCTTATTTTATCTAGTTGTTTACCTTTTAATCCGTCAAGTGCTCCTTTCTGTATTATCTCTAGATCTGAAGTATCTCTAATGGTCCTGATTATTTCAGGTACGACATCATCTCTTGGAGATTGGCCAATAGTTATCATCCCGATTTTCATATTTTTCAGCCTGAGTTGTATATGAATATGTGATGCTGATATATAATATTTTTTAAAAAGTTGAATTTTAATATATTACGTCAAAATTACTAACTAAAACAAAAATAAACCTAATTATATTTTGTAATAAGTTTAAATTATCCTGCTAAAAACCTGATTTGTATCCAAAACTTTTATATGCCTTAAACAGAATCAAAATTTGGGATAATATGAAAATAAAGGTAGTAGTTCCTGTAGCAACTGAAGTGTGGAACGAACCAATAAGAGAGGCCTATGAAGAATACAAATCTCCTGAGACTGAGATCGACATAGAAAATTTGGAAAAAGGTCCTGAATCTATAGAGTCCAACTATGATGAGTGTTGGGCTGGTCTACCGACTTTACTGAAATGTGAAGAAGCAGAAAAAGAAGGATATGACGCAGTAATCGATTACTGCTTTGGAGACCCAGCTTTAAGTGCCATCAAAGAAGCATTAGATATACCTGTTGTAGGGATCAATGAATCAAGTGTGCATATGGCTTCAACTTTGGCTAAAAAATTTTCTGTGATCGGGGTCGGCCCTCAATTGGAAATGGAGGCTCTAACTGAAGAAAATGAGCTAGTTTATGGCTTAGACCATAAATTCACTTCACTCAGATCTACAGATATTGCAGTCTTAGATATACACGAGGATTTTGATAAACTTTATCAGGCTCTTTTAGAAGAGGGTAAAAAGGCCATAGAAGAAGATGGTGCCCAGGCTATAGTCCTCGGTTGCGGGAGCTTGTTGGAACTAGCAGATAAGTTGGAACAAGAACTAGAGGTTCCTGTTATCGATTCTGGACTAGCCGCTCTTAAATGGGCTGAAAGCCTGGTCAAACTTGGTTTGAGTCAAAGTAGATTAGCTTATCCTAGCCCTACAGAAAAAAAGAGAATTGAATAGAGAAATCGCGAAAAAGTAGCTGGTTAACTCAAAAATCCTTCCATTTATATTATTTACATATATAATTAGAAAAAAGAGTTTTGATGCTTTCTATATTAATCCACTAGATGACACGCTACATAATGATCATCCCTAACTTCTTTCAGTTTTGGATTTTCCTTTTTACAAGTCTCTTCTTTGTAGGGACATCTTGTGTGGAATCGACAACCGGAAGGTGGATCCATAGCACTTGGAATTTCGCCTTTTGCTTTCAAATCTGGCTTCAATTTTTCTTCTTCTTCGGTAGTAGTTGGGAAAGAACTCAGTAGAACTTTTGTATAAGGATGTAATGGTTCCTCAAAAAATCGGTGAGTTTCAGCCAATTCAAAAAATTGACCAAGGTACATTATTGCAACTTTTGTAGCGATGTTTCTCATAAGCCCTAAGTCATGAGTTATGAATAGATAAGTCATGTCAAATTCTTTCTGTAAGTTTATCAGTATGTTCATTATTTTCGCTTGGATTGAAACATCTAATGCGGAGGTGGGTTCGTCTAAAACAACGAATTCTGGATCTGTAGCTATAGCCCTAGCGATGGCGACTGCCTGTTTTTCTCCTTGTCCTAAGTCACCAGGCCTCCTATACATAAATCGTTCAGCGTCTAAATCAACGGTGTCTAATAATTCATAAACTTTATTCACAGCTTCTTCTTCACTTTCCACTAAATTGTGGATTTTTAGAGGAAGGCTGACAATCTTGAACACAGATTTTGTAGGATTCAGTGATCCACCCGGATCCTGAAATACCATATTCATCTCTTTTTTGATATCCATAGATCTCTCAGTGACAGGGGTTGAAATGTCTTTTCCCTTGAAAGTGAGTGTACCTCCAGTTGGAGGATGAATCCCCATTAGTGCTTTCCCAGTTGTACTTTTTCCCGAACCGGACTCACCAACCAAACCCAGTACATCTTCCCTTTCAATTTTAAAATCTATTCCATCAATAGCTTTGACCGTGCCAGCTTCTATCTCAAAATATCTCTTAAGATTTTTAGCTTCAATCAGGTTTTTAGACATATTAGTCCCTCCAACAAGCAACATAATGATCATTTCCAAGATCAACAAGATCTGGTTTTTCTTCTTTGCATCTATCCTTAGCATCAGGACATCTTGGATGGAATCTACATCCTGATGGAGCATCGACGTAATCTGGTGTCTGTCCAGCTATACCAACTGAAAACCCTCCACCTGTTAGTTTGGGTATCGATTCCATCAAACCCACTGTATAGGGATGTTTTGGGTCCGTGAATATCCTGCTCGTACTAGCACTTTCAACCACAGTACCTCCATATACTACGTATATCCTATCAACGAATTTTCTCACAGCTCCCAAAGCTTGTGAAACAAATATAGCTGAGAAATCTCTCTCTTCGAGAATATCTCTGATCAATCTGAGTACCTGGTCCTGTATAGTCACGTCCAAGTTAGTGGTCGGTTCGTCGGCGATCAATATATCTTTAGCGACTGCAACACTCATAGCTATACAGACTCTCTGTCTCATACCTCCACTCAATTGAAATGGATAGCTGTCAAGAACTCTTTCTGGGTCCGTTAATGCGACTTCATCAAATAATTCTATCGATCTTTCTTTGTAATCTTCTATTTCCTCGGTAGTTTCACCAGAATATTTTAGAACATCTTTCATCTGAGTTTTTACCTTGTATAAAGGGTTCAATGAAGCGGTTGGGTCTTGCGGTATCATGCTCACATGTCTTCTTCTTAGGCTCATCAGTTCTTTCTTTTTCATCTTTAGTACGTCTCTTCTCGGCTTAATAATCATTCCATTTTCTGTTTGATATATCCCATATCTCACTGTTCCTTTGGATTTTACCGCCCACGAATCTCCTTCTTTAGAGAGTTTTGACTTAGAGGGGACGGAAAGATCATTTTCTTCAAAGGTATCTTGCAATTCAGTGTGGATAGGTCCCTTTTCTAGATATTTTTCATAGGATCTATCCAAAGCAAACAATTCGTCACCGTTGAAATAGATTTTTCCACTCTTTATTACTGCGTTATCAGAGAGAATTTGATGGATTGATTTCATAGTCGTTGTTTTTCCGCATCCAGATTCACCTATTACTCCAATTTTTTCCCCTTTCTTTAGCGTAAGATTTAGGTCATCTAATACGTCGGAGAAACCTCTGTATGTATTGTACCCTACGTTTAAATCTTCTATTTCTAAAACTGAATTTTTACTCATCAGGATCCCTCCTCAAAAGCGTCTTGAATACCGTCTCCAAGTAAATTGAATCCTAAGATGATAAACGATATTGCTATTGCAGGGAAAATGGCAACCCACCATCTACCGGGCATCCAATCGGCTCCGTTAGCTACCATTGTTCCGAGATCAGGAGTCGGGGCTTGGGCCCCAAGACCTACAAAACTAAGCGAGGCTCCAACAATTATCACCCAACCAACATCTAATGTAGCTTTAGTTAAAATGGCACCTGTACAGTTAGGCAGTATCTCTGAAAACATGATATGTAATTTGCTGTCACCCATGATCTCTGCACTTTTTATGAACTCTTCGTTCACCAGTGAAGAAACATTATTGTAGACGATCCTTGTGTACCATGTCCACCACATCAAAGAAACGGCTAACATTGCATACATCGGACCTGGATCGACCATGGCAGTGATGCTCAAAGCCAAAACAAGAGGTGGAACAGCAATGAATACGTCGGCTATCCTCATTATGAGAGTATCGACCCACGTATCCTTGTGATATCCCGCTACCAAACCAGCGGTGACTCCTGTTGGAACTGACAGAGTAAGGACAACGACCACCATTGTCATAGCATATCTAAAGCCAAATATCGTTCTCGTTAGAACGTCTCTTCCATATTCGTCTGTTCCAAATGGGTACTCCATGGTTTGAAATGGCTCAATGAAAGCGTCTTGATAATTACTGTAGTAAAAAGCATGTTCTGGATGAGGTGAGATGTATTCGCCAAACAAAGTCAGAAAAATCGTTATTATAGCTATCGAAAGCCCAACTAGTGACAGAGGATTCTGAGAAAATCTATACCATTTTCTTTTTAATGAATCTTTCCAAGGAGATTCCTTTTTTTCCGTTAATTCTTCAACTTTTTCTTCCTCTATGTGATCGTCTTCCGTTTTTTCATTGGAGTTTTTCTCCATCTTATCATCAATAGATTTAGATTCGCTTGACATATTTTAGCCCTCCTCTGTATATCTTATCCTTGGATCAACATAAGCCACCACGATATCTACGATTATATTTAGTATAGCGAACATGAGTCCTATAATAAGAACAGTCGCTACAATAGTGTTGAGGTCACTTTCTAACATCGCTTCTATTGCAAATCTTGAAAAACCTGGCCAAACAAACACCATTTCCACCAAAAATGCATTCCCAATCATCATGGCTATCTGCATCCCTAATACAGTAAGTCCAGGGATGACAGATGGTCTTAATAGGTATTTGAATCGTACGATCCTTTCTGGGAAACCGAACCCTCTAGCCATAGCTATATACTCCTTTTTCCCGGTTGTTATCATCCCTGATCTGTACATCCGAGCTACCTGTGCCATACCTGGTATTGCTAATGCAAATGCAGGCAAAGTTGCATGATGTACATAATTCACAAATGTGCCTATTTGACCATTGAGTAGTGCATCAATACCTAAAAACCCGGTCGGCCCGTCTGGTCTTACTATACCTTCAGTTAAAGCTCCAGTTGAAGGAAAGAGTCCCCATGTATATGAAAACATTAGTTGAAATATGATGGCAAAAACGAAAGCGGGAATCGACACACCAATATAAGCGAAAACTCTAGTGATATGATCCTGCCATTTATTGATGTTCGAACCAGCAAAGACTCCTAATAGAAATGACCCGACCACTTGAACCATACCAGCATAGAAAACCAATTCTAATGTGAATGGTAAACGTTGAGTAACATCCGCTGTTAAACTTCGTCTACTGTAAATAGAAAATCCTAGATCACCTTGGAGTACATTTCTAAACCAAATGAAATATTGCATATATATAGGACGATCGAGAGCTAGACTTTTTCTTAATTCTTCAACTACTGCGTCTGGCGTACGTGGATCGACCATCATCTGAACTGGATCACCTGGGATAAATCTTCCAAGATAGAAGATGAAAACTGATAAACCTAATAGTGCGATTATTCCCCAAAACGCTCTTTTTGCGATATATTTTTTTATATTCATGCTTCTTCCACCTTTTAAATAAATAAAATTAATGAGGAGAAGGGTTTTTGGGAGTGATTTGTGTCATCAAGTAATCATCTTTGGTCATGCGGTAGAACTCTAATGTTCCTAGCTTCAATGTAGTATTGGACTGCTGGTATGTTTTCTCCTTCTTCTTCCATATGTGGCCATTCTACGTACTCTTGGTATGCATGGGTCGAAGGTTCATTTCCATAGTAAATAGTAGTGTACATATCATAGATCTCTTCTTGGACTTCCTCGTACAACTCATATCTCAGACTATCATCAGTTTCGTTCATAGCGTCTTCTATCATCTGATCGAGTGTATCGTTTAACAACCATTCATTTTGTTCCGTAGTGTGTGCATTGACTGAATGATATCTTGATTCCAACATTCCTCCTGCATCGGCATAGTGCGCATCTAAGTTCATCGGGACTATATCTGGCGATGTCTCTTCATCTCGCATAGCATCGGTCATAGCTCCCCAGGTTATTTGTCTAACGTTCAATTCTAAGCCGATATCTCCAAGGTTACTTCCTAACTCTACGCCTAGTCTTTCAGTAGCAGGAACGGCTGCCATCCAAATGTATTCGATCTCAAGATCTTCGTCTTCAGGATCAACGATTTCGGGATAGTATTCAGATTGTTCTAGTGCTTCTTGTGCTTTATCCAAATCTCTTTCGGGCATATCTAGTTCTTTCATACCTGGCAAAGTTGGAGCTATGAGTCCCTCTGCATCAGTATTATATGCGAATATATTTTCGTTCACTGTTTCATAATCTATCGCATATGATATAGCTTTTCGAACATATCTGCAGTCAAGGGGTTTTCTCCTAGTGTGCATCATCCCGTATCGCATTCCGGCTTGAATGTAAGATCCTAGTTTTGCTCCTTCATCTTCGACTAGATCTTCGAAAACCTCATGGGGCAACCATTCGGCCGTTATCTCTAATTCTTCTGCGGCGAACATCGTTCTGGTTGTTGAAGGGTCTGTAACAGCTAGCATTCTGAACTCATCTGCAGCTAGATCATCCATTGGTCCCCAGTAATCTTCGAATTTTTCCATATGTATATAGTCTCCTACGTCTATGTCTTTCATCTGGTATGGCCCTGATCCGGCATCGTTTTCGATAAGATATTCTCTGCCCATATCTCCGTATTCTCCGTCTGGTCCATATTCGAAATCTCCATCATAGATGGTGTTTTCCTCTATTTCATGGCGATCGAATATGTAGAATCTGCTTAGTTTGTGTTCAAAGACACCAAAATCTTTCGTCAGCTCGAAGCTTATGGTATGATCGTCTATCACTTCAGATTCCTCCAAATCAACAGAATCGTAGAAAAGGTATCCAAAGCCTTCGCCCATATAGACGTAACGTTTCATTGAAAACATCACGTCTTCGGCGTCTAATTCCCTTCCACTATGGAATTCCACGTCATCTCTTAATTCGAAAGTCCATGTTCGTCCATCATTTTCAGCCCACCAATCTTCTGCTATCCATGGGTCTACTCCGTCGGGCGATGGGTAGAGTAATGGATCATAGAGATTCAGTGCGGCTGCATTCGAAGAAAAATCTATTCCTGTGTTTGGATCGATCTCTGTTGGGAAAGAGAATCCCATTCTCAGTAGGGTTCTATCATCAGTCTCGGGTTCAACGCATCCAGAAAGAGCAGTTCCTGAAATAACAAGGATTCCTAGTA
>SL_8KL_010_SEDDRAFT_10003699_pt1 | contig 12536 bp, 8 predicted proteins | sample SodLakKL_010_SED_4_FD_11160 | JGI IMG/M metagenome (IMG submission 11160) | reverse complement strand
GCGAGCAGCAGGGCGCCGAGGAGGAGGGTGAGCACCTGCCAGGCGGGTACCGAGGGCGACAGCCCCGAGTCCACCCTGGTCGGACGGGGGATGTCCTCCTCGGCGGTGGGCTCCTCGTCGACCTCCTCGGTCGGGGTCTCGCTCGGCTCCTCGTCGACCTCCTCGGTCGGCTCCTCGGTCGGCTCCTCGGTCGGCTCCTCGGTCGGCTCCTCGGTCGGTGTGTCCTCGCCCTCCTCAGCCGATCCGCAGTCGAGGGTCGGGACCGTGGTGCTGGCGTCGGCGCTGCTGATCGCAGCGAGGCTCGTGCCGACCAACCCCAGGATCGCCTGTGAGGTCGCGAGCTCCACCGAGCCGCGATCGTCGACGTTGAAGGGGATCGCGCCCGGGCTGTCGGTGTCGCAGCCGTCCTGCTGGCTCACGATCCACGCCCCCGCTGCCGCGGCTGCGTCCGACGCACCAGCCACGGCGAGAGCCGCGGCCGCCAGGCCGGTGGAGTTGGTGTTGACGCCATCGGGCGAGGAGAAGCTGCCGTCCGCTGCCTGCACGGACTCGAGCCACGCCACCGCGTCGGCAGCCGCGTCATCGGCTCCGACAGCGGCCAAGGCCTGGACCGCCAAGCCGGTCGTGTCCACGGACGAGGTGCACGTCTCCGGTGCGAACTGGCTGGGGAAACCGCCATCGGCGCAGGCCTGATCCGCCAGGGCGCTGATCGAGGGCGCAGATGGATCGATGCCCGACGCCCGGTCCAGTGCCAGCAGCGCAAGTGCCTGGGTCAACGGGGTGGAGAAGTCGCCGAACTCGCTCCGGTCGCTGAACCGGCCCGCGATCCCGTCGTCGGGGTCTTCGATCTCCAGCGACAGCAACTGGTCGATGAGGTCGATCCCCGCAGCATCTCGTGGGTCACGGTCGACGACCAGCAGCCCGAGCGCGAGCTTCGCGGTCGCGCCTGCGTAGGCGGGGTCGTCGGCGTCGTCGCCGAAGGCCGCACCCTGGGTGTAGTTCGCCGTCTCGATCGTGACCCAGTCGGCGATGTCCTCGATCGTGCCGGCGGCCACGCCGACGGCGGCCAGCCCGAACAGGACGTCGATCGTCGGTCCGACGCTCGGACCGAAGTCGCTGCCGACGGCCGGTTCATCGGTGAGCGCGGTGACGAGCCAGCCAGCGGCGGCCTCGGCCGGATCGTCGGTCAGGACAGGGTCGGCGAGCGCAGGACGGAGGCCGAGTGAGGTGAGCAGCAGCGTGAAGGTGGTCAGCAGCGCGAGCGCGGTGCCGGTGGGACGGGCGGTGGTAGGAGCCACATGGGTGCCTTCGGTGAGCGGTCCGAGACGGTGGCGCCCGTACGTATCCACCCGGAGACGACAGCGTCCCCCCGGGACACGTGGTCACGTGTACACGGGAGGACGGACGCTCGGGCGGAGCTCGCCCGGGCTCCGCCCCGCAGACCTCGACGGTGGATGGAGCCGCTCGCCACGAGCAGGTATCCCGACTCGTCGCCTGGCACGCTCCGGTGGTCACGGTGACCTGAGGCGTGGACGACCTACGGTTGCGGGTCAGCGCCGGAATCCGACCGGACTTCCCCTGCTGCGTGGTGTTCGGTTGTCTGCGACCACCGTCGCCAGCGGCCGCACGCCAACCCAACCACACGGCCCGGTCCCGAGCAAGCTGTGCCGGTCAACCCGAGCCGTCGGGGCTGCGGGCCAGGACGGCGCGGGCGACCCGGGACACGGGCGGGCGGCCGAGCTGCTCGGCCATCCATCCGGTGACGGCGATGACCTCCGACAGGTCGACCCCGGTGTGCACCCCCGAGCCCTCCAGGGCGTAGAGCAGGTCCTCGGTGGCGAGGTTGCCGGTCGCGCCCTTGGCGAAGGGACAGCCACCGAGCCCACCGGCGCTGGTGTCGGCGATCCGCACGCCGGCCTCGAAGGCCGCGAGGGTGTTGGCCAGCCCCTGCCCGTAGGTGTCGTGCAGGTGCACCGCCAGCCGGTCGACCAGCACCGTGCGTGACAGCATCTCGATGATCCCCTGTACCTGCAGGGCCGTGCCGACCCCGATCGTGTCACCCAGTGCCACCTCGTCGCACCCGAGCTCGAACAGCTCGGTGGCCACCCGGGCGACGTCCTCGGTGGGGACCTCGCCCTGGTAGGGGCAGCCGCAGACCATCGAGACGTAGCCACGGACCCGCAGGTCATGACGCTTCGCGTGGCGGACGACCCCTCGGAACCGCTCCAGGCTGTCGTCGATCGAGCAGCCGAGGTTGCGTTCGCTGAAGGGCTCGGACGCCGAGGCGAACACCGCGATCTCCTGCGCCCCGGCCTCCAGCGCCCGGTCCAGACCCCGGTCGTTGGCGACCAGCACCGGGTAGCGCACGCCCGGTCGCGGGGTGATCCCGGTCAGCACCTCGGCCCCGTCGGCCAGCTGCGGGACCAGGTCGGGCCGCACGAAGGAGGTCGCCTCCACGACCTCGAGCCCCGTGGCCGCCAGGCGATCGATGAACGCGATCTTCACCGCTGTCGCCACGGTGCCCGGCTCGTTCTGCAGCCCGTCGCGGGGGCCGACCTCGACGATCCTGACGCGATCGGGTAGCTGCACGGTCATCCTCCTGCGCGGGCCGGGGCCGCGGGCTCAGGCTCGGGCTCGGCGGCGGGCTCGAAGGCGAGCAACGTGGTGCCGGCGTCCACGCCCTGTCCTGGGTGCACGTGCACGGCGGTCACCGTGCCGGCGACCGGCGCCCGGACGGGGTGCTCCATCTTCATCGCCTCCACGATCACCAGGGTGGCGCCGGCGTCGACGGCCGTGCCCGCGGTGACCTCGACCGCGATGACCGTGCCGGGCATGGGGGCGGTGAAGGTCGCGGCGCCGGTGGGAGCGCTGGCGTCGGCGTGACGGACCGCGGGCACCTCGTCGAGGACCCGGGTCCGACCCCGGTGGTGGAACCACACGTGGCGTCGACCCTCCGGACCCGTGACCACCTCGACGTCGTCGGGGCCGAGGTCGACGGGGTCGAGGTGGTGACCGTCGCTGGTGATCTCGGTGCGGCTACCCCGCGTGGACACCAGCAGCCGGTGGGGCTGGTCAGCGGCGGTGATCCGGTCAGCGAGGGTCAGCGGCCACCCCCCGCCACCGGTGCGTACCGCGCCGAGGCGACTCCAGGGTGAGGCGGCGTCCGCGGTGCGTCCGGCGTCGTGGAGCGCGAGCGCGGCGCCGGCGACCTGTGCCGCCGCGAGGGGCTCCGGGCGCCACCCGGCCAGGTGGTCGGGCAGGAAGGAGGTGGTCAGCTCGCCCGCCGCGAAGGCCGGGTGGGCCAGCACGGCGTCCAGCAGCTCGAGGTTGGTGACGACCCCGCGCAGGCTCGTCCCGGCCAGCGCGTCCCGGAGCCGGCGGATCGCGCTTGCACGATCGGGTCCGTGGGCGATCAGCTTGCCGACCATCGGGTCGTAGTGACGGGTGACGTCGCTGCCGGTGTCGACGCCGACGTCGCAGCGCACCCCGGGCCCCGTGGGTAGCCGCAGCGCGTGGACCCTGCCGGTCTGGGGCAGTTGCTCGACGGGATCCTCGGCGTAGAGCCGGACCTCGATGGCGTGGCCGGTCCGGGTCAACGACGCCTGGGTCATCGGCAGCGGCTGCCCGGCGGCGACCGACAGTTGCAGCGCGACCAGGTCGAGGCCCGTGATCAGCTCGGTGACGGGATGCTCGACCTGGAGGCGGGTGTTCATCTCCAGGAAGTAGAACCGTGGCTCGTCGGTGCCGATCGTCGTCCCGTCGACCAGGAACTCGAGCGTCCCCGCACCGAGGTAGTCGACCTCCCGCGCCGCGGTCACCGCAGCCGCACCGAGCCGCTCCCGCAGCCGATCGTCGACGGCGGCGGAGGGGGCCTCCTCCACCAGCTTCTGGTGGCGCCGCTGGACCGAGCATTCCCGCTCGAACAGGTGGACCACGTTGCCGTGGGCGTCGGCCAGCACCTGCACCTCGATGTGGCGCGGTCGGGTCACGAGGCGTTCGAGGATCAGGCGGTCGTCGCCGAAGGCGCCGCGGGCCTCCCGCCGGGCGGCGACCAGGGCACTGGCTAGCGCCGCGGGCTCGGTCACCACCCGCATGCCCGTGCCGCCCCCTCCGGCCACCGCCTTGACCACCAGTGGGAAGCCGACCTCCTCGGCCGAGGCGACCAGCGCCGCGTCGTCGAGGTCGGCGCGGTTCTCACCGGGGACGACCGGCACGCCGGCAGCGGCCAGGCGGCGTTTGGCGGCGGCCTTGTCGCCCATCAGGGCGATGACCTCCGCCGANGGGCCGACGAAGGTCAGGCCCGCTGCGGTGACCGCACGGGCGAAGGTGGGATCCTCGGCCAGGAACCCGTAGCCCGGGTGGACCGCGTCGCACCCGGTCCGCGCCGCGGCGTCGAGCAACCGGTCGACGTCGAGGTAGCTGGTGGGCGCCGGAGCGGGGCCGAGGCGCACGGCCACGTCGGCGTCGCGGACGTGGGGCTCGTCGGCGTCGGCGTCGCTGTAGACCGCGACCGTGGCGAGGCCGAGCTCGCGGCAGGTCCGGATGATCCGCCGGGCGATCTCGCCACGGTTGGCGACCAGCACACGAGCGACCACGCCGTCCTCCCTCACATCCGCAGCACGCCGCGTCGCACCGCACCGACGGGTGCGTCGACGGCGGCTGCCAGGCCGAGCCCGACCACGTCACGGGTCTGGGCCGGCTCGATCAGCCCGTCGTCCCAGAGCCGTGCGGTCGCGTGGTAGGGGTGGCCCTGCTCCTCGTAGGTGGCCCGGATCGGCGCCTTGAACGCCTCCTCCTCGGTGCTGGACCAGTCGCCACCGTCGGCCTCGATCCGATCGCGCTTGACGGTGGCCAGCACCGTGGCGGCCTGCTCGCCTCCCATCACGCTGATGCGGGCGTTCGGCCACATCCACAGGAACCTCGGGTCGTAGGCCCGGCCGCACATCGCGTAGTTGCCGGCGCCGAAGGAGCCACCGATCACCACCGTCAGCTTCGGCACCCGGGCGCAGGCGACGGCGGTGACCAGCTTGGCGCCGTCCTTGGCGATCCCGCCTGCCTCGTACTCCCGGCCGACCATGAACCCGGCGATGTTCTGTAGGAACAGCAGCGGGATGCGGCGCTGGTCGCAGAGCTGGATGAAGTGGGCGCCCTTGAGCGCCGACTCCCGGAACAGGATGCCGTCGTTGGCGACGATGCCGACCGGGATCCCGTGGATGTGGGCGAACCCGGTGACCAGCGTCTCGCCGTACAGGGGCTTGAACTCGTGGAAGCGCGACCCGTCGACGATGCGGGCGATGACCTCCCGCACGGGGTAGGGCTGGCGCACGTCGCTCGGGAGGATGCCGTACAGCTCCTCGGGGTCGTAGGCCGGCGGCTCGGGCGGGCGGAGCTCGAGCTCCAGCGGTCCGGTGCCGTCCAGCGCCGCGTCGACACCGCCGGTCCTGGCCGGCAGCGTCGCGACGGCGTCGCGGGCCAGCGCCAGCGCGTGGGCATCGTCGACGGCGAGGTGGTCGACCACGCCCGAGGTGCGGGCGTGCAACTCCCCGCCACCGAGCTCCTCGGCGGTGACCTGCTCGCCGGTGGCGGCCTTCACCAGCGGTGGACCCCCCAGGAAGATCGTGCCCTGCTCGCGGACGATGATGGTCTCGTCGCTCATCGCCGGCACGTAGGCCCCACCGGCGGTGCAGGAACCGAGCACCACCGCTATCTGCCCGCAACCCAGGGCCGAGAGCTGCGCCTGGTTGCGGAAGATGCGTCCGAAGTGCTCCCGGTCGGGGAACACCTCGTCCTGCAGGGGCAGGAACGCCCCGCCGGAGTCGACGAGGTACACGCACGGCAGACGGTTGTCCCGAGCGACCTCCTGGGCGCGCAGGTGCTTCTTGACCGTCAGCGGGAAGTAGGTCCCGCCCTTGACGGTGGCATCGTTGGCGACCACCACCACCTGGCGACCGGCAACCCGGCCGACGCCGGTGATCAGCCCCGCACCCGGCGCGGCGTCGTCGTAGAGGCCGTGGGCCGCCAGGGGGGAGAGCTCGAGGAAGGGGCTGCCGGGATCCAGCAGCGCCTCGACCCGCTCCCGCGGCAGCAGCTTCCCGCGGGCGGTGTGCCGCTGTCGGGCCTCTACGGGCCCGCCGAGAGCGGCCCGGACGTGCTGGTCGCGCAGATCGTCACGGAGCGCGAGGTGGTGGGTCCGGTTGGCCGCGAAGGAGGCGCTGGCGGGATCGACGGTGGTCGGCAGGATCGGCATGGGACGATGCTAGGCCGGGTGCGCCGGGGAACCGTCCTCTGGGCCTCAACCGGTCAGTCGCGCCTTGACCAGGGTGGAGACCCTGGCACCGTCGGCCCGTCCGGCGACCTTGGCCATCGTGGCCTTCATGACCTGGCCCATCGCCTGCGGTCCGTCGGCTCCGAGCTCCCCGATGGTCTCGTCGACGATGGCGGTCAACTCCTCCTCGTCGAGCTGGGTCGGCAGGTAGGTGGCGTACAGCTCCGCCTCCGCGAGCTCCGCGGCGGCCGAGTCGGCGCGCCCGCCGGCCTCGAAGGAGCTGGCCGCCTCCTTGCGACGCTTGACCTCGGTGGTCAGGACCTGCTGGACGACCGCGTCGTCGAGGCGGCCCTGGGGCCCGAGGCCCTCTGCGACCGCCCGGTTCTTCAGTGCCGCGACGACCATCCGCAGCGCCGAGGTGCGCTCCCGGTCCCGGGCCTTCATGGCCGCGTGGAGGTCGTCCTCGATCCGATCGTGCAGGCTCACGGTGTCCCTCGTGTCGATACGGGGAGCCTACTGGAGCGGTCAGCGCCGGACTGGCGAAGCCCGCCCCGCGGATCGGCAGCGGGACGGGCTTCGCGGTCGCACCCGTGAGCACTCGGGCTCACGAGGTCGTCAGGGTCACGTGGCGGTGTCGGCGGCGGCGTCGGCAGCGGCTTCGGCGGTCTTCTTCGCCGAGGTACCAGCGGCCTTCACCCGGCTCTTGGCGGCCTTGGCCTGGGGCTCGGTGGCCTCCACGGTCTCCTCGGCAGCACCCTTGGCCGCGGTGACGGTGCCCTTGGCCTTGCCGGTCGTCTCTTCCGCGCCCTTGCGGGCCGTGGTGGCCGTGCCCTTGGCCTGCGACACGGTCGCGTCGACGCCCTTGCGGGCGGTGGTGACGGTGCCCTTGGCACGTGACACCGTCTCATCGACGGCCTTGTGAGCCGTTGTCGCCGTCGCCTTGGCCTGGGTCGTCACGGTCTCGGCCTGCTTGGTCGCGGTCTCGACCGCGACGTCGGCGGTCTTGGTCACCGAGGTGACCGCGCCGCGCAGCTGGCTGCGGGCGTTGTCCGCCTGGTCCAGCAGCTTGCTGAGCCGCTCGTCCTTGCGGACGTCGTCAGCGATCTTGCGGCCCTCCTTGGCCTTGGTGTCGAACCGCTGCTCGAAGGTCTCGAGGTAGCGCTCCGCTTCCTTGGTCAGGCGCTGGCGGAGCTCGCCGATCGTCTCCTCGAGCCGCTCGGGGACCTCGCGCACACCCTTCAGCTTCTCCGGTGCCTCGCCGGCCTCGGACCGCAGGTGCTCGAGGCGGGTCGGCAGGCCCTTGGCCAGTTCGACGACGTCGCCGACCAGTCCGGCGGTCGCGTAACCCGCGTCCTCGAGGACGGTCTTCAGCTCACGCTCGGTCAGCCGGGGCGATGGTGCCGTCGCTGGCTTCTTCGGGGCGGTCTTCTTGGCGGTGGTCTTCTTCGCCGCGGTCTTCTTCGTCGCCCGGGGGGCGGTCTTCTTCGCGGCGGTCTTCTTCGTGGTCTTCTTGGCGGTGGTGGTCGCGGCCATCATGGCCTCCTGGGTATCGGTCGATGCTGGGCCCGTGGTGGCGTCCGGAGAGGGGACCGCGCGGGAGCCGGGTCGGTTCGCCATCTGGGCGCACCCACCGTGGGTGCGGTCCCCTCGCCGGACGCCACATCCGGCTGGTCTGCTAACGATAGTACGCGATAGGTGCTAACTCCGCAAGCATACGTGGATGAACGGACGGCCCCGGCCGATGGAAGCCACGATAGGGTGGACTCGACGCGCAGCTGCGCGCGCTCGAGCAAGCGCAGGTGTGCGCGGGCGCTCAGCCCTCCAGGGCGGCCGCGTGCAACGCCAGTTCCGCATCCAGGACCTGCTGGACCGGTCCCAGCCGCAGATCGAAGGCCCGGGTGGCGCGTCGCAGCACGGTGTCCCACCACGCCGGTGCGGCCTGTCGTAGCTCTCCGGACACCAGCAGGTCCGCGACCGATCCCAGGGGGCGCTGTTCGCTGGCGGCACCGACGATGCGGTACCCGCGGTCCCGTGCCGGTCCGGTGTCCGCCGGCAGCAGGTCCGGATGCCCGAGGGTGACGGTGACCTCGGCTCCATCGGGGATCGGGGGGAGCGCCATCGCCCATCCGGGCCCGTCGACCGGTAGCCGCAGCAGGATCGCATCAGCCGGCAGCGACCGAGGCCTGGTGAGCACGCGCACCTCTTGGGGATGGAGGGATCGGGCGGGGGTCGCATCCTCGCACCCGGCCGTGCGCGAGTCACGCACCCTCGTCGGTGGGCGTAGCCTCCCGCGCCAGGGACCGGCTCCGACGGTGTCGGATCACGGGCGATGACGGAACGGACGGTGGTGATGCAGGTCACGGTGCTGGGAGCCGGGGGCACCGTCGGGCGCCGGATCGGCAGCCTGCTCGACGCCGACCAGGTGCCATGGCGCCGGTTGGACGCGGCTGCCGGGGACGTCGACCTCGAGGTCAGCCAGGTGCTGATCGGGGCGGCGGGTGGCGATCTGGAGGGCACCCGTCGAGCCGTCACGGCGGCGCTGCAGAGCGGTATCGATGTGGTCGATGTGGATCGCGAGGCCGGCCACCTGCGCTGGTTGCATGCGCTCGCGGCCGACGTCGGCACCAGCAGCGGCGCTCGGCTCGTCGGTGGCGCCGGCCTGCGCTGGGCGGTCGGGGACCTGCTGGCCGGGGTCGCCGCCGAGCAGGTCCCCGAGCCGGTCACGGTCCACGTCGCCTACACCGCCGGCGGCGGTCGTCGTCACCTGACGCCCGGTGAGCGTCGCGCGGAGCTCGCGGCCCTGGGGCAGGACGGTGGTGCACTGGTGGAGGGCCGGCCGGTGCCGGAGCCACCCGGTGGCCGCCGCCGCCTGGCCTGGTTCCCGCGCCCGGTCGGGCCGTCCCACGCCGCGGCCGTGCCCGCAGGTGAGGTGATCACGGTGCCCCGGCACCTGCCCGCCGTGCGCACGGTCCACAGCTACGAGGCGATGGCCGGGTGGCGGGCGGAGCTCCTGCAGGCTCGGGCCAACCTGGCGCGCACCGACCGAGGTCGTCGCTGGATGGAACGCCGGCTCGCCACCGATCGGCGTCCGGCCCGTCCGGCCCGTCCGGCCCGTCCGGCCGAGCTGGCNGCGGAGCGGTGGGGCTGTGTCGCCGAGGTGGTGGGGGGCAGAACGCTCGGGCGTGCCTGGGCCTACGGCCACGATCCCGTCGAGGTGACGGCGCGACTGGCCGTCGCCTTCGGCCTGCGGCTGGCCACCGGCACGCTCGCTCCTGCTGGAGGTGGCCCCCTCGCCCCCAGTGAGCTCGTTGCGCCCGGGCTCCTCCTGGACGAGCTGGCCGACACCGGCACGTTGCGGTGGTCGCGCTCACACACCATCCTCGAGGACCGCTGAGCTGCCGGTGGCGTCCGCGACTCTCGACTACGGTCGGACCCACGGCGTCACATCGCCCGGGGCTGCGCCGAGCACCCCTGGCAGGAGGACCCCGTGGCAGGCCGGCAGGCACCGACCGGGCCGGACGGCGCTTCGACGCCCGACGACCGGGCTTACCGACGAACTGGAGGACGTTTCCATGGCCGGAACACCGCAGGCAGCCGCTGATCGTCTCGACGAGTCGCGGGCACAGCTGCTCGAGCGCATGGAGGAGGCCAGGGAGGTGCTCGCCGCGCGCGCCAAGACGGGAAGCGCTGAGCTGGCGACCTGGGCCAAGGACACCGGTGCGGATCTCGCAGAACGGGCCGGCCCGGTGATCGCCGAGCGGAGCGAGCAGGCCAGGGACGATCTGGCGCGTCGCTGGCACGAGCTCGAGGAGGAGCTTCCCGTCGAGATGGAGACCGTGGTCCCGCAGCTCGAGCGCGGCCTGTGGCAGGTGGTGCGGGCGGCGCTGGGGGTGCTCCTGCTGCTCCCGAAGCTGCTGGTGCGGGGGCTCGGGAGCCTCGGCAGCCTCGCGGACGACGTCAGCGAGCGCGGGCTGGTCGCCGGGGAGCGGGCGCGTGAGGTCGCGGCGGCCGTGCCACCGTCCAAGCGCGAGCGTCGCCGCCGGTGCCTGCGCACCGCGGCCTGGACCGGTGCCGGTTTCGGCGTCGGCCTGTGCGTCGGCTGGCTGGTCGGACGTCGCCAGGAGGAGATGGTGACCTACGAGCCAGCGGAGCTCGGCTCGCACCTGGAGACCGCGCCGGTCCCGCCCGGCCCGGTCGCCGCGCCGCTCGACACCACCGAGGAACCGCCCACGGTCCTCGAGGAGGTGGCCGAGGCCGACGCCGGTGACGACGCCGGTGACGACGCCGGTGACGACGAGGAAGCGACCGGGGACGGGGAGCCGCGGTGACCGAGGAGCTGCTCGGCGACGAGCAGCTCACCGGCCAGGTCGTCGGCACCTACGTCTCCGACCCCGTGACCGGGTTCGGCGTGATCGAGTTGGAGCTCGACAAGGGCGATGGTGCGCGCTGCGTCGGGCCGCTGGCGAGCCTGGTCGAGGGGGACACCGTCCGGGTCGTGGGCCGGTGGACCAGCCACCCGCGCTACGGCCCCACCTTCGACGCGCTGCTGTACGAGCACCTGGTGCCGAGCACCGCGGAGGGGATGGCCAGTTTCCTCGCGGGTGAGCGGTTCGCGGCCGTGCCGGAGCTCGCCCGCACCCGGGTGCTGACCACCTTCGGTGCCGGCACGGGGAGGGTGCTCGACCACCAGCCCGAACGCCTGACCGAGGAGGCCGGCCTCGATGCCGCTGACGCGGCCGAGCTCCTGCGGGCCTGGGCCGGCGGGCGGGCACTCGCGGACCTGGTCCGGCTCGTCACGCCCGTGCGGTGGCCCCGGGACGTGGTGACCAGCGTCCACGCGCGGTTCGGCCCGGAGGTGATCGAGCTGGCCCGCACCGACCCCTACGTGCTGCTGGAGGCCGAGCGGGCCCGGTTCGCCCACGTCGACGCGCTCGCGCGCCACCTCGGTGTCGACGCCGGCGATCCCGCCCGGCTGGCCGCAGGCGCCCGGGCGGCGGTGGACGCCGCCCGCCAGCGTGATGGCCACGAGCACCTGCCCCGACGCGCAGCCGTCGACGCGGCCGCCCAACTGCTCGGTGTCGACCGCATCCTGGCGGCCGACGGGCTCGAGCGGGCGGTGGCCGCCGGCGCGCTGGTGAGCGAGGATCTGGCGGGGGAGGAGGTGGTCACCACCCCGGCGGCCCGGAGGAGCGAGGTGCGGTTGGCCGCCGATCTGCAGCGGGTGGTCACCGCCAGCCCCACGCGGCTCGCCCACCTCGCCGAGGGTCTGGAGCTGTCCGGCGAGCTGACCGACGGGCAGCGCGCCGCGGTGCTGGCCGCGTTCCGCTCGCCGGTGTCGGTGCTGACCGGGGGACCGGGCACCGGCAAGACCCGCACCGTCGAGGAGATCGTGCGCCACGCCGAGGCGGCGGACCACGCCGTCGCGCTGTGCGCGCCGACGGGCCGCGCGGCCAAGCGTCTGGAGGAGCTCGTCGGGCGACCCGCGACGACCGTGCACCGGCTGCTGGAGGCCCGTCCCGACGGCGAGGGCGGGTTCGTGTTCCGCTACGGGCGCGCCGAGCAGGTGCCCTTCGACCTGGTCATCGTGGACGAGGTGTCGATGTGCGACACCTGGCTCGCCGGTCAGCTGGTCGCCGCCGTCGAGGACGGCGCCCACCTGGTGTTGGTCGGCGATCCCGATCAGCTGCCCTCGGTTGGGCCCGGCGACGTCCTGCGCGACATCGTCGCGGCCGGGGTGGTGGAGGTGACCGCCCTGACCGAGATCCACCGGCAGGCGGCCGGCAGCCGGATCGTCACCTGGCGGGAGGTGCTGACCGGCAGCATCGGTGCGCTGCCCGCGGTGGACGGCGACGTGTTCCTCGCCGAGGAGCGTGACCGCCGTCGGATCGTGCCCCGCGTGGTCCAGGCCGTGGCCGAGCGCGTGCCGGCCCACCTCGGCGTCGATCCCGGCGACGTCCAGGTGCTCGCTCCCGTCTACCGTGGCCCGGCCGGGGTGGACGCGTTGAACGCGGGGCTCAAGGCCGCGTTGAACCCGGGCGACGGGCGAGCTGAGGTCGCGGGGTTCCATGTCGGGGACCGGGTCCTGCAGACCCGCAACGACCCCGAGCTCGACGTCGCCAACGGCGATGTCGGCACCGTGGTCGACCTCGATCGGCGTCGTGGGGAGCTGAGGGTCGCCTTCCCCCGGGGAGAGGTCACCGTGGACCGCCGGGCGGCGGCGAACCTGACCGCGGCCTGGGCCGTGACGGTCCACAAGTCCCAGGGCGGGGAG
>SL_8KL_010_SEDDRAFT_10003698_pt1 | contig 12537 bp, 12 predicted proteins | sample SodLakKL_010_SED_4_FD_11160 | JGI IMG/M metagenome (IMG submission 11160) | reverse complement strand
CCTGTGTTTCCATGGCCAGCCGCGCCCCATTGATCTGGTGCAGCCGCCCGCCGGAAACTGGGATGTCTTTCCTCACTACGGGCATGGGCGAGTCGCTTGGATGGCGGAATATTGGCAGCGCTTTGGTGGGAAAATCTAGCTAAATCCAAGATTGTATGGGATTAATTTAGAATCGCATCCGACGCCGCAGCATCCCCCACCCCCTGCGCCCGTAATTCCCCGCACGCATCGCGTAATTTCCAAGCCGCTTGTGGCGTGGTGCTTTGACAGCACCTGCGTGGCCCGGCCCGTTGATCGTGCTGTCCCCGCCATCATCGACATGACTGGGGAAAGGCTCCAATCCCAGCAGGCGGAAATCATGCGCCCACCAGCGCGTGCCCTCGTAATCCACAGGCAGGCACATGGGCAGCATGCGCGGCAGCAGCCGCTCGGCCAGATCGCGCGTGATCATATACCCACCAAACCCCGTGGCCGGCCCCAGATAGGCATTCAGCACCCAAGCCCCGGCCCGCCCCTGCCGCACAGGCAGTTTCGCGCGGATACGGTTCAGCTTCAGCATGTCCCACTGTGCAACGGCCCCAAGCGCGGCATCCAGCGCGGGCAGGAAATCGTCGTGAAAGACCACATCATCTTCCAGTACCAGCGCAACAGGCTTGCCCGTCGCAAGAAACTGCTGCCACACCGCGAGATGCGACAGGTAGCAACCAACCTCGGCGGGCAGGGCGTCGCGCCCCATATTGGCGCGAAAGGCGGCTGCGTCCAGTGCATCGCGGATGCGCGCGGGGTCTGCGCGCCCGTCAATCGCAGCAAAGCGCGTCACTGGCAGGCCCAGCCCTTCAAGACGGGGTGCCATCTCGGCCCATCGGGCTGTGGCCCGGTCCAGATTGATGCAATAGGCCGCCAGATCCGCGCGGGTCAGGCTCACCCCAGATCCTCCCATTTCAACTGCGTGTTGCGGCTTACTGCGCGCAGCAGGCGCTTGCCGACCACCGCGTCGAACTCATAGGCCGCAATCTCGCCCGAACCGGGACGGCGCGCCCAGATATCCTGCTCAACGATTACATGGCCCGCCGCAAGGTCTGCATCCGCCACAATCGAGCCGCGTGCGAAACGATAGACGTCTTCCTCCGGCCCGGAGCGCTGCTTCGGGTTGTTCGCCGCCACCCAGATTTCGCGCGAGCGGTCAATCAGCAGGCGCAGTTCTGCTGGGTCCATCGAGCAGGAAATATCCGGCCCCTTGCGGTAGCGCGTGTCGGTATAGTGCCGCTCTAGGATGCACGCGCCAAGTGCGACACTGGCCAGCGCCATTTCAGGGCCGATAGAATGGTCGGAAAACCCCACGACAGCGCGCGCAAACGCGTCACGCAACTCGGTCACGCCGCGCAAAGATACAATTTCAGCAGGGCTTGGATACAGGTTGGTGCATTCCAGCAGGGCATATGGGACGCCCGCCTGATCGAGTATGTCCACGCTGGCGCGCAATGTCTCGATGGTCTGCATACCGGTGGACAGGATAACTGGTTTGCCCTTGCGCGCGATATGGCGGATCAGCGGCAGATTATCCGCCTCGCCCGAACCGATCTTGTAGGCGGGCACATCAAGACTTTCGAGGTAATCTGCCGCCGCCCGCGAAAACGGGGTGGATATCCAGATCACGCCAAGGGACTCGGTGTAGCGTTTCAGCTCTGCCTCATCCTCCAGCGAAAGGGCGCAGCGCGCCATCACATCCCAGATCGAGACATCGGCATTGGGCGGAAAAATCGACTTGGCCTCATCCGTCATTTCATCGGCAAGGATATGGGTCTGATGCTTGACCATCTCGCAGCCCGACTGGGCGGCAAGACGCACCATTTCTTTGGCCACAGCAAGATCACCGCCGTGGTTGATACCGATCTCAGCGATCACCAGCGGCGGGTATTCCGGCCCGATCTTGCGCCCGGCCGATGGTTATGGAATTGTGCACGGCTGTTCTTTCACTCTACATCATTGCGGAAGGCAGCACTCTGCCCGGCTGAGGCCGGAACACATTGCCCTCCCCTTCACCGCAAAGCTATGCAGGATCAGGGCCGCCCGCGTCAACCAGACCCTGTGGTGTTTTTGCCAAAACCGGGGCGCGCTATAGTAGGTGCAAAGCACATGCCGGATGGCCATGCGCGCGGATCAGTGACGCGCGCGACGATCACGCCGCGCGCGGCCCTCAGTGGGCACGCAATGCGCGAGATACGGCATAAGGGCGGCGCACGTTCACCGAACGACGAAGACCGACACTTTTGCATGTGCCGCGATATAGCCGCCATGAGACGAGAAAATATACTCCATCAATCCCGGCTGGTGACTGGCCATGACCACCAGATCAGCGCCGGTATCTTCAATGGCTTTCAGCAGTTTGCGGTCAACTTCGGCTGCGGGGTCGGGCGACGAGAGGTTCAGCGCAGTGACTGTGATTGCATATTCTTCGGCCTTGCGGTCGGCAAATTCCTGCAACTTCTCACCATACTCGCCCGACGACCGCGCAATCTCTGACGGCAATTCCCCCGAGACGCTGACGAAACAGATATCCGCTTTATGGTCGCGGGCGGTGTTGCAGGCGAAAGCCACGGCTTTGCTTAAGGTATCACGATGGGCCAGATCAACGGGGACCAGAATCTTGGAAAACATGTCAGACCTCCTGTAAATGGTTCCAACCGGGCAAAGGCGCATTGGCCCCTGCCCGATCACTATGGGTCACGTGCCGTTACTCCGCCGGTTCTGCCGCACTAATTTGCATCCGGCGATGGTCGTTGAACAATGCCTTGCCCAACGAGATGCACATCAGCACCATTATCACAGCAAAGGGCAACGCGCCGATAATCATGGCATCCGACAGCGCATCCATGCCGCCGCCGCCAGCAACCAGCAGCACACCGATCACGGATGTCAGGATCACACCCCAGATAATGCGATGCTTTATGCCCGTCTCCTCCTGACCGCCGGACATGATGGTGTTCATAACCAGAATGCCACTATCCGCCGATGTCACAAGAAAGGTCAGGATCAACACCACACTCATGATCGTGATGCCGGTCAGCAACCCGCCGTCAATCATATGACCCAGCGTTACAAACAGCTTGGCGGTATCTGAGGCACCAATGATGGTGCCTTCCGCCACACCAGAGAGTTCCAAATCAATCGCCGAGCCGCCCAGAATGGTCATCCATGCAAAACAGACCAGCGACGGCGCGATGACCGCACCCAGCACAAACTCACGGATAGTCCGCCCGCGCGAGATGCGCGCCAGAAACAGCCCCACGAAAGGTGCGAAAGCGATCCACCACGCCCAGTAGAAGGTCGTCCACCCGGCCTGCCAGCCGAACAAGCGCCCATCCGTGCCCGCAGCATACAGCGCCGCGGTCGTTTCGGCGGGCAAGGCCGCAACCTCTTCTGGCAGGCTGTCGCGGAAGCCGTCGAGTGAGCCCCACGCGTTTGTCGCACCGCTATAGACTGCCGCCAGATCTTCGCCTGAAAGGCCGGATTCGCGCACGGCAGTCGTGGCGGCGAATGCATCGAGCGATTGTGGGCCATGCGCCCCGAAGCTCAGGTTGAGGAAGTTAAAGATGTAATCGACCAACGCAGAGCCGTAGGTCGACATGGCGAAGGTGAAAGAGCCGAAGATGACAAAGGTCATAATCAGGATAAACGACATCACCAGATTGGCATTCGACAGCCATTTGATGCCGCGCCCAACGCCCGAGACTGCGGACAGGATCGACAGGCCCATGATCATGATAAGCCCCGCAATCAGCCCGACAGTGGACGGCGCAGGTGCATCGCCGGTCATGTTCATCATCCACTCCATGCCAGTGATCGCATAGACGCCGTCAACGAACTGGCTGACCCCGAAGCCGATTGTGACCGACACACCAAGGATGGTCGCCACAACGCCGATTACATCGACAACATGGCCAAACGGGCTGTTGATGAAACGCCCGAACAGCGGTGTCAGGGCCGTGCGGATGGTCAATGGCATACCGCGCGTATAGGCATAATAGCAAAGGCTCAGGCCGGTCGCGACATAGATGGCCCATGCGTGAAAACCGTAATGCAGGAACGTATAGCGGTAGCCTGCTTGCAACCCCTCAAGGGTGTTGCCTTCAACATTTCCCCGCACGGTTTCAGGGTTTGACCCCCAAAGCCCCAACGGTTCCGCTGTGGCAAAGACCATCAGCCCGACGCCAAGACCGGCCCCGAACATCATTGCGAACCACGAAAAGGTAGAAAATTCCGGCTTCTCGCCCTCATCCCCAAGAACCCGCTTCCCTGTCTGCGGAAGCAGCGCGATGATGAACAGGAAAAACGCAAAGAACCCTGCGGCAAGGACATAGAACCTGTTGAACCCCTCCAGCAACGTCCATTTGACGCTGGCCAGTTGCGCGCCGGCGGCCAAGGGCCAGATCAGCGCCCATAGCACGATCCCGACCATGATGGCCTTGGAAATGGTGGCAATAGGAATCGAGTGCCCTTCATAGAAGCCCTGATCAGCGGTAGGAATATCGACATCCGTAAACGGTGGCTTTATGGCCATGATCGTTCCTCTCTGTTGTGTCCCGGAACACAGACTGTGCTCTGATACGTGATGTGTTTCGTGTTATTGGGCGGGCGCTCCGCCATGGGTATTTCCAATTTTAATCTGCTACGATATTTTGCCTCTGTGCGCCGGAGCGCTGAAAAACGACACTTCATGTGTCGTTTTTCGACAATTTGTTGCATTTGTCGCCGGTCGTGTTGTGTACTCAATCATTGTCGCTGCCATCTCCACCTGCGCCACCGAGCGAGTGATCCGAGGGCGGAACCGTCACCCGAAGGGCCAGAGCATCCAAGGCGCGCCATATATCCATCGGCGTCGAACGCAGGGGCGCACAGGTCTTTTTCTGCGGCACAGGGGGCATTTGCCGGGGGCCGAATTTCAGACGGATATCGCCGACAGGCAGGTCACAAAAGGCCGACATGGCCGCAAAATTTGGCGCTGCACCATCCGCGTGCAGGCTAAAATCCTGCCCATTTCCGACCACCCCCAGATCGGCACCGCGCAACCGCGCCGCCAGCCCGACAAAAGGCAACACCAGCCCCGGCAGGGCGATATTGACCAGACGCGCATAGTCCTGCGCCGCCTCGGGCAGATTGACATGATCGACAAGGGCCACGCCGATGCGCAGCGGGCATTGCACCGATTGGGCGGGCGTCAGCGCATCCGGCCCCATCTGCAAGCGGCGCAGGATCAAGGCGCAGCCCGGAAGAGTGCGCGCGGCCAGCCATGCCGCCGCATGGCCCGCTTCCTCGGCATGGCCCCAGTCAAACCCCACACCACGCGCCGCCTTGGCGCAGAGCGCATGTGTCTCGGACAGCGACAGCACAACCGCGCCTTTGGCAACTTGAACCGGCGAGGACGCGATGCGCGTGGGATCATGAGCGCTCATTTTCACACCATCGCCCCCATATCCTCGGGGTATGGCGCGCCTTGAAACAGGCTGATGCGCACCCAGCGATCTGATCGCGGGTCAAAGCGTGTGGCCCCGAAGAGCGCCAATTTGCAGCGCAGCAAATCAATCGGCAACATGTCGGCCGCGATCAGATTGTCGCGGATTTCGGCATAGGGATGGCGCGCGGTGATCTGGGCACGGCGCAAGGCGGGGCGATGTTCTGGATGGGCCAGCAATAGATGCGCAGCCGCCATATCATCCGGTAGCCCCGCCAGCGCGCGCCATAAGGCCGCCGCCTGACGCCCCGTGTCCAGCGGCAATTCCCGCGCCGCCCCCGGTTCGCCGTAGCGTTCGCCCAGACGGGGTTCCAATTTGTCTTCCGAGATATACCAGAACCGGGCGGACTGCGCGCGCGCGGTGTAGTCCACATCCAGCGCCCAAGCATAGTGCGTGCGCAAAATGGCACGCAACGCGGCGACCTGCATGGTGCCATCAATGGGGAAATACCCTTCGTCATCGGCATCCATGCAATCGCCCAACCCGTCGATCAGATCGCCATGCGGCTCTAGCATCGCGGCCAGAAGTGCCTCTTGCCCCTCTATCGGCAGGGTGGCTTGCCCCCAGCGCCACAGCGCATCCCAAGGCTGCGTCGCGTGCCTGTCCCACCCCTGCCCCACATGTCGGGTGATCTGATCAAGGCTGTCGCGCAACTGCACAAGTTTTGCCTGCATAAGCTCATGCGCGCTGGACCAGAGAGCGGCATTCTCTGTCGCGTCCGCAAGCGCGGCGATAAAGCCCGCCAGTTCCCCCGGACCAACGCTGTCTTGCGCGCGCACCCGCGCCAGCGCTTCTTCGCGCGCAAGCATCCAGTTGTTCAACAGCACCGGATGGCGGATCAGAAACGGGGCCATGCCAAGGCCCGTGGAATTGCCCACGCCCAGCCCGCGCTTCAACGCAGGCTCCAGCCGCACCGCGCGGGTACCGCCGCGCGCGCGCGCAAGATGTTCCACCAGATCGACCGTAAAGGCCCGCGTCAGCCAGACCGACAGCATTTCAGCCTGAAACGGCGCCCGCAGTTCCGCGCGCGCACCAATCGCCACGCGATCCGCCGCCCCGAACTTGCCTGAACCATAGACAGCCGTGGTGCGCATCAGATAGCTGGTTTCCAGCAACATGGCGACATCGGGCTGCGCGCCCGCTGCCAGCCGCTCCACCACATGATCGAACAGCCGGACAGAACGGTTGGCGCGGCTCAGGCTCAATTCCTGCGCGCTCACGCGCCCGGCCTCTTGCAAGGGCACATTGGCGGTAAGGCGGTCCAGATCATCGGGCGAGGGCGTGCCGTCAAACAGTGTAAATGTCGCATCCCACGCGGTGGCAATCACCCGGTCCGAGCGCGCCTCAGGGGGCAGATCATGGGCAAAGGCCACAAGGCTATAGGTCCGCTCTGGCCCGATGGCGCGGTAGACCGCGCGGCCCACACCCTGCGCGTCGATCTGCCAGACAGGCCGGTCAAAATGCCAGCTTCCATCCTGCATCCTGCGCAACAACTGGCGCAGAAAGGACAGGCGTGTGGGGTGGCTGCACCCCATACGGGCAAGGCGCATCACCTCGTCAGGGCTGCGCCGGAAACTGGCAGCCTGCGGCATGGGGTTCAGGCCCGCGCAACTCATTGCGCGGCCTCGCTTTGCTGGCTATCAGATGCACCAAAACTCTCGGCGAAAAAGCGTGCCCAGTTCCCGCCCATCACCGCCGCCACATCATCCGCAGACAGCCCCACCTCGCGCAGACCTGCCGCGATCTGCCCGAAATCGCGATTGTCGTTGAACCAGTGTGGCATCGGCGGGAAGCCGGGATTGTCGGCGCTGCCCTCGCCATAATCACGCGCCTTGGTCCAGCGGCCAGCGCGCATCCAGTCGACCACGCGGTCGGGCTGATCCTGACACAGATCGGTGCCAATGCCGATATGCTCCATGCCCATCAGATCCGCCGTGCGCGCGATCATCTCGCAAAAATCGCGCAGACTGCAATCGCTGCCCCCCCGCAGATGGTGCGGATAAACCGAAAACCCCAGCATTCCGCCGCTTTCGGCCAGTGCACGCAGCACTTGGTCCGATTTGTTGCGCAGCGCCGGATGCCAGCTTGCAGGATTGGCATGGGTGATGGCGATGGGTCGGGTGGAATGGGCAATCGCATCCAGTGTAGAGCGTTCGCCCGAATGGCTCATATCCACCACCATGCCAACGCGGTTCATCTCGGCCACCACCTCGCGGCCCATGCGGGTCAGGCCGGTATCCGCGCGCTCATAACAGCCCGTCGCCAGCAGCGACTGGTTGTTATAGGTCAGTTGCATGAAGCGCAGGCCAAGCCGGTGCAGCACCGCAACCAGACCAATATCATCCTCAATGCAGGACGGGTTTTGCGACCCGAAGAAAATCGCCGTGCGCCCGGTCTGACGCGCCAAGGTGATGTCCTGGGCCGTGAACCCCTGAAAGATCAGATCGGGGAAACGCTCAAACCAGCCATTCCAAGCCTCGATATTCAGCACGGTTTCGCGGAAATTCTCGTGATAGGTGATCGTGACATGCACCGCATCGACACTGCCTGCCCGCATCTGGCGGAAAACCTTTTCCGACCAGTTGGCATATTGCAGCGCGTCGATGCGAGGCGGCGTCATGCAGGCGCCCCCGAATAAATGTAGGATGTCTTGACGATGGTATAAAACTCCTCGGCGTAGCGGCCCTGTTCGCGCGGCCCATAGCTGGACGCACCTCGCCCGCCGAAAGGCACATGGTAATCCGTCCCCGCCGTGGGCAGGTTAACCATGATGCAGCCCGCACGCGCGTTGCGGCGGAAATGTGAGGCGCGCGCCAGATCGCGGGTCATGATGCCTGCGGTCAGGCCAAATTCGGTGTCATTGGCGATATGCAGGGCTTCGTCATAGCTGTCCGCCTTGATCACACAGGTGATGGGGGCGAACATTTCCTCGCGGTTGATCACCATGTCGTTGCGCGTGGCTGCGAATACGGCGGGGGCCATGAAATACCCCTCGGTCGTGCGCTCCAGCCGCGTGCCGCCGCACAGAAGCTCCGCGCCCTCGCCCTTGCCAGTGTCGATATAGGCCAGATTGGCGGCAAGCTGGTCGGCGCTGACAACCGGCCCGATCTGTGTGCCGCTTTCCAGCGCATGACCCACCTTCAACGCCTGCGCAGCGGCAACCAGTTTCTCGACAAAGGCATCGTGAATGCGCGCGTGCACGATCAACCGACTGGCGGCGGTGCATTTCTGGCCCGTTCCGCCAAAACCCGCGTTGGTGGCATGGGCCACGGCCAGATCAAGGTCACAATCGTCCATGATGACCATCGGGTTCTTGGACCCCATTTCCATCTGCAACTTGGTCATGTTGGGAATGGCCGCAGCGGCAATCCCGCGCCCCACCGGGACCGATCCGGTGAAGCTGATCGCGTCGATCTGCGCGCTTTCGGCAAGTGCTTGCCCGATGGTGCTCCCCGCCCCCATGACCAGATTAAACAGACCCTTGGGCAGGCCTTGCTTGGCGATGATCTGGGTCAGGGCCACGGCACTGGCAGGTGTCTGATTGGCAGGTTTCCAGATCACGGCATTGCCAAAGGCCAGCGCAGGCGCGATCTTCCATGCTGGCGTTGCCACAGGAAAATTCCACGGGCTGATAATCGCCACAACGCCCACAGGCTCGCGCCGCACGTCAATTTCGATATCCGGGCGCACACTGTCGGCGGTCTGGCCCAACTGGCGCAGCGCTTCGGCGGCAAAATAGGTGAAAAACTGGCCCGCGCGAAAGACTTCGCCCTTGCCCTCGGCCAGCGGCTTGCCTTCCTCGCGCGCGATCAGGGTGCCGATCTCTTCGGCGCGCGCCATCATCTCGGTGCCGATTGCCATCAGCACATCATGGCGTTTTTGCGGGCCGGTGGCACCCCATTCCGCTTGCGCATGGCGCGCGGCAGACAGGGCGGCGTCCAGTTGCGTAGCATCAGTCTGCGCAAACGCCCCGATCAGGTCCGACAGGTCCGACGGGTTGCGGTTGTCCAGCACTGTAGCGCCGTTTTGCCAGTCGCCTGCGATGAAATTACGGGTTTCCAGTGTCATGTCATTCCTTCCTGCCGGTCAGGCAGATGTAATTCTGTCCATCAGCGCGGCATCAACCTGCACGCCCTCGCGTTCAATTCGGGCGCGGTTGGCGGCGCGGCGCGCACCGGGCAAGCGCGCCCCCTCTTGTTCCGTGATCGCTGCTGCAAGCCTGTCCATCGACGCGCCAAACTGCGCGGCACCAAAGGCCGCCGGATCGACGCCCATAAAAAACTGCCCCGTTGCGGGCGGGCCGCCCTTTGGGCCGGAAAAGGGACTGGCCTCGATGCTCAGATTGGCACCGGCCAAAGCGGCGGCGAATATCTCGACCATCAGGCCCGCGCCAAAGCCCTTTTGCCCACCCGCAGGACGCATGGAACCGGCAAGCGCGGCCTCTGCATCCGTTGTCGGCTGGCCATCCGCGCCAAGCGCCCAATCAGGATTGATCGCGCGCCCTTCGCGCGCATGCAGCAGGATTTCAGATTTTGCGATCACACTGGCCGACTGGTCTATCACCAGCAGCGCGCGGCCTGCCCCATCCGGCACAGCCAGCGCGAACGGGTTTGTGCCAATCACAGGGCGCTTGCCGCCCACAGGTGCAATGGATGCGGGCGCATGTGTAAAGCACAGCCCCACCAGCCCCTCCTCGGCAAGCCGTTCGGCATGATGTCCCAGAACGCCACAATTGTAAGAGTTGTGCAGCGCCAAGGCCGCCACACCCTGCGCGCGCACCGCCGCTGTGAACCTTTCCCAGCCCGCATCTATGGCTGCATGGGCAAACCCGTTTCCCGCATCAACCTGCACGACGCCTGCGCGCGGCTGCGTGACCTGCGCCACCGCCTGCCCCAAAACCTTGCCACAGCGCAAATGCTCGGCATAGATGGGCACATACATCAGGCCATGGCTGCGGATACCGTCACGTTCGGCCAGCCGTGTTGACCGCGCCACCGATGCCGCCTGCATGTCAGAGGCACCCGCGCCCACCAGCGTGCGCGCAGCAAGCTGTTCGACCTGTGCCAATGTCAGCCGCCCTGCATCCATAATCCACCCCTTGCTTGTGGATCAGTTTAGCCGCACCCCGCACTTCAGATCAATCGAATTTAACTGCATTTAATTTCAGATAAGCTGAATGCACAGCTTGAAACGCAGCGCAGGCAGAGCACCGGTTTCAAACCTTCACAGGGGCGGCTTCGGGGTCGTTCATCAGGCAGATCGGCTGGCCATGCGGGGTTGCCCGTGCCGCGCGGTGCCATGCCTGTTCCAGATCAGCGCGTTGCGCGCCGGTTGTGCCCAGCTTCGCGTCGAGAACTGTCTCCAGCGCGACAACCCAGCACAGGTAATATTCCGCCCCATCCGGTCCGCCCGCCTTCAGCGCGTCAGACAAGGCCACTGTCCATTCGCCCCATGTGAACAGCCCTTGTTCATGCAGCGCGACGGTCATCGCAAATGCCTGCGCCTGCCACGGTGCATCAAAGGGGCGTTCAGGCGCGTTCAAGATAGCTCTCCCATGCGTCGACAGAAACGGTCAGCCCCGCTTCGGCATCCACGCCCCACAAGGCGCGGCCCTCAAAGACAACGGTGTAAAGCCGCTGTGGTGCCTCGCCCTGTCCATGTGCGTTGGTGTCGGGGAAAACATGCCCGCCATGATCGGCCTCCACCACCCCCACCGCGCCGCGCACATAGCGCGGCAAACGGGTGTGGCCGCGCGGATGCATCACCCGCGCCCGCACCCTGTCACCGGGGCGAAACAGCGGGGCGGCGGACAAGGGCCGGTTCGTTGGCGCACCGCGACGCAAACCGGGGGCAACCGCCTTGGGTGTCAAGCGCTTGGGATGGGCGTCAGCAACTGTCGCCGTGCCTGCTGTCAGGTCTGCCTGCGCAATCAGGTCATGAGTTCGCAGCAAATCTTCCAGGGCGCGAATCCAAATCTCGTAATAGCTGGACCCATAGTAAACAGCCGGGGGCAGGCATTCGCGCGCATGGCGGCTTTCATCCAGCGTCCAGCGCCCCAAAGCGCCCGCACATAGCGTCAGCGCCAAAACGCGCGCTTCCCAATCGGCATGGAAAAGCGGTGCGCCTTCGCCTTCGGGATGGACCCCGCCAAACCCCATCTGCCCGCCAAGGTCATGCGGCCCGTTCATGCGGGCACCTGTGGCAACCCCGCCCCGATCATGCTGTCACGCGTGACCAGTGCGGCAAGTTCTGCCTGTGACAGTCCTTCGCTGCCAGCGGGCCGCTCCGGGATCACAAGATAGCGCAGTTCGGCGGTTGAATCCCAGACGCGCACCTGTTGGCCTTCGGGCAAGGTGACACCAAACTCTGCCAGAACCACGCGCGGCTCATAGACGGCACGCGAACGATAAGCGGGCGATTTATACCACACTGGCGGCAGGCCCAAGACCGGCCACGGGTAGCAAGAGCACAATGTGCAAACCACAAGGTTATGGACGGAACCGGTGTTAAACACCGCCTGCATATGTTCGCCCTGACGCCCCGAAAACCCCATCGCCTCGATGGCCGCTGTGGCGTCGCGCGCCAGCCAGTCGGCGAAATCCGGATCATCCCAAGCCCGCGCCACGACCTGCGCGCCATTCCTTGGGCCGACATCTTCGGAATAGGTTTCGATGATCCGGTCCATCGCGGCGGGGTCCACCAACCCCTTTTGCGTCAGGATGGTTTCCAAGGCCCGCACCCGCGCCTCCATCGGATCAAGATGGTTGTCGTGATCTGAGTGGTCATGTGGCATTCTCATTCCTTCCGACATACAGGGTATTGGACCAAAAACCACACGCAAGGGCAAACAAAAAGGTGCTTTGGCGCGGCAAGGGCGGCGCTATGCACAACCGGCACCCGATCTTGCCAGATCCGGCACTGCAGCGGCCAGCACGTTCAGGCCACACAGCAAATCAGCTTCCTTCGTATCCTCGGAAAAGGCATGGCTGATCCCGTTGATTGAGGGCACGAACATCATTGCGGC
>SL_8KL_010_SEDDRAFT_10003697_pt1 | contig 12542 bp, 14 predicted proteins | sample SodLakKL_010_SED_4_FD_11160 | JGI IMG/M metagenome (IMG submission 11160) | reverse complement strand
TTTTACTTTAAACTTTGCACTTTAAGAAAATTTTTTATAAATAACAATAATCTACATCGAAATAAGTTTGACAAAATACTTGCCTATGATGTAGAGCAGGAGTGGTAATATGTCTGTACATAAGAGAGTAAGTGGCACTTGGAGAGAAGTTGAAGCCCCAAGTGTAAGAGTAAGCGGAACTTGGAGAGATGTTGATGAGCAGTTTGTGAGGGTTGAAGGAACTTGGAGAACAGTCTTTAAGTTTATTGACCCTGCTGACCCTGATAACATTGGCGCTTCTTATGAAGGTGGGTATATTGGAGGAACAATTACTGATTGTGATGGTGAAGACTGAGCTATTATAGTTTCACCAGAAGCATTAGGAGACCCAGGTGATAATATGCAATGGAAAACTACTAATACTACCACGAGTGGTCCTACAGATAGTTTATGTGATGGACCTGGTAATACAACAACTATATGTGCAGATATTGGTACACATCCAGCTGGTGATTGGGTTTGTAGTTTAAATGATGGTAGTGGCACAAATGGTTATACTGACTGGTATCTACCAAGTATTGATGAATTAGTAATAATGTATCAAAATATGTATCAAGGATCCCGAAATACCACATTACCAGTGGGCACTGATTGAAGGGATGACGGAGAAGGTTTTCAGCCCATGTATTACTGGTCGTCTTCCCAGGAAGGTTATTCCTATTCTTGGGGTGTACCTTTCCATTATGGTGGTTATATGTATAACCTTCTTAAGACGCATACTCACAGAGTGCGAGCGGTCAGGAGAATTTTACTTTAAACTTTGCATAGTTACCAAAAACATAGAAAACTATGAAATTGGCTCTCGTGGACTACAGGGACTATATACTCCTGTATTGTATAAACAAACCCAATGGGTGTCCTTGTTGAACTGGTACTAAATACCATTTAGTATTGTTCCAATTCAAGATGGTAAGTTATTATAAGAGTTTTACTATTGAGTTGCAGTGCATCGGTCAATAAACCATTAAACTCTAATATTATTTATATAAAAAGTTTTTTCACTTAATAGTTTTCTATGTTTTTGGTAACTATTTTAACCATTAAAAGCCCTTTTAGCTGTCATCCAATGATGAAATCCAAATGGTTGAAATTTTCCTTTATATTGAGCACCACTATAATGCACAGGATGAAAATAATGAGCTGGTAATTTTACTATCTTCTTATTATCAATTATTTTAGTTAATCTTAAACTACCACTAAATTTATTTGGTGTATCAGTAACACACTCTTCTTTGTGTAAATCATCTATTAACTCTTTCATTATTGGATGTCCTTTACTGCACCCTATCACGGCATTGCTTAATGTATTTTCCACTTTATCCAGTACATAACTTACAAAAAAATCACTTTCTAAAAATTCACCTTCTAATGGCCTCAAACACTCAATATCACCATCCACATATATTCCACCATATTCATATAATATTTCATATCTCAATATATCCACTAATCCAGATATGTTACCAAATTCTCTACTATTAGCATAATCATCAAATAAATGTTGATTTTTTAATGGCATAAATTCATCTATTTCTGGAACTGTCCATAGTTTATACTCAAAATTTGGATGATTTTCAGCCCAGGACCCCAAGAAAGGTGGCTTAGGTATAGGACCTACCCACACCTGGTGTATAATTTTAGGTATTGTCATATTTTTTCAATTCCTCTTCTATATCAGTTACTTTATTAGGATTAAAATTACATTGAGTTAAAAATCTGCCCTTTGTATAATCTTTATATAAATCCAATTCATTTAATGTAAGGTTTTCTGGTAAATCAGCATAATTCCCTATCTCTTCTATATACCATCTACTCAATGCTGTTTTATAATTACCTTTACTATCACTTTCCAATTTATCTATTGCTTCACCACCCCATAGTCCTGTTAATAAATGTTTAGTTCTAAATTCAGGATGGTATGCTAATCCGTGATTATTAAATAGAAATCCTGGTAAAACATTTTTAACACCAAGCCCCTCATCACGAAAAACTATTGAAACTAAATTTGGACCAGCACAGGCAATTATTAAATATTGGTCTCTTTTTGAATCATTAAAAGGTATTTTTATTTCATGTTTTGATATAATATTTTTATACCTATCAATAACTTTATTCATACACTTTAACCAAAAGGGATTATTTTTACTACTAATCATTAATGCGTTTTCTAATGATTCTTCACCAAAAGGTGCTTCCATTATATACAAATCTCTTTTTAATTCCTGGTAGAAATTTCTATAACAATAAACATCCATATCAACATAAAATCCACCATAATGATATAGCAAAGCCAGTCTACCTATTTCAATTTTCATTATATGTACTGGTAACTTATTATAAAAATCCCAATATTCAGGCCATTTATCTTTTATTAAATTATCAATATCTTCTTCATCATTCCATAGTTTATGCTCAAAATCAGGATACGCTTTCTTCCAAGTGGGATAACACCTATCCCATAATGGATGCCATCTATCTCTGTTTTTAGGTGATATATGGTGTATAATTTTAGGTATTGTCATATTTTAACTCCTGTAAATTCCTTTATTTTGATGAGGAAATGGAACATTTGGTATTGGCTCATTCAAAAATGAGCATATTTTATCCCATCCATCACCATCAAAGATGTTTATTACCAATAGTTTACCAGTATTATTGAAATGTTCCATCACCTGTTTGTTATGCTCTCTGTACTTTTCTAAGAAAAATTCCTTATTATTCTTTTTTAGTTACCTCATTTAATATTCCATCTTCATAAACATATTCAGCCTCAGGAAACTCCTTATCCATTTCCATAGCTTTCTTACTATATTCCTTTCCTTCTTCTACTCTATCCATTTTTATTAATATTCTACCAACATTATTATAAAAATCAGCTACACTACCATCCAATTCCACACATTTATAAAAAATTTCCAGTGATTTATCTAAATCACCACTTTTTTCATATACCAGTCCAAGACTATTCATCACCAATGGGTCTTGTTTTATTTCAAGGCTCTTATTCAAATATTCTTCCGCTAAATTCAAATCATCCATTTCCTCATACATCATGCCCAAAATTTTATAGTAAAATTCATTACCACCAAATCTTTCTACTCCATCTAATGACAATCTAATAATTTCTTTTTGTTTTCCACCATCATTATACATACTCTTAATGGTCTCAGTCAATCTAAAGGAACTCTTGTAATAAGGTAAATATATGGATTCATCCCACCATATATTTACTGGCATCATTTCATCTATCTGAGATTTAAAAGATAAAATATACTCAATTTCTTTATTAGATAACTCAAACATACTTTTACCAATATTGTTACCATTAATTGGTTTTCCATCTAATTCAGATGCATACTCCCCATTCTCTCTATTGGATTTCCATCCCTCTTTTGTAGGGTCAAAATTCAACTCTAAACCAGTAAAATTTCTCAATTTTTCCATTTGTTCATCTGCATTTAATAACAAATCTTCATATCTTACAAATAACACATTGGAAAAATTATCATTATTTTTAAAAAATTTCATAAATGGTTCAAGTTCATTAATAAACATATTAATGAAATAGTTTACATCATATCCACTATCCCTTTTTATTTTCAAATATGAAGCAATAGAATCTCTTGGGTCACGTAACATAACAATAAACAAACTATCAGGATATAACTCCATAATATCAGGAAATGTTTTAGTCATACCAGGATGTTTATGAATTAATACATTAGCAGGATATAAACTATGTATTTGTTTAAAGTAATTATCAGTTAAAAACTTACTAAATTTTAAAAACTCCAACTGGTCTCTAAAGTAACAATGGGTATGATTATCCCACATATACTTACCTTTCTGGTAAGACTCAATTAAAAAATTGAAATAGGTGGATTCCTTAGTCATTGGCATAGTTTCATTATCTTTACATAATAACCCTTGCATTAAGGTAGTACCACACCTTGGACCACCTGCTATAAATATTTTCTTATTAAACATTTTTAAATCCCACCTTTTCTCTAATTTTTTGCATCCTTTCTCTTGTCCCTATATCTAAACATTCTATATCATTAATATCCATTTTGTCAACCTTTTCTCTAGCATCCTTGAAATGATTATTTACCTCAACAAAAACTCTTTCCTTTACATCATTCCAGGATATTCCATTTTTCATATCCTTTTCCAATATACTAACATTTTCTTCATTAGTAAACCCCTTGTATATGTTAAATATAGGGGATTCATTATAAAATTTTGACTCACCTTCCCCTTTCTCATTGGTCTTCACTTTAAATATATGTTTTCTTAACCTTTTTTCACTACACATAACAGGAATTACATTATTGTAAGATTTACTCATTTTGCGTCCATCATATCCCAGAATATTTTCGTTTTTGTTAACCACCGGCTCAGGTATCTTCAATATATCAGTTTTATACTCATAATTGAATTTATTAACTATATCATTGGCCATTTCGATGTGTTGCTTCTGGTCTTGACCTGCCATAACATACTCATCACCAAATAGTGCCAAGTCAGATGCCATTAGTGTAGGATAGTTATATAAACCTGAATATATTCCCTTATCCTGGTCTTTTCTCTTATTTAAATTTTCTACTGCTAAAGATTTATAAGCGTGTGCCCTATTCAACAGACCTTTAGATGTGTAACAAGACAAAATCCAATTTAACTCAAAGATTTCTGGTACTTGAGATTGGATTACAATATTGTTAATTCCAAAGGCTAATAGAATTTTAACTAAATTGATAGTATTTTGATAAATATCCTTATTATGAGCTGTCAATGTATGAGCATCGGCCACTAAAAATAAGGTTTCATCCTTTTTGTCTAATATGGGTAGTATGGTAGATATGTAGTTACCAATGTGAAATTGGCCTGAGGGTTTAGCACCTGATAAATATTTGTACATTTTAATCACTTCCTTCATCACAGATTTATTAATACTATTTATATAAATATAAGATGAATAAAATGATAAATGGGAAAATTTTATGGCTCTAAGAATATATAAAGAAATATCCAAAAACAAAGTTAAGATGAGGCAGGGACACTTCTATAAGTTCAAATATAGTCCTTATAATGAAGATGCTTCCCCCACCATAATTTTTGTTAATGCTATTAAAGGAATAAATCCAAGTACAGGGCATCAATGAAGATTAATATCAGGAATAAATCTCAATTATGTTTCAAGGCGTTATAGAAGACAATTTGTAGACCTATGAAAAAAAGAAATGGAAAGAACAGGTAGGTTTGGTATAACCTGGGATAGAGTAAAAGGCCAATTTCCTGAATTTCAAAGGGCATGACGGCGGTACAACTTACTTCCTGCATATTACATTAGAGACCTTGAGTATATTCCTTATGATAAAGTAGACCAAGAAGTAACAAAATCCTGGTTTAAGGACTTTAGCAGTAAAATTACAAGAAAATCAGGCTCTTTCTTTAAGAGAATGTTTGCAGGCAGAAGATAAATAAAGGACCTAAAAATTTATGAATGATAATGATTTTAATCAAACCTGAGAAACCTGGAGAAGGTATGTTATAGAAAGTATTAAGAAATTGGATGAAGAGGTGGATAAGTTAAAGGAGAATATTGATAAGGATAGGATTGAAAATACTAAAGAATTTACAAGACTGAATACCGCTGCAACCATATATGGAGTGGTGGGTGGTACTATTATTTCCTTACTAATAACTATTATAGCTGGTGTATCAATTTTTCATATGACAAAATGAGAGAGAAATTCTTATGACCAAATGACTATAGAGCAACAGTACCAGAACACGGACCAAAATAAGTAACAAGGTAGGTAAAAATGAGAATAATCAATAAGTTGATTGATAAGATTGTTGATTTGAGATTTAAAAATATAAGACCTCAAAAAAGTCCTTCGGTTTTAAGGAAAGAGATAATGAAATTGGAACTATTATCATATTTAATATATAAAATGGAAGTTAAACAACATGCTAAGGTCGATAGATAGATTAATTGATTATATATCCGATAAAATTTCTGATAAAAAAATAGAAAAAAATGATATTAAAATTGATAATATCAAAGAACAATTGGATGAGCTCAGGAAAGTAAACACATTACTGGATGAGAAAGAAAAGGAAATACAGGAACACTATAGTATTATAGAAGAAGAAAATGAGATTTTATCTTCTATAGTGAAAGGTGAGAGTTTATATGATATTGTTAAAAAAATTGTAAATGTAATAGAAAAATTTGCTGAATCTTCAATGGGCTCAGTGTTAATAAAAAATGGTGATATGTTATGGGACTACTGTTCACTTAATTTACCTAGAGATTATTTAGATGAATTATCCAATGGGTTTCCAATAGGACCTAATAATGGCACTTGTGGAGCCGCTGCTTTTCATAAAGAGCCTTATTTTGTTGAGGATATTACTAAACACGAAAATTGATTAAATTATCCTGGTATTTTGAAAAAAGCTAAAAATTTTGGATGTGTTAGTTGTTATTCATCACCTATATTGGGTGATAAAAATGAAGTTTTGGGCACAGTAGCAATTTATTGCACTAATGATATGATATGTAGGAAATTACATAAAAGATTATTAGATTGAAGTACAAAAGTTGCCTCTATTGCTATACAAAAGGACAAAACATTAAAGGAATTATTTAATAAAAACCAGCAATTAGATGGTATATTAGAGTCATCAACAGATTTAATTTTACGTTCAGATGTAAATATGCATTTAACATATGCTAACAAGTCCTTTATGGAAGCATTTGACCTTACTGAGAAAGACGTAGAAGAAGGGTTTGATTTTTCAACATTAATTCATCCTGATGATATTGAATCCTTTAAGAAAAAATACCAGGTTTTATTTATGCCTCCTTATAGAGGGTTACATATACATAGGTCCAAAACAAAATCTGGTGAATATAGATGGTATCACTGGCAAGGATGTGCTATATTTAACAAATATAATGAAATTGTTGAAATACAAGGTAATGGCAGAGACATAACAGAAGAGAAAAGAGCTAAAGAAAGATTAAAGAATTCCCAGAAGCAACTGAAAGGTATCACTAACTCAGTAAATGATGCTATTATTATGTTTGATGAAGAGGGAAATATTTCCTTTTGAAATCCAGCTGCTACTCATTTATTTGGTCATACTGAAAGAGAAGCCAAAAACAAAAATATTCATAATATTATTATGCCTGAAAAGATAAAGTCTGAAAACACAACAGAGCATAAAAAATTTATAAACGGTGATTTTAAGGATATTGTAAATAGAACAATAGAGTTTCAGTTTAGTAAAATGGATGGTACAATAATTGACCTTTGTTTGAATATTTCAGAACTAATACTAAATGGTATTTGAAATGCTGTGGTAGTAGTAAGAGACGTAACTGCTAGAAAGAAATCAGAGCAAAAAATATTGAGATATTTCAAAGAAGCAGGGAAGAAAAAATAGATTACTTGAAACCATTATTGATTGTTCAGGTGGGTATCTTTGATTTAAAGATGCTAATGGTAAATATGTATTTTGTGATAAAACTTTTAGTAAAGAATTTTTTAAACTACCTCCTGTATTATCTGCTCAAGGATATAATGATATAGAAATTATAAATATGTATAGGGACACAGGTAAAAGGCACGATTTTGGTGATTTATGTATATCAACAGATATACATAGCAGAGAAAAGGGATATATATGTAAGTATATTGAGGGCGGAGTAATAGATAATGAATTGTTTATATTGGAAGTGGTAAAGAATCCTCTTTTTGAAAATGGCGAGTATGTAGGTAATATAGGATTTGCTTTGAATAGAAGTAATGAATTTGACCAAGTAAAAAGAGAAATTGATTATTATGATATGATAAATAAGATAGAAATATTATCAGAAAGTGATTATAATGGTTCTCCTTTTGCTTACTATATAAAAAATGGAGCAAATAAAAATGAATGCCTTGCAGATAATAAATAACAAAAATATAATAAGAAATTTTAGTGTAAATGAATTTCCAAGAAATGCACTAAAAAGGACTGAAGCTAAAGTATTAGAAATTTTACAGATGTTGAGAAATAAATGGGATGATTATATATTTCCATCTATGCATCCATTAGGATGAGCAAGAACAGATAAAAAGTATAGTTATTCAGAGCATTATGCAACAGGCAGACTAAGCACCGCTGGTGATTTTTTCCCTGCTGGTAATGTTTTTCAATTCTGACTTATGTGCCAGTCATTTCCAGAAATTGGAGAAATTGGAATTTATTTTGATACTAACAGATTCAAAACACAACCAGGTCCAATGATACATATTAGTATTTCATCAAAAAGAAGATTGCATTGTAGAATAAATCGTGCATATCACGCACTGGATGAAAGGGCATCATTAAATGATTTTAGAGAATTTAATAAAGCTGTAGATGAATACTTGAACAAGGAGTTAAAATAATGAGTTTTTTAGGACAATTAAATGAAGCAATAAAGGCTTTTAGAAATAAAAATGAAAGACCTACTGATAAACAGGCCCAGAAAGAAATGGGTGAAGGATATGAAGATATTGCTAGTGGGTTTGGTGTAAATTCATTAGGCAGTTTCAATACTTTTTATAAAAAGTATGTAAATAAAAATTTTGCTAATGAAGTAGAGAAAATTAGAAATTATAGAAAAATTGCTGAATTTCCAGAAATATCAGATGTTATTGATGATGCTGTCAATGAATCCTTACAGGAAGATACTGAGGGTTATATTGTAAATTATGAAATCAATGATGAGACCATAAGCAAAAAAGAACAGGTTGTTAAGACACTAAATGAAGAATTTTATGACCTTTTTTATAATAGACTAAAAATTGAAGAGAATTTAGACCATTGATATGAAACTTACTATACTGATGGTCGTGTTTACCTGGAAAATGTCATAGATGAAAACAATCACAAAAGAGGATTGTTAAATATAAAGAAATTACCCAGTGAAACAATGGACTATTACTGAAATAGTAAAACTGGCAGAGTAGATTTTTATATTCAATATTTAAAACCTAATATGAAGAAGCCTGAAACTAGAGAAGAAGCTGAAAAGGAAAAGGATATCATAGTATTTGAGCCTCAACAAATAAATTTTATACCATTCAAATTTGGCAGAACCAAAAACTCCATTATAGGTTATTTGGAAAAATGTAAAACTGCTTATAACATACTAAAATTATTGGAAACTTCACTGGTTATATACAGAATTGTTAGGGCTCCTGAAAGACTGGTATTCAAAATTGATGTTGGTAATATGCCTCGTGACAAGGGTATGAAATTTGTGGAAAAGGTCAAACAAAAGATGAATAATAAACAATCTTTTGACCCGAACACAGGAACGTTGATAAATGCTAATGAAACTCTTTCAATTTTGGATAATTATTTTATTCCTCAATCAGACAATCGTGGTAGTGATATCAGTACGATAGGTGGAAATTCCAATGCTTTCACTGACTTGGGTGATATACACTATTTTCATAAGAAATTATACAGATCCTTGAAATATCCCATTTCCAGAGTAGAAAAACAACACGGTGAACAGAGTGATGATGTTTTATTCAGAGGAAGGAGCATGGGAGAAATATCCAGAGATGAAATCAAGTGAGCTGTATTCCTGGAAAAGAATCAAAAGAAATGGTGTAATGCACTAAAAGATATTTTCCTTATGCATTTGGAATTTAAAGGACTAAAGAAACAATATGGACTGAATAGAGATAATATTCAAATAAGTTTCAATCCTCCTTCTGACTATAAAGAGCAAATGGACCAAGCACTGTTAGAGCAGAGGCATAGAAATTATACTGAGTTGTCCAGAGAAGAAGAATTTAGTAAGTATTTTCTCATTAAGAGATACCTACAATGAGATGATGATATGATTAAGGAAAATGCTGATGGACACGAAAAAGATAAAAAATTCAAATTAAAGCCAGAAGAGGGAGAAGGTGGTGCAAGATGGTAAAGGAGTAATATAGATGAAAACCCACGGATTAGATTTTATTGGTTATATTATAGTACAGAGAGTTGAAGGATTACCAACTTTCAATGCTGAAACTGACTATGCTAGATTAATTTATGACACTATAGATGATAAAATTTATAAAGGTGATGTTACAGGCTGGAATGAAGTAATTGATATCAATAGTGAATTATTGGTACATAGAGTTGCATCATTACCGTCTTTTAACGCTTCTCAATTAGGTAGAGTTCTTTATAATGAAGACGATGGGTATCTATACAGAGGTAAAATTGGTGGATGGGTAAAATTGGTGGATGGTGATGATACAAGACTTATAGAGCATTATGGCACTTTACCTGATTTTGATGATACTACGGATGTTGGTAGAGTGATATATAATGAAGAAGATGGTAAATTGTATTTAGGTAAAGAAACTGAATGGTTTCAAATGGATATTGAAATCACTGAACCTTATGAGCATCCTATATCTATACAGTGTCAACACGCTATATCAGACCATGCTGATGCTGTGGGAACCACAGATGCAAGAAATTCTGATAGTGAAACATATTTACTACAAGCTAAGGCTATGTTTGACCATATTAATAGTGGTGACCACGATGGAAGATACTACACAGAAACAGAAGTCGATGGACTTTTATCTGAGTATATTGAAAACATTGAAAATAATTATGTTAATAAGTCTGGTGATACTATGGTCGGTGAATTAGTTACTCATAATAATAATAATTATAATTTCATTACAAGAAACATAAAAATATCAGAAACGGAACCACAAAGTTCTGATGGTGTTAATGGTGATGTTTGAATAAAGGTTTAATTTATGAAAATAAAAATAAAACATAATAATACTTGAAAATCAGGTGTTTGATATGCTAAGCATCAAGGAGAATGAAAGGCAGCTGAACAAGTCTTTATAAAAAAGGAAGGTATTTGATATCCATTGCCTCCTGAAGAAATGGGCAATTTAACAGTTACAATAAATCCTTCTGAAGCTAGAAGTGCAGGTGCTCAGTGAAAAATATCAGACTTAAATACTGGATGAATGAATAGTGGTGATACATTAACAGATATTTTAATAGGCACTTATAAAATTGAATATAAAGTAATAGAGGGATGAGAAGACCCAGGATATGAAAATATTATTATTGAAGATGGTATTACAACTGAAACAACTAAAACATATACAGAAATAATAACAGCAAAAACAGGCAATTTAAAAGTTTATATTAATCCCCATGAAGCAAGAGCTCAGAGAATTTGGAGTCCTGCTCCTCCTGGTAGATGGAGAAGACAAGGAACTGGTAGTTGAAAATATCACGGTGATACTGAACAAAATATACCTATAGGTACATATACGGTTGAATTTAATGATGTTGTTGAAAATTATAGTAAACCTTGAAATAGAAGTGTTACTATAAGAGAAGGACAAACAACTGAAATTACAGGTACTTATACAACAACTTCTAGTCAATGACCGGACTTATCTTGATTAAATAATAAAGGTCTGATGATGATTCAAGAGGGCGGAGCAACCAATCACTTTTTATGGGTAGGTGATATCAGAAACCTTAATAACAATACTGGAAAATTTGAAATTTATGCTGATAAGTATGGAAAAGCATTTGATTGTGATTATACAGAAGCAACAGAAAGTAATGGAAATTATAGTAATATAAAAGGAACCCACAATCCTTCTGGTGTACAGGCCATATTTAATATTTTAGATAATGATGGTAATATCACAATGAATAGTAATAATATTCAATGAGAAGGCATATCAGGTAAACTTGATATGTTTGTTGGTGAAAAAATATCATCTCATTATTTTTCAAACAAATTAGTTGAAGTTTATTGAATGGCAGATAATGACCAACAATCATATATAAATTGTGATACTGTTAGCACCATTGAATGGGATGGTGGTTATTATAGTGTAATGTATTATAATAATGTTCCGTTGTTTTTACTTGGTGAAGAAGAAGAAAATGGTGTTCATAGAGCTAGTACCTTTACGGTAGATGGTGGATTTGTAACAGGGGAAACAGATAATGAACACTTTAGAAAGTGATACCAACACAATTCCACCATCTGAACTCAGAGAGTATGAAGATCAACATATTTAACAAGTTATTGGTCAGGATTAAAAAGTATTTATTTTTATTTTTCACAAAATAAATCAAGAGAAAACTGGTTTGGACCAGGCACTTTTTATATGATGGATAAAGATGAAAATATATCAGAATTACCCTGTATTGTAACACTTGATGGAGAAAATGTTAGCGTAATAGTAGGAAGTGGGTCAGATGCTTTATATTTTACAGGCTCTTATGGAATAGGTGACCAGAACATAACAGTTAGATGATATGATGATAGTAATTATTGAATAAAATGAGACGTTATGAGAATTAGTGACACACTTGGACATAATAACATAAGCTCAAATTTTAATGAATTAGGAATAATCACAACATCAATTATTTTTAACTAAGGAGATAATAAA
>SL_8KL_010_SEDDRAFT_10003694_pt1 | contig 12546 bp, 7 predicted proteins | sample SodLakKL_010_SED_4_FD_11160 | JGI IMG/M metagenome (IMG submission 11160) | reverse complement strand
ATTGTTTACCCCGTGAAGTCAGACGTTAGGAGGTATTTCACTGGGGTTAAATTGTTCTTTGTTTCATTGTTAAATATTTCCGGAAGCTGGAAATTCCTATCGGAAGTTTCCAGTTCCTTAGTCTCTTAGTTCTCTTAGTCTCTCAGTCTCTTAGTTTCTTAGTTCACCCCCTCAACTTTCCCCTTCTATCCCGGCATTTGCCAACAAAGTTTTGACATCATAAGGGTATTTAATATTTGTTGTTATTTTTTTACCTTTATCTGTTAAGTGTCTTTCCAGCGATTTTAATATTTGTATAAAAGTGATATCGGCTTGAGTGATATTGTCAGCTTTAATGTTGACAGATTCATAGCCTGCAATGTTCTTTTGAATTGATTTTTTCAGTTCTTTTGCGTTTTGAAGTGTTAGTTCGCCTTCAAGCGTTAATTCAACATGTTTTTCATCCATGTTTTTGGGTACTTTTTTGGAAACTTTTATATTACTCATGATTGCTTTGTTTTGATAGTCAGTATTTTTTAAAAGAATTCTATCTCGTCGTCCCGATCTTGTGCTTCATTTTCGTTTGATTGAGTTTGTTTTTTAAGCAAATCGGATAAAGTTTTATTATGAATTATTCTTTCGGATTTCATGGTGTAATAATCTTCGAGTTGTTTAAGGTTTTTCTCATCACCATCGGTTTTTAGATCTGCCAGTTTCCCGCTTTTTACTATGTTGCTTATTTTATTGAACTTTTCTATTATTTCTTCAATAGATTCTTCGAAATAATCATAATATCTTGCCTCTTTTATGGCATTTTTGTTTTGCTCATTGATCTCTTGACTGTTTTGCTCAACCAGGTTTTTGTTTTCATTCAAATAATTAAAAAATTCCTTAAGGCTTAAAACTTTTTCATTTGCATCATTAACAATGTTTTGCAAAAAATGTATTCCTTGTTTTTGATTTGAAATATCAGAGTTGTTATTGTTTACTTCCTCTATTTGTCGTATAGTTTCATTAAAGATTTCCTTGATCTTGTTTTTTTCAAAGCGGTTATCGGAATATATTTTAAGTATCTGCTGAGCTTGAGAAGCTGTTTCTTCACTTGAACTTGACAGGTAGTTGCCTACGCTGATTTTTCCAACAGCCATTTGTTCAATTGAATTGTCAAGGTAATCCGTATTTAAAAACTCATCTTTCATTTGAATTATGGCGTTGTTTACGACGGTGGTTTCTTCATTGAGTTCTTTAATTTTCTCGTGACTCTCTTTGCATTTTTCAGTTATATTATAAAATACTGTATCTATTTTATCTATATTTATCTCTTCGCCCTGGTGTTTGAAAATAGCTAGTGAGTCATATATTCTTGCTGCCTGGCTCATGTTTTGCCCTATTTCATTCATTTTTCCTGAAATCTGGTCAATAGCATTCTGAAATTCTTTATTGGTATGAAGCAGTTGAGCTGTTTGAATTTCAGATATCTGGGGAACTTGAATTACATAAGACAGGACTTTCTTGTTATCCTTGTCTTTTTCATCAGTATTATCGAGAGTGTATAACTCATCAATGATCAATTTATGTGTTTCCTGCACATGTTCCATCTTTTGCCTGATAATGTCATGATACTGAAGGTTTGTTATAATGCTTTCCACATTATCAGAACATTGTTTGGTTAGGGTGTTTATTTGTTCGCGGTTTTTTAATGCGTTTTTGTTGTGTTTTTCAATTATATCAATATCATTTTGGGCTTTTTCAATGTTTTGAGTAAGATTACCTAAAAAGTCGTTTTTTATGAGAGAGAGTTTTTCGTATAGCGACTTTATAGTTGATTGAAGAGATAGATTTTTTTCCTCTAAAGGCTGGCAATTATCCTTTATTGTTTTAATGGTTGATTCAATTTTTTGATTATCGTTTTTGTTAAAACTTTTATCGGGATTGTCAAAAAATGAATTTGTAAGCTTGATATTTGAAAACAAAAGCTTTAATACGCACAAGTTTTGTATAAAATTATTTAACGGAACCGGCAACATATTGAGCTTAGCCAGGATATTGTCAAGGTGATCAAGCGAGCTGTCAATTTTTTTATCAAGGTCATTGATTTTCTTAGTGAGTTTGGAAAGGTCTTGTTTTAACAGCTTTAAAGTATTGATATTCCCTGATTCCCCTATTTTGTTGAAAGTATCTGTAGTTATATCTGTAATTACCTTTGCTTTTTTGTGATTGTCTTTTAATGCAGCGTTTAAAGCCAGGAAATCATCAGAAGAGCATTTATGTAGATCTGCTATTTTCTGGTCGATTCGGGAGAAAATCTCCAGTACTTCATTTAGGGAAACTTTATTGTTTTCGCAAGAATCGTAACTGTTTTTCTGCATAATGTTAATTTTATATTATTTATTGCCTTGTTTTTGGCATTTATATTTGCAAAAAGAAGCTTTAAAAAATAGCTTTAACAAAGTACTATAATATTAACATTAAGTAAAACAGTTAATATGCTGTATATCTCTAAGTTTTTTTACCTGTTTTTTAACAAGTATTAATTATTATAGAGTTATGGGTTATAGCATGAATAGGGTGATTTAATGAAGGGAAGCTTAAGTATAGTTAAAGGATTTTTAAGTTTTACAACTCAACAATTAACAAGGTTATTGTTTATAGCAAAACTTACAAGTGCCGGAGTATTGTTAAATCCTGTTTTATTTATCATGTTATTTCTGTGGCCATCTACTGTGCGTGGACTAATAGACAATTTTTCGGATATTTGTTTAGTTGAGAAACCTTTGCATATTAATTCCAGTATCTCTAATTCGCGTTTTGATAATGAATCTATTATTTGTTGTTTTTCAGCATCTTGTTTGTTTTTTGTTACTTTTTTTGTGGCAACCATAATCATGTTTTCACAAAAATATGATCCTCCGGCAGTTATCTTTTCAATTGCCTTTTCAAGGTGTTCTTTGCTAATATTTTTAAGCATATATCCTACAGCGCCTGCTTGAATCATTTCTTCCAGGTATTCTTGGTCATCAAACATGCTTAATGTAATTATTTTCAGATCAGGATGTGTTTCTAAAGCTCTAAGTGTAGCCTCTAAACCATCCATTACCGGCATCTTTACATCCATTAATACAATTTCAGGAGGCTTTCTTTGTATTTTTTCAAGAAATTCTTTGCCATTTGAAGCTTCACCTGCAAATTCTGCTATTGGTAATTCATCTAATAATGCCTTTAAACCTTTGCGGAAAATTGCATGATCATCGACAATAAATACTTTGATGGACATGTGATAAAATTTTAAAAATATTTATACGAATTTTTGAATTTTGTAGGTAAATATATTAATTTATTTGTAAATATTAAATATTGATCAACAATATTTTGTTAATATTTTTGGTTAATGGGCTGAAGGGATATATTTCCTGAATTGGTCGGGTTTATATGTTTTTTACGTGTTTTTTTATGGCGGGTTGCAGCGGATGGGGTTATTGTTTTAGTATTTCAACTTCAATCTCTTTTAAAACATTATTTATTTCAGGTTCTGAGCTTTCTACTATTTTATGAGGTAAATGTTTGTGATGTGGAAATGTTTTAATTTCTTTATGATGTTTTGCATTGTCATATCTAAAAATTACATTTTTTTTGCTATCCATGTAATGATAGTGATATTTAATTTTTGATTTTTGTTCTGTATCTTTTACTTCTGCGAAATCTAAAAAACTTTCATCAATAAACAACAATACCCCTTCTATATAACCTCGTTCTTCACTGTACACTTTTTCTTTAAGTTGGTAAGTTTCAATTATATGAGAATAGTTGTCTATATATTTTTTGATTTTATCAAAATAATTAGAAATCATGATAATTCTTGCAATTTTTCCTTCCTGGAAATTAACATTTCATAAATCCCCGCCCATAAAATGAAATCTTTGCTATCACCTAATTTACCATTTTCAAATTCCTTATAAAATTTTTCAGAAGACATATTATATTTTTCTTCAAATTGTTTAATATCTATTTGCATAAGTGCTATTTCTCGTTTAATTCTATTGACATGATAATCAATAAATTTATCAAACATAATTTCCTTACTACCAAATAATTGAAGATATTTTTCAATTCGATTGGCGATATTCGATTGTAATTCAAATTTTACTGTTTTCATAATATCCGTAAGTTGTATTTTAACACAAAATATGTTTTTTATCAAAAACAAACATATATTTTAATTATTTAAAATTTTGACATTTTATGCATAGTATACTGCTATAATACAAAGATAATCAATTTTTTTTAAACTACAGGTTATACCTGTGGCTGTTGTTATTCGACCACAGGTTGCACCTGTGGCTATTGTTATTCAACCCTTTCAGGGTTGTGATCTGGTGGTTGTTTTAAATTTGTATAAACATGTCTTCTGGCTGATTTAGGATCACAATTACCTACCTAATCACCCTAAGAAAATTATCCCAAAGCCGCGTTAGCGGCGATATTATGGTAGAATAGGTGATAAACACATCCCAAAAGCCGCGTCAGCGGCGACAGTAATTTTTAACAAACTATATCCAGGAGTTTTTTATATTTACAAAACAATTGAAAACTATTGTATTAACTCAAAAACCTTAGACTATGGCAAATACATATACACAACTCAACATACATACGGTATTTTCAGCAACCATACTGTCGCCGCTGATGCGGCTTTAAAAAAAACTGCTCAGTTCTATTTTCTACCATAATATCGCCGCTGACGCGGCTTTAAAAAAAACTGCTCAGTTCTATTTTCTACCATAATATCGCCGCTGACGCGGCTTTTGGGATTGTTTGTATTATGAGTGAGAAATCTCGTTTTTTCTTTTTCGATTAATTACATATCACTAAATCAACAACTTACAAAACGTTGGCATCAGTAACGGCAGGGAGAAATCTCGCGCTTTTCCCGGGAAATATCATTTCAACGGCACTTCAATATAAACCAAAAACCCTTGTTGTTGTGCATCTGCAAAATGTATGGTGCCATTAATGGATTTTACCCTGCTGATAAGGTTTTTGATTCCCAGGCCTTTACTTTTAGGAGATTGTAGAGTTTTATTTGTTGAAACCCCTTTTCCATCATCAGAATAACTTATTTTGATTGCGCCGTGTTTTTTTGTTATATCTATATCTATATTTTCTGCCTGAGAGTGTTTTAAGGTATTGTTTATAAGTTCGGTAATACCACGATATAATATTAATGCTGCATCATGCGGAATATCCCTGGCTTCAATATTGTCACCTAAAATGTTAATATTAACCATTTCGAGCTTACTGATCTTATCTATAAAAGAATTTAATGATTTTGTAAGGCCATATTTGTCAAGAAGCTTGGGCATAAGGTCATTGGAAATGATCCTTATTTGATTTATTGTATCACTTACAAGGGCATTGCAATATTTTAACAACTTTTTATTTTCCTTGGAGGTTTCCTCTTGCGATTGAATTTTTTCAATATACATGTTTATACCCGATAATAATGGACCTATACCATCATGTAACTCTTCAGCAAAACGTTTTTTCTCTTTTTCTTCCGTATAAATAATGGTTCGCATCAGCAGGTTCTGATTTTTTCGTAGTTCAGTTACATCACGGGCTATGCCAAAAATCTCATTGACCTTATTTTTTTTGTATTTTATGTTTAAACGTACCTCACAAGTGCGGAGTTTACCTTTAAAAGTGACTGCTTCCACATCAAAAAATGCTTGCTTTTTTCTGTTTTTAAACTTTTGAAGCATGCTCTTTTTCATCTGATCAGCAGTGTAAGGCGTCAAAAAAGAGAAAATGTTAAGTCCGGGCTCAATTTTAAATCCGAGCTGTTTTTCAAACTCATCATTGACATTAAGAAGGTTTCCATAAGTATCTGCTGTAAAAACAATATCGTTTACATTATTAAAGAGCTCAATAAATTTTTGGTGGCTTAGTTTTTCCTTTTCAATAGCCTCATATTTTTGTATATAATTGCTTAGTAATTCGGTTACAGTTTTAAGTAATTTGTCTTTTTCGTTGAAAAAAGTTTGGGTGTTTTCTTCCGGCTGAAACTCTGCGTGTACTGTTATGTTTATGGTGCCGTAAGATTCTGTTTTAAGTGTTTCAGAAATTTCGTATTCAGTTTTTTTGAAAATATTTGTTTGCCGGTTTATTTTGTTGCCTGTAATTTTTACAAAGGTTTTTTCGGGATTTTCGAAAGCATGGGGCATTAACTCAACAATTTGTTTGAATAATTCAGTGATTGGTGTTTTTGTTAGGTAAAAATAATGTGTTAAATTATTTAAAAAGGTAAGTTCTTTTACTCTTTCCATCAATGATTTATTAAACGCTTCTTTTTCTTTTTCTACAGTTTTATACCTGGTATTGTCCCTTGCAATGCCAATCAATATATTTTCCCCGGTATAAGGTATGAAATCCCATAAAAACCATTTTTCTGTTTCATCTGCGCAAAGAAACCTGTTCTCGAAATGCAGAATTTTCTCTCCCTTGCAAGCCTTCTTAAAAGTGTTGATTGTGGATTCTTTTTCATTTTGATGTATAAACTTAAAAAATGGCTTTGAAAGTAATTCTTTATTGCTCCAGCCGGTATTTCTGTACCATGTGGGGTTGGCGTCTTTGAAGTATCCGTCAAAGCCTATAATGGCAAGCATATCATTGGTGTTAAAGAATATTTTTTCATAAGTTTTTAAAGTCTCTTCCGCTTTTTTTCTTTCGCTAATATCGCGTGTTACTCCATGAACAGCTATAGGGTTTCCTTGATTATCCCTAAGAAACGACATGTTCATTTCAACCCAAACAAGGCTGCCATTAGCATGGTAGTGCTCAACTTCTATAATTTTGTTCCTGTTTTTGTCACTACTCGTGTCAAATTCTTTTTCATATTCATTTTCAAATTCTTGCAATAATTTTTGGAGGTGGTGAGGAGGAAACTTTTGTTCTATTTTTTTCTGCATATGTTGTTCGGGGCTAAATCCCAAAATTCTTTCAACAGAGGGACTTACGTAAGTTGTTTTAAATGACATATCGGTAATCCAAACCATGTCAGATGTTCCTTCTGCTATAAGGCGGTACTTTTCTTCGCTTGCTCTAAGTTCATTTTCTGCATGCTTCCTTTCTACAATATCCCATATCATGTCTGCCAGTTGGGAAAGTAGTTCAACGTCGGTTTTTTGGTAATTCACATCTTTATTACCAACTCCTATTATCGCTACTATTTTTTTATTACGAATAACGGGCACAGTCAACTCTCTGATTATTTTAGCATGTCCTTGAGGCATACCTTTTTTGTGCGTTAATGATTCGTAATCGTTATGAATAACCGCTTTACGTTTTCTAATGCAATCTGTCCAAACTCCGGCTTCAGCCAAAGGATAATGTTGATCATATTGTTCCTTTACAAAACAGAACTCTTTTTCAGTACGTTCTGACCATTGACTGATTGTTATTTCGCCTTTTTCTTCATTATAAAAATGGTAGAATCCTACTTTGCTTTTTGTTAAGAGCTCAGCTTCTTTAAGGGTTTCCTTCAATAATTCCTCGATTGGAAGGGTTTCAGAGAATTCCATTAATTTAATCCTTGCCCTTAAAAGCATCTCAGTTTGCTTACGATTTGTGATATCCTCAACAAAACCCTCGTAAAAGTTTATTTTTCCGCTATCATCATAAACAGCACGTGCATTTTCGGTAACATAAATAGAATCACCGGATTTAGTTTTCCAGTAACCCTCCTTGCCGATAATTTTACCTGATTTTTTTATCTCTTCTTTAAATTCATTTTTTGAATATTCGGTTTCATATCCTTCCTTTTCAAGGTTTATGCCAGCGAGTTCTTTAAACGATTTATAACCCAGCATTTTCAATAATGCCGGATTAGCCGTTATTATTTTCCCATCCGGGGTAGTCCTGTATATTCCGATTGTCGCGTTTTCATATAAATCTCTAAAACTTTCTTCGCTCTCTCGCAAGGCTTGTTCAGCTTGTTTACGTTTGGTAATATCCCTTACATATTCTATTACTCCCGTTATATTGTTTTTTTCATCAGTCAGAGGGAATGAATAAACTTCTAAAGTGCCATAGGATCCATTTTTATTTTTTATTATAACTTCTTTAGATTCCAGTTTGCCGGTTTTTAATGAATGTAGAGATGGGCAATAATCACATGCTTTAATGCGATCCTGGTAAGCTTCATAACACTTTTTTCCTTCTAATGGTAATTTATGGGAATACCATTTTTTCATCGTGTTATTAACTCGCATGATATTTAGCTCTTTATCCACCACACTTATACCATCCTGAATCGAATCAAACACATCACTGAGAAATTTTTCATTGGTTTTTAAAGCTTCTTCGGCTTGTTTGGTTTCTGTAATATCTTTTATATAATGCATGTACAAATCATCGGACAGGGGTGCCCAATTACCTTCATACCATCTTCCCCTGTATTCTACTTCAATGTTTTGTACTTCACCGGTTTCCCACATTTCATCAGCCAGACAAAAAGAGCAAGGGGCATCACGCATAGCAGATGTTCCAAAGCATGTTTTGCCCGGTACAGCACCAGCACTATGGGCTGCCTTGTTTGAGGCAACAATCTCACGAGTACCCTTCTTTAATACCAAAGCCAGGTAACCGGGGATATTGTCGAGTAGTTGACTACGTAGCTGTGATTCTTCTACATACTTTTGTTCTGTACTAAGTTTTTCTAAAAACAGACCTGTCTGCTGAACATAAAGTTCCACAAGCGATTCATTTTTTAATGTTTCACCTTCGGGCATTATAACAACATAATCGCCTAAAACCCGGTCTGCTTTACTTATTTTTATAACCGCTATTTCACCTAAGTTAAAAAAATCCTCAATCAATGTGATAGTTTTTCGGGGTAAAATATCATCTAGTAAATCACTTATTTTTTTTAACTTAGTGATTTGCTTGTGCCTGATTCTTTCTGCTCTTACTTGGCCGTGCTTCCATTTTTTCCCTGCAAGCTCAAATCCAAGAAATTCAGAGACTTTTCTGATATGTTTGTCAATACCGGATATTGCAACAGTTGTAAAGTCTTTGCCGTTGTCATCATCAATATTTAATATAATATATTTAGCGTTTGTTATAGCCAATAAGTCATCACATATTTTTTGATAATCAGGTTCTTCTCCGTGTATTCCTAAAAAATACTTTGATGCGTTGATTATAAATTTCTCTTGTGTTATATCAGTAAATACGGTAGTAAAATAATGTTTTTCAATGGAGTAGGCGTTAACCCTATACCACTTTTTTAATGGTTTAGAGTATTGTTCAAATTCTTTTTCACCTCCATTTAAAGCTATTTCTCCATAGTAACCAATCCAGTCAAAATCTCCTTCTTTAGTTATACCGGGTATGGCTTCTGTAACTTTTCGGTTGATAATATCACCCGNNTTTAANCCTGTAAGTTTTTCAAAAGCCGGATTAACGTCAAGAAACTCATAATCAACGGGATTTCCTTTATCATCAAGGATTATCTTGTGATATGCATAACCGAAAGGGGCTTTTTGGAGTATATTTTTGTAAGTGGGGTTTTTCATAGAGGAATCGAATAATGAATATATACGAATTTATGAATAGCGAATTCATCGAATTATGAATTTGTTACGAATTTACAAATTACGAATTTGTGGAATTAGGGATTTTACGGATTTTTGAATTTTAATTTATCTAATAACGGGTTATTTACGAATTTACGAATTACAAATGTTTCTGATCTACTACGTGCTTATTTTTAACATTCGTTCTATCGCTCTTTCGCTCCTTCACTTAGTTCGCTTATTTCGTTTATGTTACACTCACAACTCACAACTCACGACTCACAACTCACAACTCACGACTCACAACTCCTGCTCTCAGCCTCACCGTGCTCGCCTCTCAACTTACTCCAAACCCAAGCTTCTCCACAACCCTCACAAAGTCATCTTCAACCAACGGTTTAGTGATGTACTCATCCAAACCTTTAACCATATATTTTTCCCTGTCACCTTCAAAAGCATTGGCGCTGAGGCCAACTACAGGCGGCAGGTTTTTGTCTTTCTTTTTCAGCTCATTAGTAGCAGTAATTCCATTCATTACGGGCATTTGAATATCCATGAGAATAATATCAAACTTGCCGGGCTTATAAATATCAATAGCCTGCTTTCCGTTTTCTGCAATTACTACTTCATGACCCATTGATGTTAGCATTAGCTTCACCACTTTTTGGTTAACGGCTTTATCCTCGGCAAACAGGATTTTTAGCTTTTTTGATGCAGCTTTTGCAGGTTTTTGCTTTTCTTTCTTTGTCGAAAACTCGCTTTTTACTTCCCGGCCGGTGAATGTGAGCCAGAATGTACTACCTTCTTTGTATTTGCTGTACACTCCTATTTCACCACCATGCATATTAATAAGCTCTTTACATATAGAAAGTCCCAGTCCTGTNCCTTCGTAAGGNCTGGTATCCAGCTCATCAATTTGAGCAAAGGGGGCAAAAAGTTTTTCCTGCTTTTCAGTGGGAATTCCAATACCGGTATCTATAACTTCTATTTTTATTACAACATCATCCGAATTCTCTTCACGTGCTACCAGGTCAGCTTTAAGTGTAATTGAACCTTTTTCTGTAAACTTAATTGCATTTGACAAAAGGTTGCTGATTATCTGCGACAACTTTTTTTCATCTGCATTTATGGTGCCTGGTAATTCTTTGCCTGCAATAACTTTGAATTTTAGATCTTTTTTATAACATAAGCTGTCAAATAAGATGCGAGCGCTTTCAAACAAGCTTTCAAGTTTAAAAGTGGTGTATTTTAATTTAACTTTCCCTGCTTCAATTTTAGAAAAATCGAGCACCTGGTCTATTATTTCAGTAAGATTTTCACTTGAGTTTTTGAGAATTCCTGTATATTCCTGCATTTGCGGGCTAAGCCTTTCTTTCTGCATTATCTCAATCAATCCAATAATGCCTGTAAGCGGAGTACGTATCTCGTGGCTCATGTTTGCCAGGAAATTTTGTTTAAAGTTGGCCGATTGTTTGGCTATCAATATTTCACTTTCCAACTTTTTGGCTTTTTTGTATTCTGTCATATCGCGCATAATCCCGAGTATTAAAGGGGGATTATCTCTTTTAAGAGCTGTAGTATTAACTTCAACGTCTTTTATTTTGCCGGATTTTGTAATTATCTGGAACTCATACAGACTCGGCACATCAAACCCTTTTTTTCTATATTCAACCCGTTGTTGAACGAGTTTTTCAGATTCTTCAGTTAATATACAATTCAAATCAAAATCTTTGGCAGTAAGTTCCTCGTAAGAATATTCAATTATTTTGCAAAACTGCTTATTAACATATTCAAAATATTTTCCATTAAACAGGTAAATACCATCAAAAGCATTTTCAGCCAGAAGCTTGTATTTTTCTTCGCTTTGACTTAATTCTCTTGTACGATTTTTGACTATTTGTTCAAGGCTCTTATTGATATTTTCCTGTTCTTTTTTCTTTTTGTTTAGTTGAGTGGTAAGATAAAAATTTTTACGATTAGATACTTCTATAAAGTATGCAGCGAACATACCCAAAACATTAGCCGAAACAAAGAAAAAATTATTTTCAATAATAGTTGAAGTTACCGGGTTGCCTTCTATAGTCATAATAATATTAAACAATACTACAAGTGACCATCCGGCAATTGATGCAAGGAAGAAGCGCAAACGAATGAAGAAATACCCTGCTAAAAAAATTAACATCAACCCCATATAATAGACCTGGTTTTCAGGATATGCGGTTAACATCAATATTATCCCTAATCCTGCAATCATATAGGCTGCAAACAACAAATATTGCCATATTTTACCAAATATTTTTGTAAATGACAGAAAAAAAATGAGGAGCAAAAAAGGTACTACAATACCAAACCTTATAATAAAGAATAAATTTATTTCATCAAAAAACATAAACTTATCAAGCCAACCAAATGCAGCGTATAAAATTGCTGATGTTAAAACAGCAACACGGCAAACGATAAGCGAATCATTTAAAAAAGATTTTTGGTATTCGTCTTCCTGCTCCTTTGGAAAAGATAATGTTAGCGGCTTGAGTTTCATATAATATGCGTATAAATTCAATATTGTATTCTATATTCGCCTCCCGTTTTTTTAGTAAAAAAAAACAGCCATTAAATAAAACAATTTCTATGCAATATTAAATTTTTGTAAAATTTTTACAAAGTCTTCTTCTTTCACGGGTTTAGTAAGGTATTCATCAAGGCCAAGATCCATGTATTTTTTCCTGTCACCTTCAAAAGCATTGGCGCTTAATCCTACTATTGGCGGCAGGTTGGAGTGTTTTTCCCTGAGTGATTTTGTTGCTGTAATTCCATCCATTACAGGCATTTGAATATCCATAAGAACAAGATCGTACTTTTCGGGTTTAAACATTTTCAGTGCTTCTTCCCCGTCGTTGGCAATATCAACTTTATGTCCCAGGGAATTCAGCAGAAGTATAATTACTTTTTGAGTTACTTTTTTATCTTCCACACATAGAATATTTAAAGCCCTGGT
>SL_8KL_010_SEDDRAFT_10003688_pt1 | contig 12555 bp, 12 predicted proteins | sample SodLakKL_010_SED_4_FD_11160 | JGI IMG/M metagenome (IMG submission 11160) | reverse complement strand
TTTAGATTTTCACCAGATTGCGTAAATACCTGTGCTCCTTCTTGATCGTGTTGATAGGGTGTTTCAAATGCGTCTTTTAGAATTTCACCAGTAAATGCGTCTTTTAGAATTTCACCAGATTGCGTAAATACCTGTGCTCCTTCTTGTCGTGCTTTCATAACTTCTCTTGCAAGACTATCCATAGCAACATTTAATACCTTTTTATAAGATACTGGTTCTGGTAATGGTCTTTCTCTATCCATTAGAATACCAGAAACACTCTTAATCTCTGATGTTTCTTTTTCAATTAGATCAATAATTTCGTCTAATTTATCAGGAATAATACTATCAATAGACTTATTAGATGTTTTTTCTTGATNTTTAAGAAGATTTACTTGTTCACGTTGAAGGCTAAGACGAAACTTATCAAATTTAGAAAGTTTTCTTTCTCCTTGTGCTCGCTGTTGTTCGATCTCTTGCGCTGACTCACCTGTACGTGCTTGAGCAATGCGTCCAATACCAGATCGAGTGCCACGTCCAATAAGACCCATTATACCACGTTGACGAAATGTTTGAAGAAGACCTTCTGTTCCTGTTGCACCTTTGCGAATGATATTTGTTTGTTTGTTGATGGAAGCAATGATCTTTTCCGTATCTGTAGACTTTCTACCCATCAAAAGCCTACGAAGCCAACGCCCAAACATTCCCGCCATCATTGAAAGTGGTTTAAGAGCAAGGCGAACAGTATGATAAAAAGGATTGCGCATAAAGCGTTGATACTGCATAATCAACGCATCTAAAAATAAACGACCCTGTTGTTGTGATGTTCTTTCAATTGTTGATGCAATATTACGAGAATGCATGATACTTTCTGCATGTTGTTTACGAGAAACAAATTGTTGATCATCATGCATTTTTTTAAAATTTTCGCCGATACGAGTTTTATCATCAACAATACGAACAGGTTGAACCCACGTTGATTCTTCTAGGCTAACTTTTTTGATTTGATTTAAATTTTCTTGCTGTTGAGGATCTTGTTCATTAATATGTGCATATGAGCGTGTTCTTGGTTGATCCCTTCTTGTGTGTATTCCCCCAAACCCCTCAAACCCCATCGTTCTTTCTTGCTCTCTTCTGCGTCTACCCATTAAAGATGGTTGGGAAGATATAGGATCCGGGATTTTTCTTTCACCATATGTATGTGATGCTGCGAAAGGTGAAGAGTCATAATCACGTTTTTGATGTGAACGAACAAGAACATCTTTCATGGTTTCGGTTGCCCGAACCAAACGTTCTTGCTGTTCTTGTTCTTTGCGACTTTCTTTTGACTTGTTTACAAAAGAAACACTGTCTGAAAATAGTATACTATTGTTAGCCATAGTGGGTTGACCTTATCTTGTCTTTTCCTATCCTGATTATTCGATAATAAATCTATCACGGATCTCATTAATTGCTTGACGTAGATTCTTAAAGTTCCGACGGAGAACTTTCTTAGATGTTACATCAACAACATAGAACTCTGACGGGCGATTACCAGTTTTACGATAGATTTCCCAAATTTCAGTTTTAACACCATTGTCACCAATCTTAAAGCCAACGATGAAGTCTGCTCGAACGTCACCAAGAGTAAGACGGAAGAAACTTCTGAAGCCTCTTTTAGCAGTTAATTTAACCTTCTCGTACCAATTGTAGTTTTTACGTTCATTATCAGTTAAAAATCCACTTGCAAGGTTAAAGAGTAGACGCTTAACCTGTCTTTCTGATAATTTTGATTCATGATATTCTTCAAGTAATTCATCTTTAACCGTTTGATGAAGGATTTGGCGAATAGAATCTGATTCTTTTAAACGTTGTTGACGATGAGCATCGTCTTCTTCATAAAAGTATGGTTCAATCTCGCTTTCGATAGACTCCATTAGGTTATCAAATTCATCAGTATCAAATGATTCAAAGACAGCCCGTTTTTCACGGCGTTTAGCAGCACTCATAGAACCGTGTGCATCTCTATAAAATTTGCGTGCATCTCGTTCAATTTTTTCACGTTCTGCCGGTTCTTTATCTGAAATCATATCGATAAAACGATCAACTGCTTCCCTTAAAGAGTTCATTTTATCAAATAGTGGATAACCATGACGATCAATAACTTCAAAAGTAGCTGATTTATTATTGTACCAAATTTCGTAAAAAAGGTTACCAAACTTCATTTCATATCCGATAATGAAGTGGCGAAGATATGTGGTTTCACCACGAAGATATTTAGGAAGTGTGGTTTTTTTCCACTTTTTAATGATGTCATCTGAAAGACGAGTTTTATCACGATAGACTTTGCCGGGGAATGAGTCTGGTTGAACACTTCTTACTGATTTTCCTGATCCCATGTTAACATTAGATCCGCGTGTTGTTCCACCAACACCAGCACCTTGTGATGCTCTTCTTTTTGCTGATTGATATGCTACTGAAGCATCATGGCGTTCTTGTGGTGTCTTATAATCAAGCTTTTTAAATTTTTCATGGAGTTCTTTTGCCATTCGTGACAGAGTTTTGTAACTTTTATTGACACCAGTAAGTTCAGTATACAGATTTACAAGATCATCAGGATGGTAATGTGCTGGAGAGTTCCATGCGTTAATCCATTGAAGGAGATCGGATCTGTTTCTAAATTCTTTAATAGCCTGCTGCCTTAAATCAAATCGACGAACAAGTTCATCAATTTCTGATTCACTATCTTCTAGTTGCTCAGATTCAGGCTCACCCGGATCACGCTGCTCAATTGGGAACCGTGCAACAGATTCATAAATAAGACGTTCGGCTTTATTTGATAAGATTTTTAATTCTTGTTCTGTGATATATCTATCATTCTCATCTTTCATGTTTTTACCCCATAAATTATTGATCTATTCTTATTTATTCAAAAAAGAAAGCCCAAGATTAATTGCTATTCTTGGGCTTCTTTATTAAGTTGATCGACAAAGTATCCTATTTCATGAATAGAAAGTTGATAAACTATACGCGGATCACCAAGGTTAAGTCTTCTTGTTAAGGCGTAAATAGTATTCAAAATCGTCTTCTGGTCCACTGTAAATGAAGAAGTCCTCCAAGCGAAAGGGATATCGACCAGTATTTACCTCCCCACAGTTTTCACATTCACGTTCAATACGATCATCTACACCATAACTAAACCGTTCATGAAACTTCTTAATAACCGAAATTTCTTTAGCATTAATATTTTCGATGATCCATTCAAACTTTTGTTTTTGGTTCTTGAACTGTTTGTCTTTTGCCTTGATTGTAGACTGAATCATATAATCATCAAAATTATATTCCTTTGAATCACGATAAAGAGATTCAGCAACAAGTTCATCAGAGACCGTAGGCAAATGTACTTCAATGCTTTCACCAGATTTTAGATCCATTTTAAATGGAACAGGGATTTCTGGGTCAATGTCAGTAACATTAAGTTCTGTAAGATCAATAGTAACATCATTTTTAGAACCACAACTTTGACACGTCATTTGCATTGGTTGTTTTGGACTATAACTATTTGCAAAAGTCCAAAGAAGGAGATAATCACGGTCGAAAATACAGATATCATCATAAAACGACGGATTATTAAGAATACCTTTTAGAACCTTATTCACGGTTCGAATATAAGTTTCATCGGTTGCCATCTTAATCTTAACTTCATCACCAAACACAACATCACGATATTCAATAACAGATGGATAACCTAGATATCCTTTTGATGGAAGTTCAACTTGATAGAAATTCGTTAAATTGTCTTCTGTATTATCTGATGTTTTGCTCTCACTTTTTGAAACAACATCTTCCATTACTTCGTTGTTCTCTTCCTCATCTATAAACTTCACGGGATTACTCATAAAAAACCTCCTAAACTGGTTGCTTGTTTCTTCTATTTAGAACAGTAAGTCTGACGCCACTCGTTCCATAATTTCAGCCGCACGTTTTTCATCAACAGATGAAAACTCCCATTTACGTTCAATTTCTGTTTCAATTAGATCTTTTTCATAAGTTTCTAATTCACTAGAAATATTTCTAAATTCGTGTTTAACTGCGTCAACAGAAAAGTTAACATCATAAGTTAAAATTTCTGGTGAACCATATGTGTTGTTAACTTCATTGATTTGAAGTGGTACGGCTTTTTTGTAAGTGTGTTTATGAAGCCAAAACTGTTTGCTTACGTCAATACGATAAAACTCAATATCTTTTTTCCAAAGTGCAGGGGGACTGTAGTATTCATTTGGCTTAATAATATCTTGCCACGTTTTAAAGTATTTGTACGTAAGTCCATCTTGATATTCTTCAACGGACATGCTAATATTACCAATATCTACTTTAGATACTGTATACCAATAGGTGTTACCGTCTGGTACTTGTTCACTAGTAAATTCATTAGATGATGAAGAAAAAGCAATCACCCGATGATTAAGTTCTTCCATATCCGCGATATCATCAAGATATTCTATCGCTTTTTTATTATCTTTACCAACAGCTACAGCCGGTGCAGTGCTTGCACTTGCTTCGTATTGCGAATTAGTAATATCAGGTAATCTCACCATCCAAAGATCATTTCTTAATGGTGTAGAGTTCTTTTTTCTTTCCAGTGCTTCTTTAAGTTTAAAATTAAAGCCCATAATTTAAAATCCTAGAGAATCAGTAACTTGTTCTAATAAACCACCACCATCCACCACCAACATCTTCATAATCTTGGTCATTTAGATAAAGAAAGTCATATGAAAATGAAACACTATATTGAAAAAGTTGGTTGTCTTCATAAGAAAGATCTGCTTCACTTCTCTGATAGGGGAAAGCGTTCTTCATCTCAACTTTAAGAACAGTGAATAAATCAAAACTGTTTTTAAGATAAAGCTTAATATCTGCTGTATACTTTTCCTTTGTAGCAGATGCTCCAATATTTGGAGTGTTTGTATGATTAATCCATCCTTCAAAGAAACGAAGAGAGGTCATACGTTCATCATCCCAAATATTTGCTGTAAGTGTTTTATCTGAATCATCATTAGCAGGATAACTTAAGCGCATACCAAGATATTCAGATTGTATACGTTGAACACTTCGTTGCGGCAGTTGAATACTTCGTGTGTAAAATGAGACATCTTCGTGTTTTAGTGCTCCGGAGAGTCCAACGATTTCCCATTCCCACAAATATGCACGTTGTGGTTCTCCGGTAGGATTTGTTACCCTACGAACAACCGACCTAGCTGCGCCTCCCGGTGTTGGAATTGGTGGAGTTGGTAATGGCATTTAATTAACCCCTTTTTCTATATTTAGAACAAAAAAACCCGGTTGAAAACAACCGGGCCAATAAAAATATTGTTTTTATTGTCTATTACTGACGAACACGCTTATCAAACTGGAAGGTAACTTCAAAAGTAAACACTTCATTTGATGTATAATCTAAAGAAACTTCACCAATAGTGATAGGGAAAGCGTAGCTATACATCCACTCTGCACTAACAGTTTCTTCGTCAGTGTTAAGAGTACGGACAACGATATCTGCTACCATTTCAGTGCGTGGCACTGATCCACCAAGGGGTGAAGCAACAAGGTCATCATACCAATCTTCAAAGAATCTATAAACGGTATGACTTTCATCATCCCAAAAGTTAATGGTGACGTTTCGACTATCAGTGGGACGCCCCGCATAAAATGAACGTTCACTTTTATACGGAATTTCAATCGCTTCAACAGATTTTTCAGCAAGGTTAACCGATTGAGCATGATAGATCAAGGACTCTTCAGAGCCGGTAGAGAGCCCTTGAATCTCGACTTCCCACTGATACATGCGTTGTGGCTCATTAGCTGCTCGAACATTTTGAATTGTAGCCATTTTATTATTCTCCTATCCTTTAACTAATATCTGCATCAGTTGGGGTAATAACCGCGTTAAGTTTGATGAACTCAGCAACACGAACAGGTTTCAGGTAAATATCTGCGATAAGTTCATTTCGATCAATAACTTGACCTGTGTTGTTTGAACTATCACAAATAACATTATAGTCATAAAGACCATTGCGTTGCATAATGTCTTCAAGGAAGTTTTCAATAAGAGAAGTTACGTTGTTGCGTTCAAACTCAGTATTAAGTTGGAACACATAAGGACGTAGTGCTTCCTCAAGACTAAGACGAATAAAGTTCATCAGAAGTCGAACGTTGATTCGATCAAGTGCAGATGCTTGGCGTTGAAGTGTTTTCTGACCCCAAACCTGAACACCTTCTCCAACAAATTCTTGAATCATGTTAACGTTTTCGCCGTAAATGGCATCACGGGTGCCTTTGTCAAACACTTCTTTGACACCAAGAACATTAATGACACCACGACGGACACCTGCTGGTGCATACCAAACTTCACCAACATTTGCTGTATGTGCCATTACACGAGCAGCAAACCCGCTCGGTGGAACATAAATTTCCCGATCATTGTACTGATCGTAAATTTGAGGCCAACCAGCATAGATACAAGCAAAACTTGAATTAACATTTAGATCTTCATTATTATATTCAATAATATTGTCTGGAGTTACATCATCTTCTGGCATATCCAGAATAGCCAGAGTATCAGCACGATCTTCTGCAATATCAACAAGCTCGTTTTGGTATGATTCAGCAGTGAAACCAGCGTTGATGATATAGTTGATAGAATATTTCTCGCGATTCCTCATCCATTGAGCAGCATCGATCAGTTCACTATCTCCGGGTGATTCTGTGTCATCTGAACCACCTTCCAGTTCAAACATTTGATCGAAAACTGGATCATCATCAACAGATGGATCGTCTTCAACACGAATGGTTTCAGAAAGATTTTTAACCTTCTCTTCAATATAAAGTGATTTACCGAAACCATCTTTAGCATCAGGATCGAGAGACACTTCGATATCTTCTAGAAGATCATCATCGTAATAAACATTAATTGTAAAACGATNATCTTCTTTCTGACGATCNGATTGCGTAAACTCAACACTTACATGGTTACCCCATTCGCCGGGGTTTTCTGCTTTAACAGTAAATGTTGGTTCTNCTTCCTCNTTAGAATCAATTTCTTTTTCTGCGGTTTCAGCATCAACGACAGCACGCTTAACATATAACTGACTTGATTCCTTTAGAAATTCAAGAGCAGTATGTTTAGCTGGTGTATCTTCTGTTGGTTCGTCAAAAAGCTCAAGAAAACGCCGACCGCTGGTGACCATAGTTGGACCTATAGGACCACGATCAGAGTTAAGAACAATGGCACCAACAGAAGTAGCTACCGCAGGAACACCAAATGATTCATCTCGTTCTGTGTAAAATACGCCCGGTGAACGTGCCATTATTCACTCTCCTGTTTAGTTTCTGATTGTTTAGTGGAAGTATTTGCTTTAGATTGTTTTTCAACAATTCCTTCATCCATTTTCTTGACAGTTTTAGATGTTGAAACCTTTGCACCACGGCGAAGGAACTTAGTCGAACCGTCAGTGAAATGAATGGCTCTTTGCTTGTTTGTTTTGTTTACATATACTTTTTCGGCCATTTCATTAACCCCTTATTTATTGAATGATTGCTTGTCTAGGTCTAGACTTTGAAATGTCTTTTCTTTATTTATAAAATTTTGTAATATTTTAAATGAAGCTGTCTCTTTTGTTTTCCCAAAGACGTTTATCATTAAGATACATACGAACTTCTTCTTTAAAGATGTTATTCCCTTGGCATTCTTTTAAAATTTCGCGACGATAACGTTTTTTTGCATCTTTCTTCTCTTCTTCTGTTGCTTCAATATTATCGATTGAATGATACTGATTGATCATTCGACAAACTTTTACACGAATGTTTCTTTTTTCTCTACGTTCATTTTTATGTTCTTTGATCTCTCCTAATGTAACCTTATCGTATTTCATATCAATTTCTCCTGTTCTGTTGCTTGTTCTACTTGTTTACTCAATGCATACGCATCAACAATATCGAAACGTCCTTTTGACTTTGCAATATCAAACACTTCATTATATAATTTCAAATGATGATTCTGTAACGATTCGTGCATTTCCTCTTTCGATGCTTTACCGTGTCCAGCAAATCGTTTCTTTAACGTTTTAGGTGAAATAACGTACACATTATTGTTTGGTAGCTTCTCCATGAATGTGTTAATCAAAACATGAAAAAGACCCGCCAAATCTCTTGTAGATTGTCCTCCTGATCCAAAGCTCAAACCTTCTATAACAATATTTTTGGGCCTAAATTCTTCGCAAATCTGAATCAACTCTCTTTGAATGTGTGTTATCCTATGGTGGGTTAGTGTTTCTTTAGATGTATGAATTATGCCGTATTTAAGAACTTCATCGGTGTCTCTATTACGAACGCAATAGCCAGTCGATGAGATACTTGGGTCAATTCCTATTACAACATTATCTTTTACAGATTTGATTTTTTTCATCACTTTGCGCGAGAAACAGCCCCGTCCTCCTGTGTCGGTTTGGATTGAAAGACATAGCGATAACCAACCCATTTTGCTTTCACAATCTCCCGCCTAAAGGCGGGAGTATTTGACTACTTTATTTAATGTTTTTTTATATAGATATAAAAAAGCCCCCATAAAGGGGGCGTAGAGGTGAGTGAGAGATTATTTGCAAGTTTCCTTGCATCTTTATTTAGTCTCAAAATTTTTAGGTTTCAAAAACGAAGTCTGTATAACCGTTTTTCAACGTCACATAGAGGTTAGAATCAACGTGTGGAGCAAACTCTTCACGATGACTAATAATGAACACATTATCAGCAAACGACTTTAAGAAATCAAAAGCCTTCATCACACCCTCTTTATCAAGGGAACTATCCATGTATTCATCCACAAAAATAGCATTAGACTTCTTACCTAGCATTGAACATAGTTTATTGAATGCCATGGATGTTGCCAGATTTAATCGAAGTCTCTGTCCGTTACTCATGTTACCATACTGGATAGACGAACTACCAAGGTATTCAATTTCCACAGCAAGGTCATCTCCAATTGAAACATGATGTGGGAGTCCAAGGTATTCACTATACTCATTGATCTTTTGATTCAAGAACGGAACATACTGATCAACAATCCTACGACGAACAAATGATTTGTTGTCAGTAAGAAGTTTGATAAGAAGTTCAATATGATCGTAACGATTTTTCATAATTTGATAGTTCTTTTCATCAAATTTCATTTCTTCTAACTCTTTTTCAGCGTTCTTGATTTGGTCGTTATAAAACTCTTCATTGGTAGTAAGACCATTGAGTTCTGTTTCTAATTCGATCTTATTCCGTTCAAATTGATGGCACTCTTCTAAGGTAAAGACATCACCGATTTCGTTAATTTGCTGTGTAATTTCTAAGCTTTTTTCAGAAAGCCGGTTTATCTCTGATTTTTGTTGCTTCTCATCATCACGGTACTTTTGCTTGATCGTTTCAGGATCTTCCGTAAACTTTTGTTCAAGAGCAGTAATCCGTTCATCAATATAGGATGCGTCATACATCTCAAGTTTTTGACTTTTTTGATTATACTCTTTTTCAATGCGATCAATTTCCTGAAGAGAAAGTGTAATCATCTTCTGTTTTTCGTCGCGCTTTTTCTTGTTCTCATTGTAAGACGCTATTTTCTCATTCTTATCTTTTTCTTGTTGAGAGATGGTGTCTTTTAATGCCTGAATACTACGTTGCACAGACTTTTTCTTTTCTTCATTGTCATAATGTTGTTCACAGTAAGGGCAAGTAGAATCTTCAAGAAACTTTAATTCACCCAACTTAACTTTCAAGTCTTCATTATTTTGATCAATTTGATCTTGAAGATCAGTAATCTCTCGCTGAATACGATCTAACCAAGACTGAAAGCCATCGATTTCATGAATTAGCTTTTTCTGCTCCTTATTGTTTTCAACTTGTTGCTTTAGATCTTGAACATCGTCTTCTAATTCTTTTTTCTGTTCAGCACTGGTTTGTCTTCTTTCGTATAAGTTGTTAAGTTCTTCAAGACTCTCATCAATATCAGAAATTTCTCGTAATGCGTCTGAATGCTTTCTTTTTGCCTCATTTAACGAAGTATTGATGTCACTCAGTTCTTTTTCTAACTCTTCTTTTTGTTTTGAGCGTTTCTTTTCTTCCTCAATATCTATTTGATTGAGGTCTTTTAACTCTTTTTCAAGGGATTTCTGCTTCTCTTTTATAGACGCTGCTTGTGCGTCGCGTTCTTCTGTTAGAGAGTTAATGCGTGACTGGATCTTTTCGCGTTGGGTATTCACCATTTCACGCTCTTTCTCTAAAATATGAATCTCGTTTTTAAGAGACTTTCGCATCTCTTTAAGAGTATTAGCTCTTTCGGTAAGCACATCGAGGCTCAAAAGTTTTTCGATAAACTCTTTTTGTTGAGCAGGTTTAAGACTCATGAACGGATTGATGTTTGGGTCGAATAAGACGGTGTTCTTAAACACATCCAATGTCATTCCAAGAACACTTTCAATGTACTTGGTGGTATTCTCGATAGTGTCTCTACTGACATCTTCTCCATTTTTAAACACCTTCGCATACGTAGGTTTACGCCCGCGCACGATCTGGTAATGATCTTTGCCAACATTGAAATCAATGCTGACTTTCATGTTTTTTCTGTTTTTAAGATTTACATACCCATCAGCACGAATAGACTCAATTGTATCACCAAACAAAGCATATTGAATAGCTAGAAATAAAGCAGATTTACCAACACCATTACGAGAATAACCACGTTCACCAACATCGTAGTTATCTCCAATAATAAGATAGCTCTGATTATTGTTAAGTGGGATCGTTTTTTCGCTATTTCCTACTGACCAAAAGTTTTTTAAAGTCACATTATTGAATGTAATCATGTATCACTCGCCTCCTGATAAACTTGTTTAAGAAGATTCTTATCATAATCTCCTAATTCTGCTTCTTCGATGTATTGAATGACGGCTTCATCAATACTATCAAGTTCCTTTACGTCATCGATTTCTTGATGATGTTCTTCTTGTTTTTTTGATTCGTATTTAAACTTGAAATTTTCTACACCTTTTGATTCTAATTCTTCTTGAACTTCGTTCATTTTATCAAAATCAAAATCACTTCCAAACTGAATGGCTACTCGGGTGTGTTCATCAAGATCGTCTTTGATCTTATTATATGTTTCGTAATCGATGTTAACAATCTTCACTTTGGTAAAATCTTCAAAAGAATATTCACCTGTCTCTGTATCTAGAACACAAACACCACGTTCAAAATCGTTAGCGTCATTCATATCAAACGGAAAGGGGCTTCCCACATAACAAATCTTACCAAAATCTTGTCGTTTGTGGTAGTGNCCAGTGAACACCTTTTCAACATCATTATACCATGGAAGATTGTCGATCTCAGTACCTTGATCCATAATATAGTTTTTATTCATCCGAAAGCCATTCATTTCGAGATGTGCAAACACAAACTTAGGTTGGTGTTTTTGGATAGCCCGATTCATTGAACGGTGGTCGTTTTCATTAGATACCCACGGAACAAAAACACAATTCAAATCTTTGTCATAGTGTTCTTCGTAATAAACATTCAGAAATGGTTCAAGAACATCCAGTGAACTAACATCACGGCTGTAACGTTGATAAAGATCGTGGTTACCTGCAAGTAGATGGATTGTTTTAATTGATTCCAGTGATTGTAGTTTTTTAGCTCCACGGATTCCATACTTTAATGTCTGAACATCGATTTTATTGCGGTCATGAAAGTAATCACCAGCAATAATGAGTGTATCTGCTTTATATACTTTAGCTTGTTCATCCAGAAAGTCGATAAACTCAAGAAGATATTCGTTGTGTTTTGTTGAATTGTTATGTTCTCCGAAATGCCAGTCTCCTGTCACTAAAGCTTTAGTCATGATTATCCTCCGACATTGAATCATTATATCCATAACTTGGATCAAGACCATTTTCGATTTTGAGTGCGTCTACAATGTTGGATTGATCATACTCTTTTTTCACATATTGCTTTAATGCATTGTGGATGCAAGATGTGAAAAAGGCAAATGCGTTATCGAATCGTTCGCCATCAAATTTATCATAGGCTTTAATACAAGCTAATGTTCCAACAGATATAAGATCTTCACGGAAAGGATAACGACAGAACCATCTATGATTAGCGTTTCTTTCAGCTAAAAGCATAAACATCTCGCCAAGTTTTTCTGTTGGTTGACCTTGTTGTTGTGATTTCATCACTTCTTCATATAAATCACGATTGTTTAGATAATGTTTTGAAGTCATAAAATTCTCCTTTATTGTTATAGTGTGCTGTACTTTAACAGGCTTTCATAAAAGTGTCAATGGTGCTATAAGTTTCTGTTAAGGCTCAAAAAGACTCCTTTTCTGACACGTAGAGGGGGATATTCTTCCTCCCTCTTCTTGAAGAGAAAAAGTTAATATCATTTTAATGTTGTTATAAATTTTATTTGATAGTTTTTTGTTTAACAAATTGTGTGGAACATTATTGTGGAACATTATTACTTGATTGTGTGGAACATTACTGTGGAACATTATTACTTGATTGTGTGGAACA
>SL_8KL_010_SEDDRAFT_10003687_pt1 | contig 12557 bp, 11 predicted proteins | sample SodLakKL_010_SED_4_FD_11160 | JGI IMG/M metagenome (IMG submission 11160) | reverse complement strand
GAGCGTTTTTAGTTCGCCCGAGTAATGGTAACGTCAATCATCACGGACGTACTAGTACAAGCCGGTCCAATTGTGTTCGTTGTGTTGCTGAGGACAGATAGAAATAGTAATTTAAAAATTTAAAAATTTGGAATTTGTTTTTGTGTTTTTGTTTTACAAAAGCACAAAAACTTTTTTTTGAAAAACTTGATAATTTAGAAAAAATATCTTCCATATTTGAAATAGAAAACGTATTAGAAGCATATCTATCCTGTAGGAATAACAAGAGGAATAAGGTGAAGTGTTGGAAATAGGTTATGGAGAATATTGAACTATTTACAAAATTTAAAATAATGTATAGGATGTTGTAGGTTAAGTTTAATTTTCTGAAAGTGGAAAACAAAGAAGTTTTTCAAAGATATGAAGGTAATCCAGTAATTACTGCCGATATGCTTGATTATTCGGCAAATACTATCTTCAATCCTGCTGCAACAATTTTTAGAAATGAAGTTTTGCTTTTGAATAGGGTGGAGGAGAGATCAGGCTTCTCACATTTTACCAAAGCAACAAGTGAAGATGGTTTTACAAATTGGCAGATAGAATCAAAACCCACGTTAAAACCAGAACCTAAAATCTTTCCAGAAGAAGAGTGGGGTATTGAAGACCCCAGAATAACTTTTTTGCCGGAAATAGGGAAATACGCGATAGCATATACGGCGTATTCTAGGAGAGGTCCCGTTGTCTCTCTTGCATTGACGGAAGATTTTGAAAAATTTGAAAGAATGGGTGCTGTAACAGAACCTAATGACAAAGATGCGGCACTTTTTCCTGAAAAAATAGATGGAAGATGGGCAATGATTCATAGATATATGGCGACAGGAGATAAAAAGGGGCATATGTGGGTGTCTTTTTCTGATAATTTTTTGGTTTGGAAAGACAAGCAAATTCTTTTGAAAGCTAGGGGAGATGGTTGGTGGGATGCAAATAAAATAGGTTTATCTCCACAACCAATAAAAACGGAGAAAGGTTGGTTGATTATGTATCATGGAGTAAGGGTTACAGCCAATGGAGGTCTTTATAGATTAGGACTGGCTTTATTAGATTTAGAAAAACCCACTAGAGTATTAGCTAGAACTAGGGAATGGATTCTTGGACCAAAGGAGGAATACGAAAGGGTAGGTGATGTTAACAATGTGGTTTTTCCATGTGGTTGGATTCATAATGAGGGGGATGACACAATCGTTATATACTACGGTTGTGCAGATACTTGTGTAGGTATTGCTACAGCAAAGATGAAGGATGTTTTAAAATGTCTACAGAAACATTAAGCTGAATCTTGGATAAAACAATTGGTGTTTTTAAACATATAGATTTGGTTTTCATCGGGGAAAGGTCAGAAAGTGTAACAAGAATGTATATGCATTTATGGAATATATTGACAAACACACCTCTTTGCGATATTATGTACATATATGTCTGGTTTAAGAAACACAGAAAAACAAAAAATGTTATTACAAAGTGAGAAAAGAATCTTCAGAACATCTGATTTAGCTCTACTTTGGGATATATCAAATAGGAATTCTCTTTTAAAAACAATAGAAAGATATATAGAAAGGGGGATTCTTTTTAGAATATATAAAGGTTTGTATTCAACATTACCTTTAGAAAATTTACAAGATTATGAGATAGGATGTGCCATAGGAGGCCCTTTCTCATACATCTCTGCTGAGACAATATTGGTTCAGGAAGGAATAATATTTCAAGATGTAAAAAAAATAACACTTTTTGGTAAAAAACAAAAAAGAGTAGAGATAAATAATAAAATATATTTATGTAGATATTTAAACGATAAATATCTTTTAAATAGGGCTGGTATTGTAGATGAAAAGGGCTATGCGTATGCTACTTTAGAAAGAGCCCTTTTGGATATCAGATACATCAATCCTCAATTTTTTGTAGATAATGAATTATCTATTGATCAAAAAAAAGTAGATATTTTAAATAATGAAATAGGATATAATGATAGTACCAAATAAAAAGGATATTAGGCATAAAAATCAATTGTTTTTACTGTTAAGAGAAATTCTTAGAGATCCCCTTTTATCTCAAAATTTGATGTTTAAGGGTGGAACATATGCAAGCTTAAGGGGTGTGTTAAAAAGGTTTTCTGTTGATTTGGATTTTGATTTACCTGAGAAAAAAGAAAAAGGTAATATTAGAAATAAGTGTTATGAAATTTTCGAAAAATTAAATCTAGAAATAAAAGATGAAAGTAAAAATCATTTACAATTTTTTTTAAAATATGATGCACCTAAAGGAGAAAGAAATACTTTAAAGCTTGAAATAAACGATGATGTTAGTAAATATAATGTTTATGAAAAAGTTTTACTAAAACAAGTAAATATGTATTGTAATGGCCATACTCTAGATACTATGTTTGCGAATAAGTTGGTTGCTTGTAAGGGTAGGTTTGAAAAAAATAATAAGATTGCAGGTAGAGATTTTTATGATATTTATGAATTTTTTGTACAAGGTTTGGAGATTAATAGAAAGGTTGTAGAGGAAAGAACGGGTATGAATTATACAGAGTATTTGGAGTCGTTAATTCCTTTTATTAAAAAGAATGTAAATAAAAAATTACTTAATCAAGATTTAAATACATTAATATCAAAAAAAGATTTAAATGTTTTATTATTAAATCTTGAAAACAGTTTAATAACCTTTTTAGAAGATGAGGTAAGTAAGGTTAATGATTAGTTGGGTTTTGTAAGAAGTAAGTTTGGTATATAGGAATTTTTTGAAACATTTCTTAATATTGTATATAATCCAATTAGTTATAAACACGTAGATCCGGCAATCACCGGGGAGTGGTAGGAAGAAATCTTTTTTTTTTAATTTTCTTTTTAAATAAAAGAGAGTAGAACCTAACGGCTGGACACCGTAAAAAGTCTAAACCATGTTTTGTGGTTTTGAGCGATAGTTGGTAACAATTATCGGAAAGAGGGTGGTACCGTGTGCTAAAACTTTTTGAAAGCTCACCCCTCTGCACCATTACGGTGTGGAGGGGTTTTTTATTTATATATCTTTTATAATACATTAATTAATTTTTGAAGAAGAAAATATGTCGAAAATAGAATTAGCAGACCAAAGAGCAAAATTTCCTAAAATGGAAGATGAAATAATTGATTTTTGGAAAGAAAACAGGATTTTTGAAAAATCAGTAGAACAAAGAGATGAAGAAAACAGGTATTCCTTTGTAGATGGGCCACCGTTTGTATCAGGAATGCCACACCATGGGTCACTATCAACCTCAGTAATTAAGGATATAGTTCCGAGGTATTGGACAATGAAGGGTAAAAGAGTGAGGAGGGTATTTGGTTGGGATTGTCATGGACTTCCCATAGAAACAAAAGTAAATGAAGATTTTGGGATAAAAGATAGGAAAGAAGTGGAAGAAGAAATAGGGGTGGGAAAATATGTGTCAATGTGTCGTGAATATGTAGAGCAACATATTGCTGATTGGAGGTGGTATATAGATAAGGTGGGGCGCTGGGTTGATTTGGATAATGCGTATAGGACTATGGATCCTGAGTTTAATGAGTCTGTGATTTGGGCATTTAAACAATTCCATGAAAAAGGATTGGTATACAAAGGAAAAAGAGTATCTTTGTTTTCAACAGATACATCTACACCAGTTTCTGAATTTGAAGTAGCTATGGATGCTGATAATTACAGAGATACAGAGGATATTAGTGTGTTTGTGAAATTTAAGCTTTTAGATAGTAAATGGGGAGATGATGTAAAAATGGTTGTTTGGACAACAACTGCTTGGACACTACCATCTAACTTTGCTTTAGCAGTGAATGAAGCTCTGACTTATGTCCTTGTGGATTTTAAAGGGGAGAAACTCATATTAGCAAAAGAAAGGTTAGAATATACTTTTGGAGAAGAAAAGTATGAAATACTGGAAGAATTTTCTGGAAGAGAACTTGAAGGATTAAGTTATGAGCCAATCTTTGACTATTTTTCTGATTCAAAGACAGAAAATGACTTCAAAGTTTATCTATATGAAGGTGTTACTGTAGATGAAGGGACAGGAGTATTGCATGTTGCTCCTGCATTTGGAATGGAAGACAATGAATTGGGTAAGAAGTTTGGGTTAAGCGATTATGCAGATATTGATGAAAAAGGAAATATGATAGTAGGGGAGTTTGAGGGAGTATATATTCGAAAAGCTTCCGAAATGATAGTAGAAGATTTGAAGAAGAGAGAAATATTACTTCGTTCAGAAAAATATGTCCACAGATTACCATATTTTAGAGGTGAAAACCCATTAATATATATGGCTCAGGAATCATATATGATAGATATTCAGAGCATTAAAGACAAAATGCTTGAATTAAATGAAAATATTAGTTGGTATCCTGAGCATTACAAATACAAAAGATTTGCAGATACAATTAAAACATCTCCTGATTGGAATGTATCAAGATCAAGATATTGGGCAACAATTATGCCAATATGGGAGAGTGAGGATGGAGACCAAATAGTGGTTGGAAGTTTTGATGAAATGATGGAATATACTGACCAGATAGAGAAAAGCGCTGAGGATGGGAAGATAGTTTACTATTTTGAAGGAAAGAAGTTACATCTTCATAGAGATATGTGTGACAAAATTGTTTTGAAAAAAGATGGAAAGAACTATTACAGAATACCTGAAGTTTTAGATGTTTGGATGGATTCAGGTTGTGTCCCTTTTGCTGAGCATCATTATCCTTTTGAGAACAAAGAGGCCTTTGAGAATAGTTTTCCCGCAGATTTTATTGTAGAGTACTCTGCACAAATTAGGGCTTGGTTTAATGTCCTTTTGAGAGTATCTACTGTTTTGTTTGAAAGCGAACCATTTAAAAATGTAGTCTGTCACGGTGTTATGAGAGGAAATGATGGCAGAAAAATGAGTAAGACATTTAACAATTATACAGACCCTAGGGATGTTTTGGAAAATACTGGTGGGGAGGCTTTACGCCTCTATTTCATGTCTACTTCCCTGATGGTGGGAGATGATATGGAATGGTCTGATGAGATGCTTAATGAGCAGGTCAAAAATGTTTTGATTCCGACTTGGAACACTTACCGGTATCTTACTCTTTATGCGAATCAATATAATTGGACTCCTGAAAATGCTGAATATGTTCAGAATACTGTATTAGATAAATGGTTGAAAGCATATATGGATAATGCAACTAGGCAGTATTCTAAGTATATAGAGGAGTATAATATACCGGCCTCTGTGAGGTTGATTCAGCCTACGATTGATTCAATATCAACTTGGTGGATTAGAAGGTCTAGAGATCGTTTTGCTCAGGGTGATAAAGAGGCTCTTCAGAATCTGTATGCAGCACTTGTTCAATTTACAAAGACATTTGCTCCACAAATGCCATTTTTAACAGAAAAAATGTATCAAAACCTTGTTGTTAATACAGGTGTAGAAGGCGTATGTGAATCTGTACACCTTCAGGACTATCCTGAAGTTCCTGAACCTAACGAAGGTCTATTAGAAGATATGAATGTTGTTAGAGAAGTTTGTTCATTGGGTTTGAATTTAAGGACCCAGAATCAGATAAAGTTGAGGCAACCATTACAAAAGGCATATGTAAATATCCAAAACGAAGATCTTTTAGACATAGTAAAAGATGAGTTAAATGTTAAGGAGGTGGAGTATATCAAGAAAGCAAATGAGCTAAAGGGAGAAGAAATCCTTTCTAAAGAAGAAGGAGGGAATGTTGTTGCTTTAGATACACATATTACACAAGAACTTAAGGAAGAGGGTATATTAAATGACTTGGGCAGAAATATTCAAAACTTGAGAAAGGAATTTGGTTGTGAACTTGGAAAGGTTGTAGAGGTACAGATGTATACAGGGTCTAAGGATTTAAGAAATTTAATTGAAAAATATGAAAAGACTCTAAAGGATTCTTATGATGTAAAAATTAATTTTGTTGAAGACTTAGAAGACGGAAAGAAGCAAGAGGTTAATGGAGAGAAGATTGTCTGGAAAATTGTATGAAAAATCCTAGTGAACAAAAAGCAATAGAAAAGGGAAAGGATTGGATGAAAAGATCCAAGAATATTACTCATGATTTTAAGCATGTGGAGAATGTTTCAGAACATGCTTTTAAAGTTTTTGAATCTCTTAAAGAACAAGGATGGAAAGTAGAAGATGAGGTTGATGAAAACTTAATCCTTTTGTCTGTTTGGTGGCATGATAGTTTCAAAGCTCTAAAGGGTGATAAAAGGGTGGTTGATGAACTAGTAGAAGGTTTGAAATCTTCTAAAATTGCTAAAGAGGAGTTGGAAGACTTTGTTGAGAAAGAAAGGTTAGAAAAAATCCTATATGCAATTAAAATGCATAACAATATCCCATACTTTATTTTAGCAGGTAAGCGTATGCCTTTACTTTTACGTATTCTCGTAGAAGCAGATGCGGTAGATGGAAGGGACCCAGAGCGTAAAAGAAGGGGAACAAAACAAAAGAGGAGTTTTTTTCATAGAGTGGGTGAGAGTATCTTGGATCCTGTTTTTACAATATTGCGGAGAGTGTATATAAGGTCTGAGTATGCTAAAATGAAGATAAAAGAATTAGAAAAACAACGTAATGATAAAGCTTAATGTTGAACAAAAGAAGGCTGTAAATCATAAAACAGGTCCCCTTTTAATTATAGCGGGTGCTGGAACGGGTAAAACCAAAGTTATCACAGAGCGCATTGTTAAAATAATGCAAAGTGAATGGGCTAAACCTCATGAAATATTAGCATTAACATTTACAGAAAAAGCAGCTTCTGAAATGGAAGGTAGGGTGGATGAACAAATGCCTATTGGGTATGAAGAACCCTGGATATCAACATTTCACTCTTTTTGTGATCAAATATTAAGGCAGGAGGCTTTTTTTCTAGGAATAGATCCTGATTACAAACTTATGAGTGAATCTGAATCTTATGTTTTTTTTAAACAAAATATGTTTAATTTTTCTTTGGATGAATTGCGTCCCCTAGGTAATCCTACAAAATGTATAGACAATATTCTAAAACATTTTTCAAGACTTCAGGACGAAGATGTAATACCTCAGGAATACATAGAATATGTTGAAAAAAATTGTAGTGGTTTCGAACTTGAATTAGCAAAAACTTACAAGGAATTTAGTGAATTAAAAATTTCACAAGGGCGTATGACTTTTGCTGATTTAATAACGAATACCTTAAAGCTTTTCAGAGAGAAACCTCAGATACTTGAAAAATACCAGAACAAATTTAAATATATTCTAGTTGATGAATACCAAGATACAAATTATTCTCAGAATGTTTTAGTTAATACTTTGGCTTTAGGTGTTGATTTTAAAAAGTCTTCTAAAAAAGAGAGGGAAAAAGCAAATATTACCGTGGTTGGGGATGATGACCAAGCTATTTATAAATTTAGAGGTGCTGCAATTTCAAATATTTTGCAATTTAAAGAAATCTATCCTGAAGCAAAGAGGGTTGTTTTGACCGAGAATTTTCGTTCAAATCAAGAGATTTTGGATTCCGCATATGGTTTGATTAGAAATAATGATCCTAATAGATTAGAAGTAACTGAAGGTATAGATAAAAGGCTTGTATCTAGAGTAAGTGATGCTACCGGTACAGTTAAACTAATTCCTACAGCAAATGTTTTAGAAGAAGCTGAAGCTATATCAAATGAGATTTTGTGTTTAACTGGGAATGAAAAGAATTTATCTGATGATTTAAATTATCAGGTTTTTGATTCAAAGGGGCAATCTTCTTTTTTAAAAAATGAATCTGAGAAAAAATATAATTATTCTGATATTGCAATTTTAGTAAGAGCAAATTCTCATGCAGATGATATTGTACCTTTGTTGAGATATTATGGTATCCCGTATAAGTTTGTTGGAAAGAAAGGTTTGTATACTCGTCCCGAAGTAAAATACTTCATTTCTTTTTTAAATACTCTCTATGATTACAAGGATAATGTAAGTATGTTTAATGTTTTGCAGATGGAGGTTTGGGATATAGAGGTGCGCGATTTTATAGAAATATTTTCCGAAGCTAAGAGGCGTAAGATTTCTGCTTTTGAATTTTTGGAGGATGTATTAGGTGTAAGGGCTGGTTCTAGTCGTAGAAAATCTAAAAGGAATTTAACAGAAAAGACCTTTTCTAAAAAAACTTTAGATTCTCTAAAGAGATTAATGGAGATTTATGAACAAGCATTTGATTATATTAAACAAGGAAAGAAGGGAAGTGAAATAATTTATGAGTTTTTTGATAAGAGTGGTTATCTAAAATTTTTAGAGTCTGGTGGTGGAGATTCTGAGTTTAGGCTTGAAAATATTTCAAAGTTTTTTAGATTAATGAAAAATTTTGAACAGAATAATAGGGAGAGTACCGTTTACGACTATATTGACTACTTAAATCACAGTATTGAGGTTGGAGAGGTTCCTTCGATAGATGAGGATGTTTTTCTAGAGTATGATGCTGTTAATATTTCTACTGTGCATAGTGCTAAAGGTTTGGAGTATCCTGTTGTTTTTCTCCCTAGTTTGGTAAAAGGGCGATTTCCTTCTAGAAATATGTCAGAAAAATTACCTATACCTGATGATTTAATAAAGGAGGAACTACCAGAAGATGATGATAGAAATACAAACATACAGGAAGAAAGAAGGCTTTTTTATGTTGCAGCTACAAGAGCAAAAGAAAAATTGTTTCTTAGTGCTGCTAAGTATTATGGTGAGGGTAAGAGGGAGAATAAGCCGAGTGTCTTTTTGAATGAGGTTTTAAACAGAGAAGAATTAGAAGAGTTTGACAATGTTAAGAGAACTCAAGATTTTGGATTTATGAAAGATGGAGATATTGAAGACATTGATTATTCAAGTTTGATTAGAGATTTGGGTAAGAAAGTTAGTTTTTCTGAAATAAATGATTACGAAAAATGTCCTAAGATGTATAAATATAAATATATATTAAGAATACCTGTATCTGTTGGACATCAAGCTGTATTTGGTACTGTTATTCATGCTACTCTCAGAGATTTTTATAGAATTCATAAATCTGTAAATGAGGGTTTCGAAGGCTTTTTTGAAAAACCAACCTTGGATGACTTATTAAACCTCTATTACAAACATTGGAGAGAAGAGGGGTATCAGGATGAAAAACATGCTAAGGTCCAAAAGAAAAAGGGGGAGGAGATTTTAAAATACTTTTACAATGAAATTTATACAGGGCAAGAGAATGTTCTTGATTTAGAAAAAAACTTTAAAGTAGATGTTGCTGGGATTACCGTTTCTGGTGTTGTTGATAGAATAGACACTATTGAAGGTAATGGAGTGGAATTAGTAGATTACAAAACTGGTAAATTAAAAGAACAAAAGGAAGTTGAGCAGGATATTCAATTGATGATTTATGGTCTTTTTGCAAAACAAAAGTTGGGTGTAGATACTGTTAAGGCCAGTCTTTTATTTCTAGATGCAGGGGAAAAGATAGAAACAGAGATAGGGGAAGAAAAAATAGGTTTTGTTAAGGACAAGATTGTTGATACTGCCAAGTGTATACAAGATTCTAAGTTTGAACCAAGACCAGATTACCATGGTTGTAAGTTTTGTGATTATAAAAAGATTTGTGATGATGCTAATTTATAGTATATAATGGGCCATGTTTTATAGGATATTTGTTTTTATTAATAACTTAATTTTGAGCCCAGTTTATGGGCAAGAAGACTTACAGGAAAGATTTCAAGATATTCGGGATGCAGATCTGGAAAATGGTGAAATATCCGATTTTGTAGGATTAGTTTATGATTTTGCAATGCCATTGGCTGTTTTTTGTGCTTTTGTTCTTTTGGGTTACGGAGCTTTTAAATTAATTATGAGTACTGGTGATCCTGAAAAACTAAATGAGGCTAGAGAAATTATTACTAATGCAATTCTTGGTGTTTTAATGATAGGATTGGGTATAGGACTTTTGTATTTCTTGGCAGAAGCTTTAGAGATACCTGCAAGTTAAGATGTTAGATTTAATTTATGCTTAAAGTTTTGGAAAAGTTTTTTTTAAATTTGCGAGATGTGGTAGATATAGATCCCGGGTTAGATTGGGTATTGCTTGATTCTAATATAGGTTTGGAAGAATATATTTTTGGAATTCTGCAAGCAATAATAGGTTTGGGGGGAATTTTTGCTGCTTGTATACTTGTGTATGGGGCATACGTTTTTATATTGTCTGGTGGTGATCCAGAAAATGCTGCTAAGGGTCAAAAAATTATTACAAATGCTCTTATAGGTCTAATACTTGCTGCAATATCGTTTATGGTTATTAACTTTGTTATAGATATGCTTGGAGATGATGAAATGCCGCAGGATGAAATGCTTGTATCTATTGTCAAAGAGGATTGTTGACCTTTAGAAAAAACTGTTGTATAAATAAGCAATATTTATTATTTAATATTTTAGAGATGATTTTTATGAATATTGTTAAAAAAACTACTACAGGATTAGTAGCGTCTTTGGTTTTGTTTGTAACTAAAGCTAGTTTGGTGAAGGCTCAAGTGACTATACCTACAGTTGGAAATGAGGATACTCCATTGCTCGAAGGCTTTGTTATACCTTTGTTAAATACAGTTGTTGGTATTGGTGCTATAGTAGCTGCTGCTGTTTTAATTTATAATGGTTTCCTTTATATGACAGCTTCTGGAGAAGAGAGTAAGGTTGATAAGGCTACGAAGGGAATTACTTATGCTATTGTTGGTTTAATTATTGCAGCTATTGCGTTTATGATTGTTAACTTTGTAATTGGCTTGATTGCAGATCCACAGACAATGGAATAGATATAGATTTAATTGATATTGCATATATTTTTATGTATCTGCCAGAGGATTTGAACGTCACACAATTTGATGATCTTTTGGAATTTGTTAATTTCCTCTTGGATTTTTTCATGTCTTTTGCGGTTTTAATAGCCGTAATATTTATAGTAGTAACAGGTTTTTCTTACATTTTGTCTTTTGGTGATGAAACTAAGATTCAAAAGGCTAACAAATCTTTGATTTTTACTTTAGTAGGGCTTGCGGTTTGTTTAATAGCTCCCTTGGTTATACGTTTCATTTTGCAAGATATTTTAGGTGCGTCTTAATAGTTTTTATGAAAAGGTTTTTGTATACATTTGTTCTTACGCTTTTTTTTTGGTTTAGTGCGTTTTCATACCCAGGATTGGTTCGAGCAAACGATGATCCTCCTACATTGGATGGATTGTGGGTGATTGTAGCAAATGCATTTAATCTTTTTTTTAGCCTGATTGGTATTGTAGCTGCAGCTATGTTTGTGTATGGTGCATATATGTGGATGTTTTCCATGGGAAATCCAGAGAATATTAAAAAAGCTCAAGGTACTCTTACATGGGCAGTAATTGGCCTTGTTTTTTATGCAATCATGAGGCTATTATTAGTAACCATACTAGATGTTCTGGGTATTGATGAACTTCCCGGAGTTCAAATTTGATAGAACTTAAAAAATTTCTCTCCCCCTGCTATAATACTTTTAATGAGAGTTTTTAAAATTTTTACAAATAAGGTTTTTTTCTTTTCAATGCTTCTGATTTTTGTATTGTTTCTAACTTCTTTTTTTCTTTCTATAGATGTTTTTTCAGATACCTTACAAGAATATGAAGAAAAAATAGAGGAGAAAAAAGAAGAAAAAGAAGAAGCTCAATCCTACTTAGAACGAATTGAAGATAGGATAGAAGAAATTAGAGGAAGTGATTATTCTCTAAGTAGGCAAATTCAAGAGATTGAAGCAGAATTACAGAGTGTAGAAGAGGAGATGGAAAGAGTTAAAGAGGAAATAGAGGACACAGAGGAATATATTGAACAAAAAGAAGAAGAGCTTAATGAAAAGGAGGGTCAAGCTTTCAGAGTTTCTGATGAGTTGTATAGGAATAGTAGGGTAGGCTTTTTTGAAATTCTTTTCAGTGGTAAGGATGCTGAAACTATTCTTCGTTCTCTTGTTTTTAATAGGCATGTAGTTTCTTCTCAGATTGATTTAATGAAGGAGATTGCTAAAGAGATGAAGGAATTAAATGAGGAAAAAGAGAATTTAGCTGAAAAAAGAAAACAGTTTGAAGAAGATAGAGAAGGTATGGAGGAATCACAGAATCTTTTAGCTCAAGAGAGGTCTCAATTACATGCTGAATTAGCACAACAGCAAGCTGAAAGAGAGACAGTTACTAGAAGGATAGGGGGGCTTGAGAGGGAGATTTCTGAAACACAGGATTTTTTGCTTAGGATGAGATCTGGAGGGACTATTGTGAGCGCTGATAGTGTTGGAAAAAGTGGTGGAACTAGCTCCTTGTCTTATTTCTTAGATAATGCTCCTTCAGGTTCCTTTGGAGTTTTTTCTTTTGGAGCTCATACTCATAGAAATGGCATGAGTCAATGGGGTGCTAGAGCTAGGGTTGAACAAGGAGGGCAGGATTATAATGACTTGTTTGATTTTTATTATCCTAATTTTTCTTTGGATTATGATTATCAAGAACCCGATGAAA
>SL_8KL_010_SEDDRAFT_10003686_pt1 | contig 12560 bp, 7 predicted proteins | sample SodLakKL_010_SED_4_FD_11160 | JGI IMG/M metagenome (IMG submission 11160) | reverse complement strand
GGCGGTGCCTTCGCAAATATCGACAGTATGTTTTCCGCGTGGAGTTAAGTGTAGAGACTTGTAAAAGGTGGCGACAGAGTAAATTTGTGATTGGGGAATATCTAATCTTTCTGCTACCCGGGCGATCGTTTCTCCGGTCAGGTAACCCTGCTTTGCCTGCAGATCCTGTAAAATCATTATAAGGTTGGCGGGATTACTGTTATACTCATCAATGGTTAAATCAATCTGCGATGTTATTGTAGTTTTCATAAAAAAATTATAACACTCTCTATTCGAGAGTGTCAATAAAAGTAAAAAGGTTTGAATATATTGATACTGAGAACAATTACTAATATTAATCAAGTGTCAGTTAAATATAATAAACCAGGTTCCAACAGGCCTTTTGGTGATCCGACAAAACCGCTTCACGATTCCTTCAACAGCTGAGTTTACGCCACCACCTCTGGATGGACTCCGCCCAACCTCAGAACGCTACTGTTTTTTGTGCTGCCAGCTATTTTTGAATTAAGGTAACCCTTACTAAAATAAGCTTGCAGCTGTCCGGTTTCAGGTTTTATCCCTGCTGGGATTCCGGTAAGTCCTTCGTCCACTTCGGTTTCCCCTGTTAACCGGACCCGGTGTTCCAGCCAGTCTCTCGGAACCTGGTAGAGCCATTATTGATCCGATATATAAATTTGTCAATACCTTTTGCAATATTTAAACAATAAATTATTGAAAAATTGATCGGCGCCCCCCTTTTTCAGCTGCATGCAACTTATCATAATAGAGGGTTAGCGCAACTTTGATTTGACAATATATTTTGATATGGTTTTTAGGGGTAAAAAGCCTATTATTAGATCAATTTTTTGCTGTCTCAATAATTATAGATTTATTTGCAGGAAGGTTAATTAATTCTTTCTGAAACTGCTTTAGCCTGGCTGAACAGGCGAAGGTAATCTTTACTTCCTGCTTTTGCGCCTGTTCCAGACATATTGTAGCCGCCAAAAGGATGCACTCCTACCAGGGCAGCAGTGCAGGTTCGATTAAAATAAAGATTTCCAACATGAAATTCATTGCGGGCTTTTTCAAGCTTTTCCCTGCTATTTGAATAGACTGCTCCGGTTAGGCCATATTCGGTATCATTTGCTATCTCGAGGGCATGATCAAAATTATCTGCTCTCATCAAGGCCAGAACCGGTCCGAATATTTCTTCCTGGGCCAGGCGGTTATGAGACTCTATGTCAGTAAATATAGTGGGCTCTAGATAAAAGCCGCTTTTTTCGATTTTATTACCACCATAAAGTAAAGTTCCTTCTTCTTTGCCAATTTCAATATATTTTAAGACTTTGTCCAGGGCATCCTGATCAATCAAGGGCCCCATCATGTTATTATAGTCTTCAGCAGGACCGATATTTATCGACTTTGTTTTTTCGATAAGTTTTTCAACTACATATTCATAGACGCTTTTATCGATAATAGCCCTGGAGCAGGCCGAACATTTTTGCCCCTGGAACCCGAAAGCTGAAGCAAATATACCGTCTACAGCAGCATCAAGATTTACTTCGCTGTCTACAATAATCGCATTTTTACCGCCCATTTCTGCACTAACCCGTTTGATCCATTTTTGGCCTTCCCTGGTTTTGCTGCCTTCTTCCACAATTTTCAAACCCTGTTCCCTGGAGCCGGTAAAATTAATGAATCTTGTTTTGGGGTGACTGACCAGGTACCTGCCTACTATACTGCCGTGGCCGAAAACCAGGTTAACCACACCATTCGGCACCCCTGCTTCTTTAAGGATTTCCATCAGTTTATAAGCAACTACAGGGGTATTACTGGAGGGTTTCATTATAATTGTGTTCCCCATGACCAATGGGCCTGCTGTCATCCCGGTTAGGATAGCGAGCGGGAAATTCCATGGCGCGATAACAACTCCGACACCAAGTGGAATGTAGTAGAGCTCGTTATCTTCTCCACTGAGCCTTTGCAGTGACTGCCTGTCAGATAGTTTAATAGCATTGATCGCATAAAAATCAAGGAAATCGATAGCTTCGGCGACGTCACCGTAGGCCTCAGTCCAATTTTTGCCATTTTCAAGGACTATTAATGCAGTCAATTCGGCTTTCCGTTTGCGCATGATCCCGGCTGCTTTAAAAAGACAGCGAGCTCTAAAGCCGGCGCTGACGCTTTTCCACCCCTTGAAGGCATTAAGCGCTGCCTGTAATGCCATTTCAGCCTGGCTTTCATCGGCAGCATGCACATGTCCGATTACCTGGTCAAACTGTGAAGGGTTAATAGAAGCTATAGTTTCGTTGCTTTCGTGACTTTTGCCATCAATTATAAGAGGATATTCTGAGCCGAACTCATCTTTATTCTTCTCTAAAGCATCAAGCATTATTTTATAGTTAGTTTTTTTTGTGAAATCCACCGGACTTTCATTTTTAAAATCTCTTATCATTTTTGTTCCTCCTTAAAGTAATTGTATATGTTCTGGGCGGTTACAAATAATTAAGTTGGAATCTAGTAAAAAATCTATTTGTTATGATGAAAAACTTGTTTTAACTTGTCAAGGGCCCAATCAAGGTCTTCCCTACTGATGATTAATGGAGGAGCCAAACGGATTACATTATCATGAGTCTCCTTGGCTAATACTCCAAGCTGCATCAGCTTTTCACAATATGGCCTTGCCTTCTCCTTTAATTCGACTCCGACCATCAGGCCTTTGCCTCTAACCTCGGTAATAACAGGGTTATCTATTTTTCTTAGTTCCTCGACAAAATAAGTACCGAGCTGCAGGGAATTACCAATCATTTTTTCTCTTTTTAAAACCTGCATCGCTTCAATTGCCACGGCACAGGCCAGCGGATTTCCGCCAAAAGTTGAGCCATGAGAACCGGGTTCAAATACACCTAAAATGTTTTCATTTGCCGTTACAGCAGAAATAGGAATGATTCCGCCACCAAGAGCTTTTCCCAGGATATAAATATCAGGGGTTACATCTTCCCAGTCACAGGCAAACAGCTTGCCTGTGCGACCGAAGCCGGTTTGAATTTCATCGGCCATGAAAATGACGTTGTTATCACGGCACAGCTGATATGCTTCTTTCAGATAACCTTCAGGAGGAATAATAATTCCACCCTCACCCTGGATTGGCTCTACCATGAATCCGGCTGTATGAGGACCTATTGCTTCTTCCAGGGCATTTATATTACCGTATTCGACCAGTTTAAAACCGGGCATATAAGGTCCGTAATCGGCATTGTAGTCGCTATCGGAACTAAAAGAAATAATAGTCGATGTTCTTCCATGAAAATTTCCCAGGCAGGTAATTATTTCTGCCTTATCTGCGGGAACTTTCTTAACCCGGTAAGCCCACCGGCGCACAGCTTTAATTGCTGTTTCTACTGCTTCTGCCCCCGTATTCATGGGTAGAACCAGATCTTTACCTGTCATTTCTGATAGTACACGACAGAAATCTCCCAACCGGTCATTGTGGAAAGCTCTTGAGGTAAGGGTAATCTTGTCAGCCTGTTCTTTTAAAGCTTTAATAATGTCAGGATGACAGTGGCCAAAATTCATTGCTGAGTAAGCACTGAGCATATCCATGTAACGGTTACCTTCCGGGTCTTCTACCCATACTCCTTCTCCTTTTGAGAGAACAACGGGAAGAGGAAGGTAATTACGGGCACTGTACTTTTCAGTTATAGCTAGAATGTCTTTGGTAGCAGGCATTGTATTGTCCACCTCTTTAAGTTTGATATGAACATCTATACAGAAATGAGATGCTGCCTTTATCAAACAGCATCTCATTTTTTACTTTGGCAGGGGAGACAGGACTTGAACCCGCAGCCTACGGTTTTGGAGACCGTTGCTCTGCCAGTTGAGCTACTCCCCTATTCGCTTAATATTTTATTCGATTTATTTACTCTTGTCAATTAAAACCGCTGTCTTCTGAACCCATGTTTTAACTAAAGTTGGCCGTGTGCAGTGCGGGTTATAATTTCATTTTGCAGCTGTTCACTTAGGTTGTTAAAATAATCACTATACCCGGCTACCCGAACAATAAGGCTCTTGTATTCTTCAGGTTTTTGCTGGGCCTTCCTCAGTGTGTCGGCGTCAATTACATTGAATTGAATGTGGTGACCATCCATTCTGAAATAAGCCCTGACCAGGTGAACCAGGCTTTGTAAGCCTTTTTCGCCTGATAAGACCTGCGGAGAAAATTTAAGGTTTAACAAGGTTCCTCCGGTCAGCAGGTGGTCCATTTTAGCAGCCGATTTAATAACTGCCGTCGGACCATTGANATCTGCGCCCTGAACCGGAGAAATGCCCTCCGATAGTGGAGAGTTGGCCTTCCTCCCGTCAGGTGTGGCGCCGATTACTGAACCGAAATAAACGTGAGAAGTTGTCGGCAGCATATTGATGCGGTAAGTACCGCCACGAAATGTTTCCCTGCCGTCTACGAGGCGGTGAAACAGGTGAAATACTTTCTGCATAATTGAATCGGCATAATCATCGTCATTCCCATAATGAGGGGTTTTATTAATAATCAACTGCCTGATTTCTTCGCGTCCGCTGAAATTATTTGACAGATAAGACAGGAATTCATCCCAGTTGAAAGTTTGATGGTCGTAGATATGATATTTTAGAGCAGTCAAACTATCTGTGATTGAACCGATACCGACACCCTGGACATAGTTGGTGTTGTAACGAGCACCCCCGCAGTTATAGTCTCTGCCATTTTTTATGCAGTCATCGATAACCAGGGAAAGAAATGGCGCCGGCATTTCTTCGGCATATATTTTTTCAATGACCTGGTTGCCATTTATTTTAATCTCAATGAAATACTCTAATTGAGCTGCGAACGCTTCCATGAGCTCGTCGAATGTTTTAAACTGAGTTGGATCAAGGGTATCGAGACCCAGTTGTTTACCGCTTTGCGGATCTATGCCGCGGTTCAGGGTGAGCTCCAAAACCTTGGTCAGGTTGAAATAGCCGGTTAATATGTAGCTTTCCTTACCGAAAGCTCCTGTTTCCACACAACCGCTGGTCCCACCGCAGCGGGCATCTACCAGCGACTTGCCCTGGGCCAGCAATTCCTGGATTACGGCTTCCACATTGAAAACGGATGGCTGCCCCCACCCTTTCCTAATAATTTCTCCCGCTTTTTTGATGAAAAGATCAGGATTCTTCTTACTGACCTGGATATTTGTACTAGGCTGCAGCAGCCTCATTTCGTCAATTACTTCAAGCAGCAGGTAGGTTACATCGTTTACGCCGTCAGTGCCGTCGGCTTTAACGCCACCAAGGTTGATGTTAGCAAAATCGGTATAAGTTCCGCTTTCTTTGAGAGTTATACCCACCTTTGGCGGTGCCGGCTGGTTATTAAATTTAACCCAGAAGCATTCCAGCAGTTCTTTAGCCTGTTCCCTGGTCAGGGTGCCCTGAACTATTTCCCTGCTGTAAAAGGGTTCCAGGTGCTGGTCAAGACGGCCCGGACAAAAAGCATCCCAGGTGTTAAGTTCTGTTATCACACCCAGGTGGACGAACCAGTAATACTGCAGTGCTTCCCACATATTACGTGGTGCATGAGCCGGAACTCTTTCACAAATAGAAGCAATCTGATTTAATTCTTCTTTCCGTTCGGGATTGTTTGTATTCATAGCTAGTTCACGCGCTTTTTCGGCATGACGGCGGGCAAAGGTTATTAATGCATCTGCACATACAGCCATAGCTTTTAGCTGTTCACTTTTACTATTTGCTTCGGGATCATTTTCGTAATCAATAGCTTCAAGTTCCCTGCCGATTTCTTCTTTCAGATCCAGCATGCCCTGCCTGTAAATTTTATCACCAGCCACGGTGTGACCGGGAGCGCGCTGTTCCATAAATTCCGTGAGGATGCCAGCCTGGTAACAGTCATGCCATTTTTCGGTCATTTGTTCAAAGATCTTATGGCGGATAGAACGCTCTTTCCAGTAAGGAATAATTTCTTTTTGCTGGATTTGTTTTACTTCATCACTGACTGCAAAAGATATCTTCTCCCGCTTGTTGATAACTTCCAGGTCATCAACAGTGTGACAGCAAAGTTCAGGATAGGTCGGGGCTGACTGGGGTTGTGGCCCCCTCTCTCCGACAATTAGTTCTCCTTCATTAAAGCAGATGGTTTTTTTCTCCATTAAATTTTTAAAGGCAAGCGCACGCAGCATGGGAACAGATACTTTACCATAATGTTCCCTGTATGCTTTTGTTACCAGGAGAGCCCTTTCGATAGATATAGTTGGTGTGGTAGTTTCGCTTTGTAAGCGCAGCATTTTTATTCTTTCATTCATGCCCCGCAATTTTGTTGTCATCGCTTAAACCTCGCTTATTGTTGAGATTCCTTCACTTAGAAAAATATCTCTTGCCACGGCCATCTGTTTTTTCGATGGAGGTTCTAATTCCTGTAGCTGGTACTCCATATTAAGTCCCCTGTATTTATTCGCACCGAGACTGTGATAAGGAATCAATTCAAGTTCATTAATACCGTATTCTTTTAAAGTGACGGCCATAAGGCGCAGGTGGTCGCGGTGGTCAGTAATACCCGGTACAAGGGGCATTCTAATGATCAGCTGGCTGCCATTTTGAGCCAGGTACTTTAAATTATCGATAATCGTTTTGCTTGATATCCCGGTGTATTCTTTGCTTCTCTCAGGGTCGAGCAGCTTTAAATCATACAAAAAGAGATCGGTCCATGGAGATACCTTTTTCAAAGCTTCCATGGAAACAAACCCGCTCGTTTCAACTGCAGTATTTATATTAAGCTCTTTCATAGTTTTTAGCAGCTCTGTAACAAAGTCTAGTTGCATCAGCGGTTCCCCACCTGATAAAGTGACGCCCCCTCCTGATTCTTCAAAAATTACCCTGTCTTTAAGAGTTTCATCAGTAATTTCTTTAATTGTCATTTCCATGCCGAGAGCTTCCAGTGCACCGGTCGGACAATTGTCTGCGCAGATCATACAGAGCTTGCAGATGTGCCGATCAATGACAACATCCTGACCATCAAAAGATATGGCTCCTTCGGGACAGCTCTCCAGGCAGGACTTGCAGCCGATACATTTAGCGCTGTATTGAAAGATCTCATTGCTGATGCTTAATCCTTCCGGGTTTTGACACCATAAGCATTTTAATGGACAGCCCTTGAAAAAGATTGTTGTTCTGATTCCCGGTCCGTCGTGCAAGGAAAATCTCTGGATGTTAAAGATAAAACCTTTTTTGCTCAATTTAGATTAGCACCTCATACGACATTATATCATAGACATAGCGCTTTTGAAGCAGTATAATTGACAGTGTATTCATATATTATCATAAAAGAGTGATAACAGCAGTAAAATTTTTGTAGCTAATACTGTGTATGGTATAATTCAGTCAGGATCATTTTAAACGGAGGTTTTAATAATGCCTGAATCAGCTCATCAAAAAGAGGATGCCGGAACTGAGCCGGCTTATATGGACAGGGTTAATCGCCTGAAGAAAAGAGTGATTAATACAAACCCGGAAATGGACCTGGAAAATGCCAGGTTGCTGACAAAGGGCTTCCAGGAGGCTGAAGGAAACCCCCTGGTTTTGCGTAAAGCCAGGGCCTTTTACAGGCAGTGCGCAGATAAAACAGTGCAAATATGGGGCGATGAACTGATTGTCGGCTGCTCCGGCAGTAAGATCAGGGCAGGTATTCTTTGTGCCGATTCTTGCTGGTCCGTGCTTGACAAAGAGCTTGAAACGATTAATAGCCGCCCCTATGACCCTTTCTACCTTGCACCTGAAGACAGGAACATATTTATAGACGAGGTAAAGCCTTACTGGCAGGGCCGTTCCAATTACGAGGAATGGTTAGCCCAGATACCTGAGGAAACCAGGATTTTACGTGATGCCGGTGTTGTTTATATCGACCGCAAAGCAGTCCGGGGCTGGGGTGAGACCACGGCCGGTTATGAATGGCTCCTTCAGGAAGGCTTAACCGGAATCATGAATAAAATTGAATCCAGGCGATCTAAACTGGATATAACCAGGCCCGGCGATTACGAAAAAGATATCTACCTGCAGGCCATGCTGACTGCCGCCAGGGGAATTATCAGGCTGGCCGAACGATATGCTGAAGAAGCAGAGCGGCTGGCTGCCGCTGAAACGGACCAGCAGCGAAAAAAAGAACTTGCTTTGATTGCTGAAAGCTGCCGGCGTGTTCCTGCTTATCCGGCCCGGACTTTCCATGAAGCCCTGCAGTCTTTATATCTCTACCAGGTATCAATATTTATGGAACAAAACGCGGCCAGCTATAACCCCGGGCGGATGGATCAATATTTATGGCCCTACTACAAAGCTGATCTTGATGCCGGAAGAATTACTTCTGAACAAGCCCAGGAACTTCTGGATTGTCTCTGGGTAAAATTCAGTGAACCCTGTCTATTCCAGGATGCCGGCACAGCTGAATTCGCCGCTGGTTACCCCATGTTTCAAAATGTATGCGTCGGCGGGGTTGATGAAGCCGGTAATGATGCTGTCAACGACCTTTCCTACATGATTTTACAGGCCACAATGGATGTTCAGCTTTACCAACCCTCCCTCTCTGTCCGTTACAGTGTAGCCAAGAACCCTAATTCTTTCCTGAGAAAAGTTGTTGATTTAATCAGGCTGGGTACCGGATTTCCAGCCTTTCACAATGATGATTTAGGAACGACCATGCTGATGAATAAGGGCGTGCCCTTAAAAGAAGCATATAACTGGAACCCATGCGGTTGTGTTGAAACCAACCTTGAGGGACGAATGCGCCAGTANACGGCCCTGGCAGATATAAACCTTGGTCATATGGTCGAATTTGCCCTGACCGACGGCCGCAGCAGAAANTATGAAAGCTTTGTCGGCGNCAGGACCGGGAGTGCAGAGGACTTTGACCNNTATGAAAATTTTCTTGATGCCGTAAAAAAACAAATAGCACATGCAACAAGAGCGGTTGTAGCAGGTAGTCATGTTATCGATGAAATCGGAGTAAACAGGCCCTGCCCCGTCCTCTCTTTAACTTTCAAAGAATGCATAGATAATGCCCTTGATTATGCCCACGGGGGAGCTAAGTATAATGTTGGTAACGGAATAATCCTGATCGGTGTAGCAGACCTGGTAAACAGCATTACCGCTGTTAAGCACCTGGTTTACGATACCGGCAAGGTTTCCATGGGACAGCTTTTGAAAGCGCTTCAGGATAACTTCGCAGGCCATGAAAAACTTGAAAAGCTATGTCTGGAAGCACCCAAATACGGTAACAATGAACCGCTGGCCGACACGATAGCCGGTGAAATATTTACTTTTATTGCTGACGAAATTGAAAAATACAGCAGCAAGTTTGGACAGATGACCCCCGGTATCCTGCCTGTTTCGGGCAACACACCTTTTGGGCTGGAGGTTGGAGCGCTGCCTTCTGGACGCAGGGCCTGGCAGCCGCTTGCTGACGGGGTCAGCCCCAGCGGTGGAACCGACTTAAAAGGGCCTGCTGCTGTCTTGAACTCTGTTGCTCACATTCCACACGGTCGTTTTGTCCAGGGGACCCTGCTTAACATGAAAGTTGAGCCGGCCATGCTGGAAACTGAAAACGGTATTACTCAGCTAATGGCTCTCTTAAAAAGCTTTTGCTCCTTGGGGGGCTACCATGTCCAGTTCAATGTCATTGACCAGGAAACACTGATCAAGGCCCAGGAAGATCCTGAAAAATATAAAGGTCTTTTGGTCCGGGTGGCCGGTTATACCGCTTACTTTACCGAACTTGGCAAAGATGTTCAGGATGAAATTATCGGACGGACTGTACAGCAGGGCATCTCGGTAGGATAGGAAAATATGACTGAAAAAAACCTAAACCTGACAGGCAATATATTGAGAATTGAGCGTGCATCGATTCATGACGGCAGCGGGTTGCGGACAGTAGTTTTTTTTAAAGGCTGCCCGCTGAACTGCTCNTGGTGTTCAACCCCTGAATCAAAGCATTTTGAATCTGAGAAAGGCTTTGCTGAAGAATTATGCCTTGCCTGCGGCAGGTGCATAGAAGCCTGTCCGAGTAATGCTATAAGCTTTAAGCCAGGATAACCAGGCAGTTGTTACTGATAGAAATTTGTGCGACAACTGTTTTAGCTGCGCAGATGTTTGCCCTTCACATGCCGTTAAAGCATATGGAAAAGAAATGACTGTTTCTGCCGTAATGGATGAAGTTAAAAAAGATGAAATATTTTTCTACCACTCCGGGGGCGGAATAACCCTGAGCGGCGGAGAACCGTTAAGTCAGNGCAGCTTTGCCGCTGCCCTGCTCAAGGAGTCAAAAAAACTTGGTATAAATACTACTATTGAAAGCTGTCTACATGGTCATTATAACAGTATGGAAAAACTGCTGCCCTGGCTTGATACAATCTACGTTGATATAAAACAGATGGATGGGATTATCCACAGGGAGTGGACCGGTCAGGATAATCAACTGATCCTGGATAACCTGGTTAAAATTGATCGCAGTGATAGCTCACCTACAATAATTGTAAGGGTGCCCCTTGTTCCGGGATTTAATGACGGCGATGAAAACCTGCTGGCCACCCTGCAGTTTTGTAAAGGATTAAATAATCTAAAGGGTATAGAAGTGCTACCATATCACCGGCTCGGTATTGATACCTATCGCTACCTGGACCAAAATTTCAGCCATTGTTCTGATATAGCCCCTCCCTCTGCAGAACGGTTATCAGAGCGAATCGCTTTTCTAAAAAAGCAGAACAGCGGTATAGCTATATTTTCAGGTAGCGGTTTTAACGGAGAATAAAACCGCTGCCCAGCGGATCATCCGGGTCAAGCAGCAGGGTATTAATGCCGCAGATATGGGCTGAACCGGTAACTTTAGGTATTACAGCATCAAAATGACCGAATTTGGTCACCTCAGAAACCTCTGCTTTAAAGCATGAGCCTATAATCGATTCAATGGTAATGCTTTCACCGGGTTTTAACTCACCACGGGCATAATGCAGGGCTGTCCTTGCGCTAACTCCTGTTCCGGTGGGACAGCGGTCTACTTCTCCATCGGCAAACACACAGACATTACGGCTGTGATTCTGTGGGTTTTTGGCCTGGCCAATGAAAATTACCCCGTAAAGAAAGCTTAAATCTTCTTCAAAGGGATGCTTAACAGGATGGCTGGCCATGACCGCTTTTTTAATTGAAGTGCCCAGTTCGATTAAGCGGCGAAATCCTGCCGGGCTTAGCTCAACATCAACTGATTCTGCCTTGACAAAAGCGTAAAAGGCACCACCAAAAGCCAGGTCATACTTAATATTACCCAGCTCAGGCACTTCAACAGATAAGTCCAGGGCATAGACAAAGGTAGGAACGTTATAGAATGATACTTCTTTAACCCGGTCACCTTCCCAGTGCGGGTATGCGGTAACCCTGCCGGCAGGAGTGTCAAATCTTATCTGTTCCTTGTTTTTGCCCCCGGCTATTATCCCTGTTTCCAGCCCTACTTTTGTTACAGCAATAATTCCATGGCCGCACATGCTGCTGTATCCTTCATTATGGGTAAAAATCAGTCCACAGTCCCCATCTTCGGTGACCGGTTCGGTTATAATGCAGCCGTACATATCGGCATGACCGCGCGGCTCCCATAATGTAGCTGTGCGCAGCCTATCAAGCTTTTCTTTAGCATAACGTCTTTTTTCTAATATTGTATCTCCCTTTAAAGCCGGATGGCCGTCTATAAAAATACGCAGTGGCTCTCCACCGGTATGAGCATCAATAGCCGTAATCTTTTGCCATTTTTCTGGAGTTGTCCACTTCATCAGTTAAGTACCTCCTCTGCTTTCATACAGCCTGCGGGCAAAGAATATTAGCAGGGCCAGGATAGCTGTGGCGCTAAAAATAACGAGGATACCGGCCATGCTTTCCATGTAAGTAGGGTCAAGCAGTAAAACCAGCCCCAAAACCAGCATCAAGCTTCCGGCAATCAGTTTGAGCAGGCGCCCTCTCTCTTCAGTCATTTTAATCGAGCGTAGTCTGACTACAGCTACGAAAAAAATTACCAGTTCAACTGATAGGTAAGTGGCTATATAGACTGCGAATAGTGTAATAAAGTAAGTAATTCCAAGGTCGAGTTCAGCGATCAGTGAACTCCAGATGAACGGAAAACCTGCGGTACAGGGCAGTTCCACCAGGGCAATTCCGAGTGCCATTACTACAGTGGCAGTAATCATGGGGATGACCGATTCGGTATAAAAAACCTTGCGCACCTGTTGGTAGTACCTGCTTTTATATTTCTCCGGTATGGAGAAGGTCAGGCCTTCCTTAAATAAAATAAAATCTTTAATGGCCACCAGGCCTAATACTATGACTATTGCCGCAACAATATAGCTGATCCAGAAAAGCTGGGCTACAAAGACCATGATATTGAGAATGCCCAGTATAAAGAGGCCGTATACAGACGCAGTAACCAAAAGAAAAGTAAAGCCGACCAGGAAAATTCTTTTCCTGGACGCGGAATGGATGATGATGGCCAGGAGGAAGGTTAATACAAAAAGCGAACAGGGATTAAACCCGTC
>SL_8KL_010_SEDDRAFT_10003683_pt1 | contig 12564 bp, 14 predicted proteins | sample SodLakKL_010_SED_4_FD_11160 | JGI IMG/M metagenome (IMG submission 11160) | reverse complement strand
TTATTACGAATAATTTTTTCGCCGGTTTTTGAATATAATTATTACATGGCAGATAATAGAAGAGTAATGCCGGCATGAGAAAATCAGTAAACCCTAAATAACAGCTTGCTTTCATTAATTCTTACATCACAAAGAATAATATCCCGGTCGGCAACCCTTAAAAAATAAATACCAAAAACATTCGACAATAACGTCAATATAAGCAAAACAACAAATATTAAAGCCAACGGCTTGTATGTCGGCCAAAACCATCCGCCGGCAAATCGGCCTAAAAGAAAAAAAAAGAATGCCAGCAACAGAAATACCCCGGTAAATGAAATAATATCCATAAGAGGCCTTTGAACAAAACAAATTATTTATTGTTAATACCACAGAATTCAAAACTAGCTTGTGGAATTTTTGAAATTTAGATTTTTTATAAAAGTTGGCAAGCTGTTTTGAAATTTTTATAATTTTATTGATCCATAAAATTAAACTTATTTTCCAACAAAAATTGATTTAAATATGAGCGAATATCACGAACCAGCAAATGAACTTTCATCAGAAGCAAGGGATTATTCAAGAGCACTTAAGAGCCTGAAAGAGGAAATTGAAGCTATAGACTGGTATCATCAGCGTGTGGTTACCTGTTCAGATGAAAGCCTCAGGAAAATCCTTGAACATAACAGGGATGAAGAAATTGAGCATGCCTGCATGGCAATTGAATGGCTTAGAAAAAACATGCCCGGCTGGGATGAGCAGTTAAGGCTTTTCCTCTTTAAGGAAACAATGGAACACAATTCACACGATGAAGAAGAATCAACGGATCTGGGAATAGGAAAAATAAAATAAAAAAACAAATATTTATGGATATTTTAAGAAAATCAATGGCCCCGGTTTCAAATGAAGCCTGGAGTGAAATAAACGACGAGGCCAAAAGAGTTTTGACTTCTTTGTTAACCTCGCGCAGATTCCTTAATGTTGAAGGTCCAAAAGGCTGGAATTACAGCTCTGTCCCGCAGGGTCGCCTTGATATCCCCTCCGGCCAGAAAAAAGAAGATGTTGTTTATGGGATCCGTAAGGTTCAGCCCCTTATAGAACCAAGGATATCTTTCAAGCTGAATATCTGGGAACTTGACAACATTTCGCGCGGAGGATCAGATGCCGACCTTGACCCCCTCACCGAAGCTGCCGAAAAACTGGCCCGTTTCGAAGAACAGGCAGTCTACTATGGTGTGCAAAATTCGGGATTAACAGGACTGGCAGAATGCAACAAAGAGAGTCAGCTTGACCCGGCAGAAAATTATGAAGAATTTGCAGCCACTATCGCTGAAGGAGTGACAAGGCTTATGAAAGCCTCCGTGAACGGTCCTTACGCATTGGTTGTCGGTCCCGAAAAATGGAAGCAGATCTCATCATTTGTTAAAGGTTATCCCCTGAAAAAACAGCTGGAAAAAATATTGGGCGGACCAATAATTTTCAGCCAATTTATAAATGAAGCTTTTATCTTACCAGAGGAGGCCGAGGAACTAAGACTTATACTGGGTCAGGACATATCAATCGGATACGAATCTCACACCGACAAGGAAGTAAAGCTATTTTTGACAGAATCTTTCACTTTAAAAATTGACAACCCGGATTCTGTTATAACCATCAAATAATTTATCACCAAGTGCAGTTTAATAAGAAAAGGGCGTGATTTCAGCATTAACCAGCTGCAATAACGCCCTTTTTTAAACTATTAGGTTGCCCTCAGGCTCCCTGTTTGGCCAGGGAATCAGACTTAAGTTGAATGTTTGCCTTTTCCTCAAGCAGTGCAATGTCGAGAACCTCTAAAATGGTATTTACAAAATAAAAATTCAACCCTTTAAGATACTGCTCCTTTATCCTCTCCAGATCCTTTTTGTTTTCCTTAGATAGTATAATTTCTGTTACATTGGCTCTTTTGGCTGCAAGTATTTTTTCCTTTATTCCTCCCACCGGCAATATTTTGCCACGCAGTGTAATTTCTCCGGTCATTGCCACTCCCTTTTTTATCTTACGTCCGGTAAATGCCGATGCAATAGAGGTTATCATGGTAACCCCCGCTGAAGGTCCGTCTTTGGGAATAGCTCCTTGCGGGACATGGAGGTGAACATTCCATTTTTCAAAAACTTCCGGATCAACTTTCAGGTATTCCGAATGAGCTTTAAGGTATTCCAGTGCAATCACTGCAGACTCCTTCATAACCTCGCCCAGACTTCCTGTAAGTGTCAGCTTCCCTTTTCCCTTACTGAGGCTTGTTTCAACCAGCAATATTTCTCCTCCTACAGCCGTCCATGCCAGTCCTGTTGCAACACCTGCAAAATCGTTCCCCTGATAAAGATCTTTGGTATATTCCGGAGGTCCCAGAATATGACGAATATCAGATACTTTTATTCGTTTGTTGCACTCCTCCTCCAAAGCAATCTTTTTTGCAATTCTCCTTGTAACAGTTGCAATTTTCTTATCAAGGTCACGTACACCTGACTCACGGGTATAATCTTCAATAATTTTTTCCAGCATTCTGTTTGTAAAAGTCAATGATTTAGGATAAAGTCCATTTTCTTTAAGCTGTTTTGGAACAAGATGGCGTTTAGCTATTTCCCTCTTTTCCTCAACCATATAACCACTTACATTAATCATCTCCATCCTGTCACGCAAAGCAGGATGAATGGTACTAACAGTATTTGCAGTTGCAATAAACAATACTTTTGAAAGATCGTAATCTATTTCCAGGTAGTTGTCATGAAAGGCTATGTTCTGCTCCGGATCCAGAACTTCAAGAAGAGCAGATGCAGGGTCTCCGTGGAAATCTCTGCCCACCTTATCTATTTCGTCAAGCATAAAAACCGGATTGGATGTCTTGGCCTTGCATATATTCTGTAAAATCCGTCCGGACATCGCACCAATATATGTTTTTCTGTGTCCCCGTATTTCAGATTCATCACGCAGCCCCCCAAGCGACATTCTTACAAATTTCCTTCCCAATGCTGAAGCAACGGACCTGCCGAGGGATGTTTTTCCGACTCCTGGCGGACCGTAAAGGCAGATAATCGGCGACTTTAAATCACCCTTAAGTTTTAAAACCGCTAAATGTTCTAAAATTCTCTCCTTGACATTTTCAAGGGCAAAATGATCGCGGTCGAGTATTTTCCTTGCCCGTTTCAGATCAAAATTATCTTTTGTAAATTCTCCCCAGGGCAGATCAAGCATTAAATGAATATAATTTACCTGAACTGAGTATTCGGCGGAAGCAGGATTAAGCCTTTGAAGCTTCCCCAGCTCTTTTTCAAAGGCATGCTGAACCTCTTTACTCCACTTCTTCCCGCTGCCCTTTTCGCGCATTTCCTCTATCTCCTTTTCAACCGGACTGCCTCCCAGCTCATTCTGAATGGTTTTCATCTGTTGCTGCAGCAAGTATTCACGCTGCTGCTGATCCAGCTCCATTTTCACTTTAGTCTGAATATCATTTTTAAGTTCCAGCATTTGCAGCTCATGCATGAGATGCTCCAGTAAAATTGTTCCTCGCCTCTTAAGGTCGCTTATTTCAAGTATTCTTTGCTTTTCGGCGATATCCATCTCACTGTTGGAGCAGATGAAATTTATAAGATAGGAAGGGCTTTCAATATTTTTAACCGCAAAAGATGTTTCAGATGAGACATTGGAGGATAATTTTATAATCTTCACAGAAAGATCTCTCAAAGAACCTATCAGGGCATCAAATTTTTGTCCTTTTTTAGGAGGTTTTATTTCCGGTAAAGCCTTAACCTTTGCCTGCAAATAGGGGGTTTCAGCTATTATTTTTTCAACCTCGAATCTCTTTTTTCCCTGTATGATAACGGAAGTAGCTCCGTCAGGCATTTCAAGAACTTTTATAATCTGTGCGACGGTTCCTATACTGTAAAGGTCACCTGCCCCGGGATCATCAACATCCTGGTCTCTTTGCGCCAAAACACCTATGATCTTATCTTCCTTAAATTTTTCACGTATAAGCTTAACTGATTTTTCACGCCCAACTGTAATAGGTATTATCACACCGGGAAAGAGCACGGTGTTTCTCAATGGCAAAACAGGGAGAACTTCGGGTATTTGAGTTTTTCCCATCGACTTTTCATCTTCTTCAGAAATAAGGGTCATAAAATCGTATTCCTCATCTGAAGGATTCATTCCCATAAAATCGTCCAAACTGCCCCCTTTGTACTTTTTACTCATAATTTAAAACCTTCTGTTTAATCCAAAAAACTCAAAACTATTTAATTCAATTATTTATTAATCCTAAAACATTTAAAATCAAAACAAAAAACAGGACTCTTTTGTTCAAAACAGGTTTTTTTAAACTCTTAACCACTTCGATATTTTTCCGTCTCTTTAAAAACATTTTCGAGTAAATCCATGTCAGCGGGGCTTAACTCAACATTACGCCTTTCCATCACTTTTCCCGCCACCTCAAAGGCCTTTTCAAGCTTATAGGTGGAAAAGCCATGGGCCCCTCCCCATGAAAAAGAGGGAATAAAAGTTCTTGGAAAGCCGCTTCCGAATATGTTGGCAAAAACACCAACCAGAGTTCCCGTATTGAACATGGTATTTATTCCGCATTTTGAATGGTCCCCCATAAATAACCCGCAAAATTTCAGTCCGGTATCAATAAATTTTTCATCGATATAACTCCAAACCCTAACATCAGCATAATTATTTTTCAAATTTGAGGTATTTGTATCCGCTCCTATATTACACCATTCACCAATGACCGAATTGCCCAGAAAACCCTCATGTGCCTTATTTGAATAGCCAAATATCACACAGTTGTTAATTTCTCCGCCTGCTTTGGAAAAAGGTCCGATAGTTGTGGGTCCGTATATTTTTGCCCCCATTTTCACCACTGAACCCCTGCCAAGCACAAAAGGACCCCGTATAAGAGACCCATCCATAATCTTGGTTTCTTTGTCTATATAAACAGGCCCCTCTTCTGTATTCACTATAGCATGCTCAATTTTGGCGCCGGGTTCAACAAAAATATCACCCTTCCCTGTAAAGCTGACAGTTGAGCCAAGAGGTGCCGAAGTCCTTCCTTTTGTAACAATGGAGAAATCCGAAAAAATTTCATCGCCATTCATGGCAAAAATATCCCATGGTCGGTTGATTGCTTTGAAAGAGGAAGCCGCCTGCTTAACATTATAATCTTTATGCTCATCAGGTGAAAAAACCTCTGCATGATCCCGGTCCAGTCTGACTGCAATCAGCTCGCCATTTTTACCAGCAAGGGCTTCATTGTTTTTCAGGTCAGCAATTTCCCTTTTAATGTTATCACCGGGAAGGACAGACCCGTTAATAAACAGATTATCATCCCCCGGAGTATACTTATATTTGGCTTGCAGATAATCAGCAGTCAGATAAGATACTTCTTCCGAGAAAATTTTCTCCCATTTTTCCCCGATGGTTAAAATGCCAACACGCACTGCCGCCACAGGCCTGGTGAGAGTAAAAGGCCACAGGGTTTTCCATGTTTGGTCGTCGAAAAGGATAATGTGCATTCGTACAAATTAGGTTTATTTAACTTTGTCTGCCCCGCAATTATGTGGAGCTCACATTAACAAATTTAATTCATCTTCATACAAATTAAAAAAAAGCCCTGCAAATTGCAGAGCTTTTATGTGTTTTAGCGTTAGCCACAAACAATTACTTCTTTTTGTTTTTCTTTTCCAGGTGACTTTTATACCTGTTCCTAAATTTGTCTACGCGTCCGGCAGTATCCACCAGCTTCACCTTGCCGGTATAGAAAGGATGTGAAGTATTGGATATCTCAAGTTTGACCAGAGGATACTCCTTCCCGTCCTCGAGCTTTATAGTCTCCTTGGTTGGCGCCGTTGACCTGGAAATAAAATAATGGTCATTTGACATATCCTTAAAAACCACAAAGCGGTAATTTTCCGGATGAATTCCTTTTTTCATAGTTATAATTAATATTTTGAATTATTTGCTTTTTTCTGTAAAACAGCCTTACCTTTAATTTATTGCCTACACATGTACACTTGTAAGCTACAAACTAACAGGGTGCAAATTTATATAATTGGGTGTTAATATGCAAACTGAAATCAAGAATAATTTACCTGTCAGCTTGCCGGCCTTTAAAATAAATGTAAAAATTCAGTTATAATGCTCAGGCTGTAACTTTATGAATGTACCCGGTATAAAATCAGCTGCGATGTTTTTTACATTTTTAAAAGATTTAATTATCTTTGCATTTTGCTAAACATGGTGGATGTAGCTCAGCAGGTTAGAGCGTCAGATTGTGGATCTGAAGGTCGCCGGTTCAAGTCCGGTCTTCCACCCTTTTTCTATATATAATCTCCGGCCATGCCGGAGATTTTTTTGCAGGCAATCCGGTTATAATCCTATTTACAAACCTCATTGTAATCATCCCTGACCGTTTTTTCTCCGGGCATGATGCCAAATTTGTACATCCCTTTTGAGAGAGCATGTGTTGCAACAGAAGAAGTAAAAAAAATCAGAGGAATGGCTAACAAAGCTTTTACCCCTATTCCGGTAAAACCATATCTTATGACAACTCCAACCAACATAAAGCATATCCCAATTGTAAGGCTTTTTGTTGCAGAGTGGAGCTGGTTATATACATCGGGAAAGCGTACCACCCCTAAAGAGCTTACAAAATTAGCCAAGATGCCTGCTGCAATAAAAATTGTACTTATCAGTTCACTCATTAAATTTTTTGTTTTCAAAATATTTTGCAATTGTCAGCGTACTTATGAAATTAAATATGATCCAGCCGATAACCACATCCATTAAAAAAGGCTGATCGGTGAAAAAAATCAGAATTATACAAATCCCGGTAACTAAAATACCTATCATATTAATCCCCACAATTCTGTCACCAATTGTCGGCCCTCTTATTATCCTGTATAGGGGCAAGAGGCATAACCCTATTTGTATGTAAAGAAGAATTTCAACCATATCTATTCAAATATTTTTTCAATATATTTTTCAAATCTGCCAGTTATTTTTGCTGAGTAACCCTCAGAATTATCCGTATCCATGCAGATCCAGTGCACATACAAATCATTGTAAACCAGATCTACAGCAATTGTTCCCGGTATCATTGTAATGGTACATGCAAGCATGGTGCGCGCAAATGAAGACTCCAGCCTTACAGGAACCCTAACAATTGCAGGTCTTACAGGCATTCGGGGATGTAAAATCTTTCCGGCAACATCAATGTTCCCTTTTACACATTCTTTTATAAAAACCAGAATGAAAAGAAACAGCCAGTAATAACGCTGAAGTTCCAATAATTTATAAGAAGAACGGTAAAAAAACCTGCCAAAAAAAATTGTTGTAAGTCCGGCAACAACCAGACCCGTAGCTATTGATTCTAATCTGAGTGAAAATGTAAGGATCAACCAGAAAATAAACGATATTATAAATATTGACACAAATCTCATGATCCAGGCATTTTGGTTGAATATCCGTTTGTTTCCAAAAGAGTATCTAATGCAGGGTCAATGACCAGGGATCTCACTTCCGGTATAATCAGAATGCTCAATACAAAACAGAGAACTACAAGGGAGATCATGGAAATTTTCATAAAAGTGGGAGATTCTCCAAAATCAGATACAAAAGCCGGCTTGCCATAAAAGGTATAAACTTGAAATTTAACAAAAGTTACAAGGGTTATTACACCTACTATAATCCCAAGTGCAGCTCTAAAATAGTATTCGCCGTTTATTGCAGCAACAATTATTAGCAGTTTGCTGAAAAATCCGTTAAATGGGGGGATGCCGACAATTGACATAGATGCAACGAAAGTCGAGGCAAAAGTTACAGGCATATATTTTGCAAGCCCCCCCATTTGTTTCATGTTTCTTGCACCCGTTGCATATTCAACAGACCCGGCATTTAAAAATAGTAGACCTTTAAACACAGAGTGATTGAACATATGAAAAAGAGCCCCGGTAAATGTAAGCGCAGCTGCTGAAGCATCTTCACCTTTTGCAATCACGGTCATTCCCAGTCCCAGTCCCATAACCACATAACCTACCTGGCTTATACTGCTGTATGCAAGAAGACGCTTGACATCCAACGCTCCAACAGCTAAAAGAGCACCAACAAACATTGACACTCCCCCTAATGTTGCTATAACCAGTGCTATATATTCATCGGGGTGAAAAACATTAATAAACAGACGCATCAATATATAAATTCCAGATGCTTTAATTAAAACTCCGGAAAGTATTGCCGAAACGGGAGATGGTGCAGAAGAGTGAGCATCAGGAAGCTACCCGTGAAAAGGTATAAGGGCTGACTTAACACCAAATCCTGTAATAAGTATCAACTGTACAAAAAGTATAAATGCATCGTTATCTGAATTTTGAAGCAAATTTGAAATATCAGCCATATTCAAAGTGGAGGTTTTCCAGTAAAGCATAGTTATACCGAAAAGAATCAGCAAAGATGCCATTCCTCCCAAAACCTGATATTTAAATGAGGCCTCAAGTTCATCCTTTCTTAATCCAAAGGCAACGAGCGCGTAGGAAGACTTTGCAGCCAACTCCATAAAAACATACATATTGAAAAGGTCCCCTGAAAGGACTACCCCGTTCATGCCGGCTATCATAAGGCAAATTAAAACATAAAAATACTTTCCCCCCGTATATTCTTTCATATAATCAATGGCATAAAAGGCTGAAAAAAAACCAATTAGATTGATCATAAGCAACATAAATCCACTCAATCCGTCCAAAACAAGGTGAATCCCTATGGGAACCGAACCAACAGGCTTCCATCCCCCAACAGCATATACAATAGTCTGCTGATGATAAAAACATACAAAAATAGTGAGAATGAGCAAAGCAAAAGTCATAACTGTGGTCAGCACCCTCTGAACACCCGGGAAAATCCGGTCTGCAAGCGGGTTAACAAATGCACAAAAAAAAGGCAAAACAAAAAACAAAGTTATAACCCATGATTCCATATTCACCCCTTCAATTCATTAATTTTTCTTATATCAAAAGTCCCGTATTTTTTGTACAACCTGATTGCCATTGTAAGGAGCATAGAATTGGTTGCCAGTGCAATCACCAAAGTGGTAAGCACCATAGCCTGCGGCAGGGGATCCACAACCTGAACATAGGGTGTTTCCGGGTCTAATACAAGAGGAGCCTGGCCGCCTGAAACATAACCTACAAGCGCCAGCATTAAAAAAATACTAAACTCCATTATAGTAAGGGAAATTACTATTTTAATCAGATTACGGCGTGTGAGCACCCCGTAAATTCCAACCATAAACAGGACAAAACAAAGTAAATACAAAGTCATTTAGATGCCTCCTCCTTATAAATTGTAAGTGCCAGAAATATTACAAACATTGTTGCTCCAACCTTAATTCCGATAAATAAATTGTAAAAAGGTATTAATCCTCCGCTGATTAAGGTGCCAGGGGCGCCAGGGGAAAGGTAATTATTAAAAAAATAAAAACTACCTGCAAAAAGACCTGAAAGCCCGAAAAGCAGCAAGATCAAAATTGACACATTTTCAAACAAGGAGGTTATTTCTTTTTGTTTTTTAAGCTTAAAATAATCAACTCCGTAAGCCAATATCAACACAATGAAAGATCCTGCAAGAACAACCCCCCCCTGTAAACCCTCCTCCCGGGTCAATATGACCGTGTGAAACTATATACAATCCAAAAACAAATATCAAGGCACTCATAAGCTGAACAACCTTTTTTACAATTATTGACATGCCTCTCATAATCAAAAAAATTTTTACAGTCAATCACTTAAACTTTAAAATCATTTACCGATAAATTGCACTTCTTGCAAAATAACTGTCTGTGATCCCCCGTCACTCCTTTCTTCCTTTTATCCTCAATATTGCCATCACCCCTGCAGCTGCTGCAAATAATATAGTAGCTTCCCCAAATGTATCAAGAGCCCTGAAATCCCATAACACACCTTTAATAAGATTAGTACTTCCCGATAATTCAACAGCCTCCCTTGCATAAAAATCTGACATCCTCAGAGCATGGTCACCAAAAGGGTTTAAAGTTGCAATAGCCCTGTTGAAATAATATAACATTAAACCCACAAGGACGAAAGAAAGCGAGTATGTATAAATGTCCCTTTTGCCAGCTGGCACCTGAATCTCTTTTCTTGTACTGTCATGAAGGACAGAGACCATTATTATCAATGTAACCGTTTCTACCACAATTTGAACAATAGCCAGATCAGGAGCCCTTAACAATATAAAACATATGACCAGTCCGTACCCGACAAAACCCTGTGCTATTAAGGAAGACAAAAGGTCCTTTGCGTGGATAGCCATAATAGCCGCTACTATCATCATAACCAGCAGTATAACAAGCAGATTTTCCATAGTTTTTTTAATTTTAAAGTATTATCAACAGTAAAATCAAGCCAGCTATAACCCATGCCAGATACGTCTGCAGTACTCCGTCATGCAGCCTGCTCAAAACCCTGTTTGCAATAAAAATTAACCTTCCAAAAAGGTAATACAAGTCAAGATAGCCGCTATAAGCCATGCTATAAAACATTGAAAAAAAGAGTGATTTTCGCGGAAAGCTGAAAGTCTCCATAGCACGGTATAGAATAAACCCGGAAAAAATTGACAAAAAAATTAGCAATCCGGCAACCACCCAGTAAACATCAAAAGTATACACATAGGGTCCGGTTACTTTGGAAAATATTTCAGATATAAGCCACAAAAGGGTGAACAAACCGACAAAAAAAGACAAAAAGGAAAACAATACAGGAGGAATCAAGGAGGCTGGTTCACCCACAAATTGTTTCAACTTTCCAAATTTCCTGCCAACAAAGATTCCCTTGTTCAACCTTGCAAAACCTGTAATGCTCAAAGCCGTCCCTGCCATAGCCGCCGCAAGCCAAACAACCCACAGGAGGCTGGTGGCAGAAGTCCCTTCAAGCAAACCAGTCTCAATTATGTCACGGTACAATATAAGCAAAGGTACAAATCCCCCAAAGGGAGGGAATCCGCATACTGACAAAGCCAGTATTACAGCACAAATTGAATTTAACGGCATTTTTTTTGAAAATCCCCCCAGTTCGGAGACATGGGTTGTTCCGGTCTTAACTGACATATTGCCGGCCACCATAAGCAAACCGCTTTTGGCAATAATAAAATTAAGCATATAAAGTAAAGCAGCTATAAGACCGGCCACACTACCCGTTCCGATTCCCAAAACAACATATCCTCCTTGTAATGCAGAATTAAATCCCAGTGCCTTTTTGTAGTCAGACTGAATTAACCCCATCATGGCACAGGAAATTATGGTCAGGCTTCCAAGTGCCAAAACTGATATGCGTAACGGATCTGATATTATGAAAATATAGTGGCATATCCTGACTAACAAATATACTCCCAGAAGCTTTTCAGCAAAAACAGGCAGAAATGATGAATAAGCTGACGGTGCTTTATAAGTATACGAAGGCAGCCAGGAGTGAAATGGAAATATTCCGGCTTTGAACAAGCTCCCAGCCATAAAAGCCATAAACGCCGCATTTATCTTTGAAGGTCCTGTCTCAAGCATTAAGTCCGAGATATTAGCAGAACTGCCGAAAATAAAAGTCATTACGGCTCCTGTTGTCATTATGGCATGAGAAGCACCGAACATTATCAAATACTTTTTTGCAGTGGAAGCACTTTCCTGGTCATATGCAGGAATAACCAAATAAGCAATAAGCCCGCAAATCCCCCACAAAAATACCAGCACAAAAATGTTGTCGGTCGAAACGGATGCAAAAAAAAGCCCGAGAAAAATCAAAAAACAATTAGAGAAGTTACCCATACCTGTTTTGCTTCCATGGGAAAATGAATAAAACAAGAATAATGGAGCAGGCAGTCCGGCGAAAAGTATTGTAAGCCTGCTTAACTGGTCAACCCTGAACTTCAAATATTGCTCCAGAGTATTCAACAATACACCAAATCCATGGTTGCTGGCGAGAGAATCCGGAAAAACGATTTCAAATACAAGCGGTTCTGCTGCTGTATATATTATATAGGATTTAAAAGCAATAAAAATCGAAATCGCAATAGATATAATTTTCTAAAGTTTCGCACTAAATTAATATGCTAAAAAACAGCAAAAAAAGATAAAAAAAGCAGCATGGTACTTATGTTAATATACAGAATATTAGTATATTAACAGTGTAATCCAAAACACAATACCATGCTGCAGAGTAAAGATATAAATAAGATTTCAGAATTAAAAAACGATTTTACCCATAGGTGGTTTGAACCTGAATTTATTTTTCGTTCTTTGAAGTGTTTTTCGTTTTCGGCTCTTTGTAAAAGCCTTAATCCGGTCAAGATAAAGGGATACAGTTTTGAGAGCATCTTTTCTATTCTTATCAGTTTACCCTTTGTTGGTATTAAGACTGTTAATGCTGTGAAATCTAGTGTTATGGCCAGCCACATTGAAGCCAGGAAAGATGTTTTCTACAGGCTAAAAAACAACACTGCCGTATGCTGGAGGATGATTCTGTGGTTATTTGCATTAAAATTTATCAAAAT
>SL_8KL_010_SEDDRAFT_10003682_pt1 | contig 12567 bp, 17 predicted proteins | sample SodLakKL_010_SED_4_FD_11160 | JGI IMG/M metagenome (IMG submission 11160) | reverse complement strand
CACTTTCACCGCCTACGTGAGAGACAACCCTGCTCTTAACGCAACTTCACGACCTATATACCTGGTGGTACCTACGGAAGGCACTCCGACACCCTACGTGACCTCGATAGAGCCGAGAAGGGCCGAAGAGGGACAAACGATCACGTTCAGGGCGGGAGCTCAAAACGCCCACGGCAACGTCACGTACCGCTGGACTTCGGACTTGGAAGTACTCTACGAAGGAGAGAAGAGAGAGTTCAACACCACGCTAAGCCCCGGAGTGCACACAATCGAACTACAAGCGAGAGACCTGAGGGGCAACTGGAGCGAACCGGTCACAAGGAGCGTCACGGTGGAAGAGGACGCTTTGAGAGGATTCCTGTATTCGACGGAATTCCGCATCGCAGTGCTGATAATCCTGATAGGAGTCACGATGAACTTCGTCGGTAAACACGTGGTGAGTAAACCGAGGGAAGAATGAAGTCGAAAAGTCTACGACGAAAAGTTTTTAATTCTTAACCAAACTGTAAACATATGGAAACGAAAGCTGTAAAAGATGCTATTCAGAGGGAAAAGGAATTGGGAAAGTTTATGCTCCATCGATATGAGGATAAGCTTTCTAGATTTGAAGATAAATATGATATGACCACTGAAGAGTTTGTGGAAAAGTTTGAAAAAGGAGAACTGGGAGATGACCAAGATTTTTTTGAATGGTTTGCAGCCTTTAAAGGAAAACAGCATTGGAAAGAAAAACTCGATCAGCTGCACGTAGTATGAACATCCATGATCATTTTACAAGGATGGAGGAAAGACTCAACGCTTTTCCTCTCACCGTTTCCTCGGGATTAGAGATAGAACGGATAGATATTGACAAAGGATACATGAAGTCGAAAACAATATTCGCCGATGGCTCTGAACTACATCTATTCCAATTCGTCGAGATAAAAGATGAGCAACCGATGATAGAAAAATACAGATATCATTATCAAGATGAAAACGGCGCACTCATAAAAAGATGGGACAACGCAAAACACCATCCAGAGATAGATACTTTTCCAGATCACATCCATGTTGGAGGGGAAATAAAGAACAGCAGTAGACCAGATATTGAAGGTCTATTAGCGGAGATAACGAACCATATAAGATATAGAGACCGAAACTCTTTTTCATAGAGATCACCACGGAACAAACATTTCAAGCTAAATTGCACGATACGGTCTGCTGCCAAGAGATTCTATTCATCTCGCTGCAACGAAGTCAGGCATAGATAACCTGATCACCACCGACAAAGTCTTCAACAGGATCAAAAAAAATAGATGTGTTCACTTGTCGATCCAACCATGTAGATGATTAGTGATTCGGCGATGTAGACAACGAACTTAACCTCGTAATCCTGATAGGATTCACGATGAACTTCGTCGGTAAACACGTGGTGAGCAAACCGAGGGAAGAATGAACGCATTTTTCCGAACATCTATTAAAAAATGATATCTGATGGTTCTTTTCTAGTTATGTCTGTCCCATCAAAATGTTCGTCGTAGCTTATGATCTCAAAATCATTTTTCTTACATATATGATATTGGACGGCATCATCAAAACTCAATCCCTGCTCATCCATACAATCCAATATTTTAATCTCCTCAGATATGGGCGTGTCCAATCTTTTGATACCTAAATCATCGACAGACCTTAGGAAGTTCTTTAAATAGTCCTCCTTACTCTCCCTTGTCATCTTAACCTCAATCGTGTGTAGCGTAAAAGAACTCACGTAAAATTTTTCTTTATTCACAGGGACCGATCGAAGTAATATTTCACATTCGTCACTCTTCTTCTGGTCTAGCAGTATCTCCAAAAAGATATTCGTGTCGAGAAGATACATCATCTACCAGTCTCTCTTGATTTCGTGCTGCAACTCGACGCTAGATTTGTTCAAATCTTTCAAAGCCCCTTTCCACGAGAAGTCATCTTTTTCAGATATATTCAATTCTACGATCTCCCCTTTCTCCAAATCAACATCGTCTAATGGGATGAACTTTCCATCGTCATATTTAGCCTTGATTTTCATTGTAATTTATACTACTTTTATGGAAATATATAAGGGTTCTGGAAATTTGATCGTATTTCAGATAGGTCTTATATAACACGGAGAGTTCATTATCGGTTCTTAACATGTTGCCCTCGTACTTCACAACTCTATAAAGCAAGATCTGTATTTTATTAAACTTTGTGGCAGGAAGGTCGTTGTTCGAATATATATGTTGTAGACCTTCAGGTATGAAGATCATCTAGAATCGATTTGAAGATAAAAGCGATACGATCCACTCCTAAGGAAGATCCACCGATACTCTTGGCAACGTCACGTACCGCTGGACTTCGGACTTGGAAGTGCTCTACGAAGGAGAAGAGAGAGAGTTCAACACCACGCTAAGCCCGGGAGAGCACACCATAACCCTACAAGCGACAGACCTGAGGGGCAACTGGAGCGAACCGGTCACAAGGAGCGTAACGGTGGAAGAGAAAGAGGAAGACACGTTCCGGAACTTCCTGTATTCGACGGAATTCAGAGTGGCAGTGCTGATAATCCTGATAGGAGTCACGATGAACTTCGTCGGTAAGCACGTGGTGAGCAAACCGAGGAAAAAAATGAACGCATTTTTTCGAACAGTTTTACCGAGATTGTTTGGGAATGAAGTCCAATAAATGGGTAAAACTTATATGTTACTGTTAGAATATTTGCTTGCTCGAGGCGGAAAATATGGCACAAAAAGGCTTGACGGAAAAGGAAAAAGAATTGGCGGATAGATTGATCAAAACCGGTCTCGAAAAGCAGATGTCCAGGGTACTTGTGATCCTCGGCAGCCGGGGCGAAACCAAAAGGAGAGAGATAGAAGATATAACGGGCTTGAGGCAGCCGGAGATATCCATCGCGACGCAGAGATTGAGAGATAGAGGATGGGTCACCAAGAGAGATATAAAGAAGGAAGGAAAAGGAAGACCTGTTCATGTCTATTACTTGGACAGCCCTGTAAACGAGATAATCGAAGAGATTGAGAAAAAAGAGATGGAACGTATAGAAGATATAGAAAACAATTTGAAGGAGATCAAAGAGCTCGCGGGATCGATCTTGTGAAGATCACCTATATCTTTTTTAAGAGAAGACGACAGCCCTTTCTTATCTGATCCCTCTATCAGAGAAGACTCCGCCTCTCGGATCTAGAATATATGAACAGTGCCCAAAAAACAGGGAGGTAAAATGTTAAATACCGTATATAAGGTGATCGAAAACGGAAAAGCTTGAGATCACAAAGGTGATCGATATATACTGAGAGGTAACACGATGGAGATACTGGAAAAAAGAGGCGACAAAAACATAGCTACAGCTTATCTTGCAGATCTAGGTGAGAACAAGTATGTAGAATTCGTAGAGTCTTTGGGCGGCGCCAGGACCAGGGACGAAAAATGGGTCGTCATACTATCGAGCCTTTCCGGATGCCCTCTGAACTGCAGGTTCTGCGACGCCAACCTGTTCTATAAAGCTTCCTTGAGCAAAGAAGAGATGATGATGCAGGTGGATTATCTTGTAGATAAGCACGGTTCCGAAGACGCATTAAATTCTAATAAATTCAAAGTGCAGTTCGCCAGGATAGGTGATCCTGCTCTCAATCCTGCGGTGATAAAGACCATAGAAGAGATACGGAAGAAGTACGATACTAAAAATTATATGCCGTGTATATCCACCATAGCTCCCGAAGGTACGGATGGATGGTTCGAAGAGCTGAAAAAGTTGAATCACGAGGTTTACAGGGGCAACTTCCAACTCCAATTTTCCATACATTCTACCGACGAAGAGCAGAGGGATCATCTCATGCCGGACGGAAAGTGGAGTTTGGAAAAGATAGCTGAATATGGGGAAGAATTCTACACCGGCGGGAGAAAAGTGACCCTGAATTTTGCTCTATCTAAAGACGACCAGATAGATCCTGAGAAACTTGAAAATATCTTCGACCCGGACGTTTTCGCTATAAAGATAACGCCTTTGAATCCCACCTGCAACGCCCGTGAGAACGAACTTATCAACGTTTTCACGGAAGAGGAGAGTCAAGAATTTGAGGTGATCAAGGAACTCCAGAACGGTCCTTTCGACGTACACGTGAGCATAGGTGAACTTGAGGAGAACGAGATAAAGAGTAACTGCGGCCAGATACTTCTCTCGCACTTCGAAGAACACGAAGGAGGAAGTGCGTGAACATGTATTATCAAGAGATGGATAAAAAAGGACTGGAAAAGAAAGCGGATAAATGGCTTGATGAACTTCCATTCAGGAAGAGATGGCCTGGAGACCTGGATCTAAAAGATACCGCGCTTCTGGTCATAGACATGCAAAGATATTTTCTTTCTCCGAGTTCGCACGCACATCTGCCCGCGGGTGAGACCATAATAGAGAACCTCAACGATCTCATAGATCTTTTTGACGAAAAGGGAGGAGAGATAGTTTACACTAGGACCGTACAAGAAGAAGGAGATGAAGGGGTTATGGATGAGTGGTGGCGGGACATAATCAGAGAAGGTCCTCTAGCGGAATTAGACACTCGGGTCGAGGTGAAAGGCGAGGTCATAGTAAAACCCAGATACTCTTCTTTTCACAGGACTGACCTTGATCAAAAACTCGAAGGTGTGAAGAACGTAGTGATAGGAGGCGTGATGACCGATATGTGTTGTGCTACAACAGCGAGAGACGCCTTCGTCAGGGACTACAGAGTTTTGTTTTTAGCTGATGGAACCGCGACCGCTACGGAACAAACACACGTTTCAACGTTAACAGCTCTCTGTCACGGTATAGCGGAGATATTAACATGCCAGGAAGCTATAGAAAGGTTATCGTAGTCGGTGCGGGCCCTGCAGGCGTCGCAGCATGTCAGCAGTGTATCAGAGAAGGGATCGACGACGTTCTATTGATAGAAAAAGATAAGATCGGCGGCCTGATACGCCAAGCCAACAGGATAGAAAATTTTCCAGGTTTTGTGGGAGAGGACGGAAGAGAGATGGTAGAAGAATTAGAAAAGATCGTCTCCGACTACGAGATCGATATAGAATACGGAGATGTAGAGAAGATCGACGAGGGCTTCAGGTTGAAGTGTGATGGGACTCATAGAAAAGCGGAATGCCTGGTACTGGCGACAGGGACTAAACCCAAGTCTTTAGACTTTGTGGGAGAAAAATATCATCCAGAATGGCGTGATCACACTGGAGAAGAAACCGTCGTTATAGGGGGAGGAGACGCTGCTTACGATCACTCTTTACGGATAGACAAGCTGGGAGGCGAAGTGACCGTATTGAGGAGGAGTGATCCCAAGGCTCTTCCAGTTCTGGTAAAAGAGGCAAGAGAACGAGGGATAAAAGAAGAGAAAGCGGAACCCACGGAAATAGAAAAAGATGAAAATGGATTCCGCATCCGATGTGAAGACGACGTGATCCAAGCCGACCAGGTGATAACCGCTGTAGGTAGAGAGCCGAATATCCCCTCTCTAACTTTTCCTTTAGACCTCGAAGACGTAAAATTCCCCACCGGTGAAACCGATATCGATAATTTATTCGTCATAGGGAGCACGGTCCTGGGCACCTACAGGCAGACATCCCTGTGCTGGGGGATGGGTATAGCCGCGGGGATGAAGATGAGTAAAAAGTTGCGAAAAAAGTAAAAGTGTGAAGTAGATACCGCTATATGGAACAGAAGATCAGATGGGGCGAGACGGATCGCTGTCAGCTGAATTCGATCCCACGAAGGCGAGCAGAGAGAGGAATTACCGGAGACCGGTATAGAGAGGCTGAAGGAAAGGATACAAGCGGTGATCGATATCGAGTGAGATCATCATGTTAGAACAGATATTGATAGTTATATTATCATTCGTTCCGGCCATGATCGCCAATTCTTTAGCCGTGGTGTTCGGAGGCGGTCCTCCCATCGACGGAGGAAGAAAGCTCAAAGGCAAACGTATCTTGGGCGACGGAAAAACGTGGAGAGGTCTTTTTGGCGGTGGTATCTCCGCCGCTTCGGTAGGCCTAGTCCTATATCTCGTACTAAGACCTTTCTTCTCACTCTACCCCTCATTTCCCGAAGGTCTGATACCCCTATTTTCTCTCTCCTTTGGGGCACTATTGGGCGACATAGGCGGCAGCTTCGTAAAAAGAAGGAGAGGTAAAGCTAGAGGAGCTAAAGCGCCTATGATCGATATGTACGATTTTGTCATCGGCTCTTTCCTTTTGACTTTCATCACGAGTCATGGTTGGTTCGCTTACACTTACTTTGATCTTCCCGGTCTTTGGGGTACAATCATGATAATACTGTTTTTACCCCTGCTGCACCGTGGAGTTAATATAATAGGATACAAACTCGGATTGAAGAAAGAACCTTGGTGAAAAGATGTTAAAAAATATGTTAGAAGATTGCGGAGCGATAAAGTATGGTGAGTTCACACTCACTTCTGGAAAAAAGAGCAGTTATTACGTGGATATCAAGTTGGCTAGCACCGATCCCGCGGTATTAAAAGAGATAGCCACTGAGATGGCACCTCTCGTCGAAGGAGAAAAGATAGCTGGCATGGAATTGGGAGCGGTCCCTCTCGCTGCAGCCCTCTCGTTAGAGACGGACTTACCTTTCCTCATGGTACGCAAAAAGAGCAAAGGTCACGGTACGGGAGGAAGGATCGAAGGAAAACTGGAAGAAGGCGAAACAGTTACAGTTGTTGAAGACGTGACCACAACTGGCGGTTCTTCCGTTGAAACCGTTGAAGTGCTTAGAGAAGCAGGAGCGAAGGTAAACAAGGTTCTCGTGGTAGTGGATAGAAAAGAGGGCGCGGAAGAAAAGTTAAAAGAGCTAGATGTAGAACTTGTTCCACTGATAACCGCTGACGAATTGGTAGATAAATGATACACACGACGGTCAGGGAAATTCTTTCTCTCTGAAGAGGATCATACCTAGGAGCAAAAGGACCGCGGTAAGGATGAACAACGTTATTATAGAAGCGCCCATGCCCGAAGCGGCTCCGTATCTCGAGATAGATCCGTGCTCCATCAATTCTTTTCCTATGCTTCTCAGGTAATGCCGTATCGAGACCAGTTTTATGTTCCCCGGTAGAGAGCCGACGAAGCCCTCCCATATGAACACATAGAAAAGGCCGAAGTAGAGCGACCTTTCGATGACGATGCTGACTAAGACGAACAAGGACGAGTATACCAACGTACCGAAAGCGACTATACTCACTATATCAAAGTAGATGCGCACGGCTTCCATATCTACTCCTAAAATGCCGAAAAATGTGACGAACCCGGAAGTCAGTATCAACCACGCCGCGAATATGGAAACTATGAATACGGAGATGTAGTAGCCCATATACATCTTTGTCCTACTGATAGGCGCGGTCAATACGTGGGTTATACTCCTGTCTTCTATCTCGTCCCTTATCAGCGAAGAGCCGAATATCATGCACATCAGAGGCAGGAAAAATGAGATGACGAAAAAGTCCATAAGATCGCTGCCCTCTTCCAATCTTTCAAGGTCCTGTGCGGCCACGTATCCCATCACCGCGGAGAGAAAGAACACGGCCAGCAACACTATCAAGAATTTTTTGTTCAGGATCGCTTTGGTGGTAGAACTCTTTACCAGGGAAAAAAGGGCGAAGAGATCTTGTTTCATCTTTTACCACCTCCCACCAGGTAATCGAAGACGGCCTGGAGGTTGTCATCTCTGCTGTACATCTCGAAAACTTCCGTTTCCGTCTGATTTACAAGAGAAGCGATCTGTTGAAAAAACTCGTCGGGCTTCTCGACTTCTACTATCATCTTCCTTCGGTTATCTTCGAATCCGACGGAAACGACGTAATTTTGGTCTATCAAACGTTTAGCCAACGCATTTTTCCTCACGCCGTCGATAACGATGTTGTGTGGATGTTTGTCTATAAGTCCTCTCACCTCTGATATGTCTCCTGAGGCGATGACTCTACCCTTATAAAGAAGAGCGATCTCGCTGGTCATCCTTTCTATCTCGCTCAACACGTGGGAACTCACCAGTATGTCATGTTCTTTTTCCTCGTGAAGATCTTTGATCAGTTCGATCAAGTCCTTTCTAGCCTGCGGGTCCGCCCCGCTCAAAGGTTCGTCTAAAAACAAGAGATCGGGATCGTGCAAAAGAGCGCCGGCGAGTTTAAGTCGCTGTCTCATACCTTGACTGTAGGTATCGATATCTTTGTTCAAAAAGTCTCGTGCACCGACGTCCCTAGCGGTCTTTTTCACCCTCTGCTTCAACTCCTCGTTCCTCGATCCGTGGAGTGCACCTACCTGATACAAGTACCTTTTACCCGTAGAATAGTCCGAAAGATTGTCGTAATCGGGGCAAAAACCGATCCTTTTCATCAGGTCGTGATTCAGCCAGGGGTCTTCTCCCATCACGGTGATGCTCCCTTTGTTGGGCTTTATCATGCCAGTTGCCAATTTGAACAAAGTACTCTTACCGGCTCCGTTCGGGCCGACTATGCCGGTTATACCTCTCGGCAGTCCGATATTCAGTGAATTCAGACCGATGACGTCTCCGTACCATTTGGATAGGTTCCTTGCGGAAACTACGAACTCGTTCAACCGCCCACCTCCTTAGAATGTATGCGGTAGAAGAGGAGAGTGAGCGGAAGGATGATCAAAACGAACATCCCTACGGAATAGAATCCTGAATTGATATCGTCCGGGAGTCCGAAACCGTAGATCAGATCGAAGGTAAAATTCAGAAGATTAGAAGGGTTGAGAAGCTTCCAGTTGGAGTCGAATTGGGCGAAAAAAAGACTCACTATGGCGAGCGCAGAAATGCTCATGAAGGAGCCTATGCCCGCGTAGGCCTTCCTTTTGGTCAAAGAAGACAGCAGGACCATGTACGGTAGTAAGACGAAAGAGGTCAAAAGTCCTGCCAATACAGTCTTACCTAAAACCTTCAAACTTCCGGTGTAGGCATCGCCGGTTTGAGTCGCTATAACGGAGATACATATCAGTAAAGGTGGTATGAAACAATAGATCAGCATGGTGGTGAAAGCTCCACCCAATTTACCCAAGAGGTAGCTTTCGGTCTTCAACGGCCTTGAAAAGTACAGTACGAACGAACTGTCTTTCAGGTCTTGAGAGACCAGACCGGAACATATCACGGCGGCGAGAAGAACGGTGAAAAGAAAGAATATCTCCCCGCTCATGTGGTCCCTCATCATCTCGGCGGTCAGTTCTTCGTGAGGCATCAAAGCCGCCAAAAGTATAGGGAAAACGTGAACTATCATTGAGCCTATTATGAGTATGACCCAGATGGCCTTAGATCTTATCTTGCTTCTAAATATTTTTTCTACCATGACGAGAAATCGCTTTCCCAGCATCGTACTCTTCTTTTTCCAGGGAGTGTACTCGATAGGATCAATCCCCATGGTCTTCACCTCCTGAGAAGGAACGCAGGAAGAAATCTTCTAACGTCATGACATCGGGTCTCATGTATCTCAACTGCAGGTCGTATCGATCTACGGATTGAAAGATATTCTTCGTACTCTTCAAACCCGCGAGTATCACCACCAGTTGATCCTTCTCGTCCTCGGTTCGGACGACCTCCCACTCCTTTCTCAGATCTTTTACGAATTTCTCTAAAGCTTTTTCCTGTCCACGGACTTTGAGCTTGTATCTGTTCTCCTCCGACTCCATCATGTCCTTCATATACCCGCTTTCTATGGACCTGCCTTCGTTTATGATCACCACGTAATCGCTCACCTGCTCCACTTCGTGTAATATATGGGAAGAGATCAAAACGGTCTTTTCGGAACCACCGATCTTTTTTATCAGCGACAGCATCTCTTCTTTCCCGTCCGGGTCCATACCTGTGGTCGGTTCGTCCAGCAGCATTATCTCAGGATCGTGTACGATACACTGAGCGAGTTTGACCCTCTGCCTCATCCCGGTAGAATAGGAGGATATCTCCCTGTACCTTTCTTCATCCAAACCTGCGAAATCTAAAGCGGCGTGACTCCTTTCCACGGCATCCTCTCTCGGCAGTCCGGAAAGTCGGCTCATGTAAGAAACGAGCTCAAAACCTTTCATGTCTTCGATAAGACACCGGTGTTCGGGCATGTAGCCGATGAGTTCTCTTCTAGCCAGTCTGCTGAGACCGTCTTCAGAATCCGCTACACTTATCTTTCCGCTCACGGGTTCGATCAACCCCAATATGGATTTTATAAAAGTGGATTTTCCCGCCCCATTGGGTCCTAACAAACCGGAGATGCCTTCCGGTATGGCGGCGGAGAAGGAATCTAGGGCGGTAGTTCGACCGTACTTGACCAGTAATTCGTCGGCTACTATCCTCGGTTTCACGACATCTCCCATCTTTAACCGAGCCCTCCAGGATCACGCTTCCTCTATCTTTTTGTCGAATATCTCTCTCAAATATTTCATCGGTACGCTTCCTGCGAACAGTATCGTATCATGGAAGAATTTTTCCGTAAAATCGTCGCCCATCTTTTCCTTCACGTCTTCTTTCAGATCCTTTATCATCTCTTTCCCTAATAGATAGCTGAGTTGGTACGCTGGACTTTGAGTATAACGTTTCACTTCCTTTTCCGCATCGCTTTTGTCCATCCCCACTTTATCGACGAGGAACTCTACCGCTTCGTCGAAGGACATATCTCCTTTACTCAGTTCAACGTCGACGATTATCCTGACCGCTCTCCAGACCACGTCGTTTGTCTGGATGAGCCACGCCTCCGGTGTGTCGTCAAAACCGTGCTCTTTCATCATCTCTTCGCAATAGTGTGCCCAACCTTCCACGGTCTCTATAGCTTGAGAGAATATGCGGAACACGTCGTCGTTTGTGATCGCGGAAGCAAGCTGCAGATGGTGTCCAGGATAGCCTTCGTGTACCGTAGTGTTCCTCACGTCCCAGTAAGAATAGTTGTTCAATCTTTCCTCGTCTTCAGGCGGTGTCACCACGTAAATACCTTTTTTGGTGGGATCGAATTTTGCAGGCGGTATGTAGGCCGCGAATGGGATTATATTGCGCATGTATTCCGGGGTTTCAGTGACCTCTATCTCTTCGTCCTCCACTATGGTAGCGAGATCATTCTCTTCGATGAACTCCTTGGCATCTTCTAAACCGTTCTCGTACCATCCCAAGGCATCTTCAAAGCTGTCGGGTGTTTCTGATTTTACCTTCTCAAGCGCCTCTTCAACACTGGCATCGGAGTCTATCTTTTTCGCGTATTGCTCCATCTTCTCTTCCGATTCCTTCAACAGTTCTTTACCTATCTCGAGTATTTCCTCGGAGGTATGATCCAACTCTCTCTTTTCTAACAGCTCTTCAAATCTTTCTTCCCCGATGGTGTAATCTTCCTTGGCATCCCTCCTCAGTTCCTCCAGCCATTCTATGTAATCCTCTAAAGCGGAATCCGCCCTGTTTATGGCTTGAACGAATTCGGAAAGATCGTCTTCGTTGAAAGCCCCGTTCTGTTTTACCAGCATCTGGACCAGCTTGAAAAGCATGGGAAGCTGTTCGGCGGACTCGATCGCCATGTCGATCCATAAGCGTACAGGGTCTTCCAACTTGGATCTTTCTTCTTCCAATGCTTCTGGTATATCTTCTATACGGCCTTTGATGCTGTTCAACCTTTCTTCGAGAGGTGCGAACTCTCTTCTGAGAAGTGGAAATATGGACGAACCGATTATATTCGGTGCGGAAGGTGCCTGCTCTCCGAATCTAAGCTCTTTCATACGGAAGAGCTGCATCTCGAATATGTGTTCGCCCAATCTTTTGGCCAGCTCGTTTTCTTCATTCAACTCTTGACTGTTAAAGTCTCTCAGCTTCTGTAACCACTCTTCCATCAGTTCGATGTCTTCAAGACGCTTCTTTTTAGAAAGATCAGGCAGTTCATCGTCATATTCATGGATACCCAGGTGGGTGGCCATGGTCGGATTCCTTTCCAAGAACGTATCGAAAACATCTTCTTCGAACTCCTCAAATTCTTCATCAACTTCTTTTCCCATGTTTTTTCACAACCGGTGATATAACTTCTATATATAATAGGGAAAAAGCTGCTATTATTTAAAGTTAATAATCCGATTTCGCTGTATATATCCGGTTATTCATATCCACTTTTCCTTTGAAAAGAGTTCACGCTTGATAACATGGCAGCAAGGACAAACCATATATACGATAAAAAGCATTAATCATTGTAATATTAGTGATATGATAATAATATATTGGCAATCGGAGAAGGAACGAATTTTACTTCTCTGATGCTGCAAAGATATTAGGTGGATGAATATGAAAGGTATTGGAAAAAAGAAGAAGGCGGTTATGTTAGCGATAGGAATGATGTTGGTCATCTCGACTTTTGTCGTGGGTATGACTTCTATTTCTGCCCAAGAAAGGCTCGAGGAAAGTGTAGAAGGTGAGGTCGAGCTGACAGGTCTGGCGGATTCTCCGTGGCCCAGCTTCGGTCGTGATCAAAGGAACAATCGCAGGAGTCCATACGATACTACTCACGTAGATGGTACGGAAAGATGGAGCTTTGAGACAGGTGATGG
>SL_8KL_010_SEDDRAFT_10003680_pt1 | contig 12568 bp, 10 predicted proteins | sample SodLakKL_010_SED_4_FD_11160 | JGI IMG/M metagenome (IMG submission 11160) | reverse complement strand
CTAGCTTATGCAGCCCTCGTCTACGATAATAGAGATCTTGCAGAAGAAGTCGGACACCTTGAATCAAGGATGGACAACATGATGTACCAGATCAGATTAAAAAGCATGCTCAGTGCTAGAAATATAGATGATGCGGAACGATTAAGCGGTCTTCTCCAAATCGCATCTTCCGCCGAAAAGTTATCCGATGCAGCAGAAGATATGGTTGAACTACTAGACTTAGATGTCGACCTAAAATCCATGTTGCCGTATATCTTAGAAAAAGCTGATGAACACATACACACTATAAGAGTTCTAGAAGGCTCTGATCTTGTTGGGAAAAGAATCGGTGATCTGGCTATAGAATCGGTCACTGGTGTCAGGATTATAGCACTGCGTAGAAAGGGAAGATGGCTATATGGTCCGGACGGAAATGATATCATTCAAGCTAAAGACCGTCTGATAGTCAGAGGTGTCGAGGAAGGATACAGAAAGCTGAGAAGAGTAGCAAAATCCAAAGAGGATTGGAGGAGTGTGAAATCATGAAAAAGGTAGAGGAAAACCTTATCGAAATGAAGAATACATCTGAACTGATGTTAGATCTAGCCTATTCTTCCGTACTTTTCAGTAATCGAGAGATAGCAGAAGAAGTGATGGAACTAGAAGACAGAATAGACAAGCTCTACGAAGAGATCCTATCCCAGATACTCGAAAGTTGTAGAGAAAGAGAGGGGAGCCTCGATAGAGCCAAGATACCTTTGAAAGTCGCAGATTCGATAGAGAGGATAGCTGATGCCGCGCTGGATATAGCCGATGTCGTCTTGAGAGATATAGAGCTTCATCCTGTAGTTAAGAAAAGTATTGAAGAATCTGATGAGATCATGGTCAGAAAAGAAATCCAACAGGGGTCATTTCTGGACGGAAAAACACTTAACGATTCTAAGATGAGCAGTGAAATAGGTATGAAGGTGATAGCTATCAGGAGAGGAGAAAATTGGGCTTATGGGCCAAGTAAAAATGTAGAATTGAAAGCGGGAGATAGAATCTTCGCTAGAGGGCCAAAAGAAAGTGAAGAAGTTTTAAACAAGTGGCTAGGATTAAAAAGTGATTGAAATCCCTATACACCGCTTTCAAGATCCTTTATAACTTTCTCTTTATCATCGGCCTTCACTAAACCAGAAGCTAGAAGAACTCCTTCTGTGCCCAATTCTAAAGCCGCCTTCACGTCTTCTCCGTTTTTGACTCCGGCCCCGCATAGGACCTTTACATCCTGATTTACCTCCTTCACTTTTCTAACGGCTTCTTCAACAACCTCAGGTTTCGCGGAAGAGACCGAGACCTCTCCACCTATCAATTCTGGGGGCTCATATGCTACGAATCCTGGGTCTAAAGCAGCGGCAGAAGCAGCCACATCCGGATTATTGGCACAAACAATAGTTTCTATCCCTTTTTCCCTGCATCGGTTTACGATATACTCTATATCAAAGAGTTTCATCCGCCTTTCCGAGTGGTTTACTAAAGTTCCATCTACACCAGCATCCACCATGGTCTCTAACAGCGTATGCCCAGTATTACTTCCGGGTTTAACGGCATCTACGTGTTGGGAAAGAACAGGTAGCTCAGTGTTTTTACGGACCATCCTCAAGTCCGCTGCTTGAGGAGCTACAGCCCAATTTTCATCGCAATTTTCTTCTATAATCGAGGTTATTTTTACCGCTTTATCCCCTACTGAGGGCCCGTACGTTTTGTAATTGACTATTATTATCGGTGTTTTTAACATGATATCACTTTAGGAATTGATAGTAAATAGTTAAAGATTGTGGGTTTTATCCTAAAGATAAACAAAATCCTTAAATTGGCCTATCCTGATTCCTAGTTATGAAAGCAGTAATCCTAGCTGCGGGGGAAGGCACTAGATTACGTCCATTTACAGCCACAGAGCCTAAAGTTATGATTCCAGTGGCTAACAAACCCATCCTTGAATATGTGGTTGATGCCATAGTAAAAAACGGAATCAGAGATATAATAATGGTCGTTGGTTACAAGAGGCAAAAGATAATGTCCTATTTTGGAGATGGAGATGATTTTGGGGCCAATATCGATTATGTTGTCCAAAAAAATCAACCACCAACTGATGGTACTGCTCATGCGCTCTATCAAACTAAGAATAAGATAGACGATGAATTCATTTTGTTTCCAGGAGATAACGTGATATCAAAAAAGACAGTCTCCGATCTTTTAGAGAATATGGATGAATACACGCTCCTCATAACTAGAAGTGAAACCCCTTCTAAATACGGCGTAGTTACTTTGAAGAGAGGAGGAGAAAACGTAGATACACTTGTGGAAAAACCAGAGAAAAGTCCAAGCCATCTGATATCTACTGGTATCTATTCCTTTCAACCTGATATATTCGATCACATAGAAGAAGTGATGGGAGAAGACAATTATGATATACCATCTGCGATAGATAAAATAATGGAGAAGAACGAGATCAAGGCGATAAAAACGCAGGGTGACTGGATAGATGCGGTTTACCCGTGGGATCTTCTTCACGTGAACAGTGCAGCTCTAAAGGGAATAAACAAAAAATATAATGGGTTGATCGGAGAAAACGTTATGATTAAGGGTGATGTCAAGATAGGAAAAGGTACTCGAATAAGAGGAGGAACCTTTGTAGAAGGTCCTGCAACGATAGGTGAGGGATGCGATATCGGTCCTAATGTGTGTATCACCTCAAGTTCTAGTATAGGAGATAATACTAAGATCGGACCTTTCACAACAGTTGAAAACAGTTTGGTTATGGATGGAGTAGCTATCGGTGCAAATTCTTCCATTATCAAGTCAGTGATCGGTGACGGTGTAAAGATAAAGAACAGTTTTTCTACATATTCCGAGGATAGGAAGATAGAAACCGAGGGAACACTACATGATGTCGAAGATATTGGAGCTATGATTGCTGAAGATACTAAAATTGGCTCAGGCGTTACTATAGAGGCAGGAGTAATTGTAGGTAAAGGGTGCGAAATAAGATCAGGGAGAACAGTTCGAGAGAAAATCGAATCTGAATCTAGGGTGTTGTGAGGTATTCTCATGTGCGGTATTGTTGGATACATAGGCCCAAAAAATACAGGCGAAGTTCTAATCAATGGATTAAAAAAGTTAGATTACAGAGGCTACGACTCCGCTGGAGTGGCTGTAACAAGAAAAGATCAGATCTATCTGCAAAAGAAAAAAGGCAGAATAGAAGATCTCTCCGAAAAGGATATACCCGATGGTATTGCAGGACTTGGACACACTAGATGGGCTACCCATGGCCGTCCGTCTGATGATAATGCTCATCCCTTCCTAGACTGCGGCGAAGAAATAGCTATCGTTCATAACGGTATAATAGATAACTTCAATTCGATAAAGGATGAATTAATAGAGAAAGGCCACGAATTCTTATCCGAAACTGACAGTGAAGTGGTAGTTCATCTTTTAGAAGAAAATTATGAAAGTGATTTTTTAAAAGCTTTCAAAAAAAGTGTGAAAAAGATAACTGGCTCTTATGCGATCCTAGCTCTTCGGAAGAATTCTAATGAACTTCTTGTCACTAGGAACCAAAGTCCGATTGTAATTGGTGTAGGCGAACAAGAAAATCTTGTAGCATCAGATGCTCCCGCTCTACTCGAACACACTAAAAATGTAAAATATCTTCAAGACGGAGACATCGCTAGAATAACTGATGAAAAAATAGAAATATGGAACAAAGATGACGAGCTTGTAGAAAGGAAAACAAAAAAGATAGAATGGGACGTTGAGGATGCAGAAAAAGGCGGCTACGAGCACTTCATGCTCAAAGAAATATTCGAACAGCCTAATGCTATACATGAATCTATACTTGGAAGACTCACAGATTTTGATGATTTGGATTTTTCTAAATATAATTTGGGTGAAGTCCAGTTCATAGCCTGCGGTACCTCGGCCCACGCCGGTTTCGTTGGAAAATATATCTTTGAAAAGATCGCTAAAATACCTTGCACTCTTGAATTTTCTTCCGAATACCGACACTCTTCTCCTTCAGATAGCTATCCTTTGACTATTCTATTGAGCCAAAGTGGTGAAACATTAGATACTATAGCTGCAGCGAGAGAAGCAAACCGAAGAGGAAACGAGACTTTGGCTATAACGAACGTTTTGGACAGTTCTATTACCAGAGAAGTTGATGATGTGATGTACACCCAGGCTGGACCTGAGATAGGAGTCGCTGCAACAAAAACATTCACTACCCAGGTCGTGATGCTTTATATCTTAGCTATAGAAATCGGACTAAAGCGGAAAGTTTTGAGTAAAGATCAAGCGGATAAGTATCGAGACGAACTGAGAAGACTGCCAAGAAAGGTTGAAAGTATACTCGATGATAAGGATAAAATCAAAAAAATGACTAAAAGCCTAGCAAAAGCTGATGACATCTTTTTTGTCGGTAGAAATATAAATTACCCAGTGGCACTTGAAGGTGCTTTAAAGCTTAAGGAGATCGCATATATCCATGCTGCTGGATATCCTGCTGGGGAACTAAAACACGGGCCCTTTGCTCTTTTGACGGAGGATACACCAGTAATAGCTATTGCCGTAAAAGACAAGACCTTTGAGAAGATGCTTGGAAATATAGGGGAGATCGCCGCTAGAGATTGTCCCGTATTAGTGGTAGGAGACCAAGATAAAGAGTTGGAGAAACTAGCTGATGACGCTTATTTCATCCCTAATCTTCCTCCGTTATTTTCACCTTTAGTGGTAAATGTGGTTCTCCAACTCATATCATATTACACAGCATATAGGCTGAATAGAGACATCGATAAACCGAGAAATCTTGCCAAAAGCGTGACTGTGGAATGAAGGATAAAATAGCAGAGGTTTACGATAATAGAAAATCTGTCGTTTGGCTGTTGATTATAGTAGTCCCTTTGCTTATACTAGTTGTGGGCTCTGTGGTTGCTCAAAATATATTTTGGGATTCTTTTCTTTGGAGATACTTCTGGGCCCCTGTTGTCGCTGATGCAGAAGGAGAACCAGTGAACGGGATTTCGGCAGGGTACAACATTGTAAATACGATCACATATGGCATCATATTGATAGTTTCATTCGCTGGGGTGTTTGAACTCATTAAACATTTAGATATCAAGATAGACAGAAAATTAATCCATTCTCCCTTTCCATGGGTGATTCTTTTATCTTGGGTAATTCTAGGTGGTTCGCTGAGAAGTTTAGAAGACGCAGGACTCTTCACTTCTCCTTTAAACAAATTGATGATAACACCGATGATATTTTTTATTCTTGGATTTTTTGTTATATTTCTGATGCTTATCGGTTCTTACCTCTCAAAAATTGAATGGAAGGCAGGTAGGGCTAAATACATGAGATTATTGATTCTTGCACCTTTACCTCTGATTTACTTATCACTTTCGACCTATCTAAATCCCTTTTTCTTTTCTTTTCTAAGCATACTACTCGTTTTTCTATTCCTTTCCTTTATAATAGGTTTAAAATATATCGACTTCGACGAGAAATATCTTTTTTTCACCTACGGAACTACATTGCTTTCAGTGTCGCTTTCTTACAATATCTACTTCATTCTCTTCAAAGAAGGTAGTAATCCGATGGAAGCGGCCATAATACCCACACTAGGAGTTATTCTCACTTTACTCTTTTTAGGATTCTTTTGGATATCCGATAGAGTATCATTCAATGGCTCTAAAGGCGAATCTTTTGAAATGTTCAGCCGTCCTCTGAACGTTCTTATATGTTTAGCACATCTTTTCGATGCCTCCGCAACGTATAGAGGCATAATCGTTTACGGTTATGTCGAAAAACATGTACTCCCAAGATTTTTGATCGAATATACATTCCCTTCGGTAATATTCATTTTAAAGGTCATTTTAGTGTTAGTGGTGGTATACGTTTTAGATATTTCACTCAAAGAGGATTTTTCAGAAGACTATAGATTGAGGTCAATCTTGAAGATTGTAATAATAGTGCTTGGAGCCTCTCCTGCAGTAAGGAATACTCTCAGATTAGCGATGAGAGTGTGAAAAAAGAAAAGATGAGCCCGTGAGGGCTCGGGGCTAGCAAGTTCGAGTGCATCCATCCCATTACTTTTTAAGATACTCTTCTCTAACAGCTTTAGCTTTTGCCATCTTCCGTTCTTGCTCGGCCATCTTCTCAACTTTTTCAGCCACTAGATCCACTCTATAATAAAGCATGTCTCTAACGGCAGTTCTGATGGCCTCAGATCTGGAGGGAAAGTCGTCCATCTCAACTAGAAAATCAATCCGATCGAGGAAACTTTTCGGAAGTCTAATGTTTATTCTTTCGTTATCAGACACTTTTTTCCTCCACTTATATGTATATTAGACATCTTTTAGATGTCTTTTATGTGTACAATCGCATATGAAACATCATATTTAATAATTTCGTTTATGAGAGATGTAAAAGATCTTGTAATTTTCAACTTTTAAACTTTATTAAAAATTCAAAATCAAAAAGATTATAGAGTAAGTTTTTGCTAATCGAAAAAAAAAGTCCTGATATTACTAACAACTTGACCGGGTCTCTAGCCCATAATTTCTTATAGTATTTTTTTGTTTCATTAGTTAACTCTAATCACTCTAAAGAGAGAGGTCAGAGTTAGAGAGAAAAAACATGAGAGGGAAAATGTTAGTTTTGTGGGTGACCTTAGTTTTACTACTAGGCGCTACTGGTATATCAATTTCAGTTTGTAATGCAGACCAGAGCGGTGGAAAAAATGTAGATATATATTTAGAATTAGAAGAGAAAAGTACAAATGAAGTAAAATCTATATCAATCGTTTCCAGCCTTTCGGAAATAAGTAGAGATGAATATATGAATCTCCATAAAGAAAAAAATCTTATTAATACAATGGCAGAGGATGCAACTCGTATTGGAAAGATAGAGCTTGATGAGTCCTTACTTATCAATGGAGAAATCCTATCAGAAGATATTCTTGAAATCGAACTATTTGAAAAATCCTATAGAATACCTATGGATGAGATGAGAAAAAGAGATGAAACAATTATGGGTAGAGGTAGCGTCCTGAATACTGATTTCGGCTTTATGACGTTGTCATGTAAAGAGGGAAAAGTTTCAATGACCATCGAGATAGCCGAAGAGAATAAGCAATATGCTATCCGATATAACGAACACCTTGGTGGACATTACCTTTACGAGAGCTCATTAGATGAGGTAAATCAATGTAAATCCATATCATCCAATCCATCCAATAATATACTTGTAGATCAGAATTCAGGGGAAAATGTATCTCTTGAAGAGTATCTATCCGAAATCGATTCGATAGAACTAGAAACCAACGAGACATCAATCTCGGAGAAAGAAAACTCTGAAGATACAGAAATAAATGTGATGGTTGTTTATACTAAAAATGCAGCTGATTGGGCAGAAAAGTGGGAAGGAGATATAGAGAACACCATTAACGAAGCTCACCAAAGGGCAAATACCGTGGTAGATAACAGCGAAGTGGGAATCACATTCAATCTAGTACATACTGGTCAGGTTGATTATGAAGAGACGGATGATATAGTGACTGATATGTTTAGATTGGTAGAACCTTTTTCATACATGAGAGAAGTTCATCATTGGCGAGATGAGTATGATGCTGATTTGATCTCACTTTTTACAAATTCATCAGATTATAACTGGGGTGGAATGGCATTAGGACCAATTCATGAGCGGATGCTTTCTCCATGGTTAGCTTTTTCTATAAGCCAAATTCGGGGTGCATCACGTGGATTTACACACATCCATGAAATAGGACACAACATGGGTGCAGGTCATCATAAAGAGCAGTACACACAGCCAGGTCCCCAGTTATATGATTATTCCGCTGGATGGCGTGATCCTGATTTAGAAATATCTACAGTTATGAGTTATTCTGGTGGAAGAGAATATGATGATGGAATTAGTACAATAACGATACCTTATTTTTCCAATCCAGACATTACTTTTTTAGGAGTACAAATCGGTGATCCCGAAGATGCAGACAACGCCCGAACCCTTCGTAAGACGAAAAGGATAGTTTCTGAGTTTTCGGAAGGCTCATTCATAAGGCAAGGAGACCTGGCTAGAGCAGCAACGATTTTCGAAAGAATCGGGGGTTGGATATATGGAGCATATGCTTTTCTAAGAACTACATTAGGGGATATCCGCCAGGTTATTCCACTAATGTTGTTGAGAGGAAAAAGCTTGAGGACCGATTATAGTCGAGGATGACAGTTGTCTCTAGCTCCACGATAATATTTATGGATTATAGGAATACAGCTTTATAGAAAACCATCCTAAGTAAAGTTTTACTTCCGGAATAGAGCTAAATAATGCTCTATTTACACTTATGATCGATCGAAACTACTAAGAATTAGACCCATTACACCTTTTATCCTTTTGATAGAGGTTTTCTACTTTGCGTAAGTCCAAGATTGATTAGTATCTCTATATATCTGATGCTGTTGGTAACAGGATGCACTATTGGGAGTTAGTATCCCACATCTTTCAATCCCTCATCTAATTTTTCAGTAAGATTTATCATGCCTGTACATCCCAAGACAGTTCCGTAGACTCCATCTTCTTTGAGAGCTTCTTCCACTTCTTTAATTAGTAAAGAGGGCTTCAAGAGAAAGAAGAAAAAGATACTAGATAATTACTGAGAATGAGGGATTAACATTTTCTCTTCGATTTCTTACCGCTGAAAAGTGCATTAAACTGTAATGAATAAAGATACAGCGTACATCGGACTATAGATCTAGGTGTGGAGAGGATGAAGAAACGGTTTTACTTGTAGATACTCTAGAGGCGCTAAAGAAAAAATTGAAAGTTGGAAAGTTCGTTTTTTTGTTTTTAAAAGATTGATCTGTTAAGAAAATGATTTTTAAGTTCTATACCCTCAAACAATTTTTTTAAAGAAGTCTATAAGTTTTTTTACAAGAACGGGTATGATCAACCAGAGCATCACAACCAAAAATGCTTCCTGTACCTGGAGGTAGATAATAGCAAAAATAGTGATTATACCTAATATCACAACAATCAGGACGGTGGTCTTATCTACCTTGTGAAGATCTATCTTATACACATTTAGATGAGTAATCTATTGATAATAAAGCTTTAGCCAAAACTTGCCTGATTCTCTCAGTATTCATCAAAGAGGGATCTAAAATGAGATAAAAAGTTAATTAAGCAGGACTATACTGCTCTTTCTATGCCTCGAAAGAACGAGAAAAGCATAAGTCTTGCTGACGGAGCAGGCGGAGAAAAGATGGACGAACTCATATCAGAATACATACTTCCATTTTTTGGTAATGATAGAGGCGAGATACCTCTTTCTTCTCTAGATGATTCCTGCGTGGTAGATGATATCGTTTTCACTACTGATAGTCATACTGTTAAACCTGTATTTTTTCCAGGAGGCGATTTAGGAAGTCTTTCTATATCAGGAACGATCAACGATCTGTTAGTGACAGGTAGTGAACCACTAGGGTTATCTCTAGCCATGGTGATACCTGAGGGTTACAAATTGAGTGAATTAGAAAGATTACTCGAGAGCGCATCGGAGATATCGAAAAGTACAGAAATCCCAATACTCACCGGCGATACTAAAGTTGTGGAGAAAGGAGATATAGACGAGCCTATATTCACCACCGCTGGCATCGGTAAAAGGCACCCAATGATGGACGACAACATGAAGACGGCGGGCGGAAGAAAAACGAGATGGCTCTCCGACGATAATCTAAATCCGGGTGACAAAATAATCGTAACTGGAACGGTAGGCGATCACGGTATAACGATTCTCTCCGAGAGAGAGGGGTACGGCTTCGAGGGCGAAGTGAAAAGTGATGTAGCTCCCCTTAATGATCTCATGAAGGAGTGTTTACAAGTTGGTGGAATTGGATCTACTAAAGATCCTACTCGAGGTGGGATTGCCAACACTCTCAATGAATGGGCAGACAAATCACCAGTTGGGATAGAAATCGAGGAGGATAAAATCCCTATCAAGGAATGGGTCTCTTCTGCAGGGGAGATGTTAGGTATCGATCCTCTTTCTATAGGTAATGAAGGAAAATTCGTTCTAGCGGTGAATCCACCTAAAGCAGAAAAAGTGCTCAACACTTTGAAGGAAAACGAAAAGGGGAAAGATGCGGCCATAATAGGAGAGGCGAAAGAGGATATCGAGGGCGTTGTGTTGAAGACAAGTGTAGGTGGTAAGAGGATACTAGAGAAGCCCGTAGGAGACCCTGTGCCTAGGATTTGTTAAGGGTTAGGCCTTTCAACAAAAAGACAGTTATCCCTATCATCGGAGCGAATAAGAAAGTCCAATTGATAACTCTATACACTAGAGACCAGTCTCTTTCATCTTTTATTTCTAAGGTGAGGGTATCAGTATCACTGTTACCTCCAACATCTTCTACATATAGAGTTATCTCGTGGTCTCCTTCTTCTTCGAATTTTACGGATATTTGCTCACCCTCCATATCATAGGAACCGTCCCCGTTAATATCCCATTTATACTTTACGATTCCGTGATCGTCCCAGCTGTTTTCTCCAGTTATCATAATCTTTTCCCCTTCTTCTGCAACTCTGTCCCTTCCCGCATCAGCAATAGGTGATATATGATCTCTCCAATCCTCTAAAAAGATATCGGAGTAATACTCTCCAAGACCTTCGTTCTCTATTATAACTCCCACTTCCCTGTTCTGAAGTGGTGAATTGGCATTCCAATTTATGGTTGAAACAAGGACCATGTTTTGATCCACGATCATACCTTTGTTATGTGATTTTAACAGCCCCTTGAACCTAGACAGCGCTCTCGCCTCTAATTCGACCTCTTTCCTTTGTGCAAATTCGTTGAGTTCATCGACGATCTGATTGTTACCATTACCCTCCATATGATACCAGGTAGAATCTAGCATAATCTTGACTTTTACTCCTCTCTCTGCAGCTCTTTTGATAGCTTCTAGATAAGGATTGTCTTTCCTCTCCCAGTGCCTGATGTAGTACTGTTGGACATAAATCGACTCTTCTGCAGATCTGATCATACCTTTTATGGTCGATTCACACATACTAGTATCCGGAGCGAGAACAGGCGTCACATTGAATTCATCTCGGAAAACTGTTCTATTCGAAAATGAAGAATAGTTACCCTCTGATAGGTTGATAGGGCTTACTTCTTTTCTAGGGGGAGAAAAATTTACGCCGAACTCCCAATCGAATTCGAAAACCTCTCCGTAATAAGAGGCAAGTTTCTTTGTTTCTAATATGAGACCCCATCCTCTATTCCCATAACTTTTTTCTGGAGAAAAACTTGATGCGACGAAGTTCTCACTAGTGAGAAAAACCGAAGAGTTATCTCCTATCATGTACTTCGGATGATAATAATTGAAGGGATCGTATTCATCCCTTGTAATCTTTCTGATCTCACCACCTTTATCAGCTATCAAACCAAGACAAGCCTGCCCTCTTTTTGACATCCCTTGAACAGGTTCGCCCTCTACTAAAACTCTAACAGAAACTCCATTTCTAGACAAATTTGCTATCCTCTTCGCTATCCTTACATCATTGATTTGATAGATGGCTATATCAAGTGAAGAGTTAACGCTGTTTAGGTATTGCATCATCGAGTCATAAGAGCTGTCGGGAGAAGTGAAAGCCGTGGCATTCCCCTCATAACTTATGAGTTCCGTTTCAAAATCGGAATGGCCCACCATCCAATTTCTTTCCCAAGTCCAACTGTCCTTATCATTTCTGTTCATATCTCTTCTTCTAGCGTAAGCCCCCTCGGGAAGTGACTCCATGCTGTCATCTTTCCACATATTCTCGGGTTCTACATCCCCGTAGTAAAAAGAATCGATAGGTATACCCCCGGTTTTTAGAATCACCTTTCCACTCTCGTCTGAAAGCTCGAACTCGTTATCGGCCCTGACTTCATCACATGACCACATCAAATCGGGTTCTTGTCTCCATATCTCCTCGTACTCCTGATTTTTAGATATCACTATCTGCTCGCTCTTATTCAAAGAAAAATCCGGAAGTTCGATGATGTGATAACCATCAGAGATACTTATATCCTCAAATTGGGTAGTAGGACCTAAGTTTTCTAAAGTCAGATACTCACAACCAGGGCCAGTGTTATAATACACTTCCTTAAGCTTCAAACCTTCTTCGGAGTATTCCGCCTGACCTATAATAGCTAAAGTAGGGGTGAGAAGCATCAATACCAATAGTACGACTAGTTTCTGCATGATACAGAGGGAAATAGACAGTGGTATTAAAATTTGAAGGTTGAGAAATCTTGATCTATCAACTTTTGTAAAACTTAAATAATACGGAAAGATAAGTAAAGATACCACAAGGGAAAGTCACCCCATATCTCACAAAGTATTGATTAAGTTGCTTAAAAAAAGAAGATCCCCCATATTTTTGGGGAAGTATACCACAATATGCCGAGGTAGCTAAGTCCGGCCCAAGGCGGTGGCCTCGAGAGCCATTGGTGCTTTGCACCACAGGAGTTCGAATCTCCTCCTCGGCG
>SL_8KL_010_SEDDRAFT_10003679_pt1 | contig 12568 bp, 7 predicted proteins | sample SodLakKL_010_SED_4_FD_11160 | JGI IMG/M metagenome (IMG submission 11160) | reverse complement strand
GGTGAAAATTTTCGTTTTGACTTCATAATTCCCTAAATTAACTGTTCTAATTTGTTTTTCAAATTTTGTCCAGTTATTTAGGGGGCTAAGACAGTGTCGTGCGGGATTACGAAGTAATTTTCTATTAGTTTACACCGACTTTTTTTACGAGCCACAAACCTTCAAAAATCCCTGAAACCCGCATGCACTATACCATATGTTATGCTTTCGCCCTTTTTAATCCAATTATTATCAAACAGGATGGAACGTTGGAGTGTCTTCTATCATTTCCAAACATTCATTCAAAGTTAAATCACGAGCAATTATAAACCATTTTTCCGTATGACGCATATAGGAAATTTCAAAACTATCTGGTTTTATAATTTTAAATCTTACAAAGTTACCTTCAAATTCATCAACAAGCCTGTCAGGATTTTCTGACTTATATTTTCCACAGAAGTATAAATAATCACGATACCATTTAATATAGATGTCAACCAGACAGTTATATTTTTTATCGGGATTTTTCAAAACATATTGTGATTTTAATTTCTCTATCAAAGGTTGGCATTGACTTTCAATCCTATTTTTTTGGTAGCCCGTAAGTTTCATAATTATCCTATTATTTCTTATGATTTTTAAAATACCAATTCTTAAAATGATTAATTACGTCTTTATACTTATCCGTTTCATCCATCTCAATCAAATGGAGAGGAATTTTCTGAGTTGCATTTCTTGAAACTTTACAGGAACATTTTATTCCTTGTTTTGATCGATTTTCTATTATTTCCTCTATTTCTATTTGAACCTTCTCTTTACCAAATATCCCATTATCAATAGTGTAATATCCAACTAATGGAAATTCTAATTTCTCATTAAGATATTTAGCATACTTCTCAATATTCTCAACACTATATTTTAACTCTAAAGATTCCAGTTCTGATAAAAATTTCTTCCTATTTTCTTCCTCTAAAAGTTTAGAGAAATCTTCATCAACAAATTCAATAATTATTTTCTTATCCTTTTTTATCATTTGTTCGCTCTCTTAGGGTGAAGCATAACGGTATGCGTATATGACTTGTGGCGGCTTTCTAAGAACTTTCTTGTCCGCTTGAAACAAACTCACTTAAAAGCACAAAGTTTGAATTTACCACCTTCCCAGCCATAAGTTATATACGCTGTTGTGCACAGGCTCTATTTGCTCTGATTCTCTACCCCAATGATCACCTCACTCTTTTGTCCTTCAACTCGTTTTAATATTTTTTCCAGGTAGTCCGGGCCGAGTTGGTTCATGATCCAGCGAACTTCGTCAAAAAAAGCTTTTTGTTCCTGATCATCCGATTTTTCGGATAGGTTTTTCCGGCCTAACCTGCCCAAAGTCCGACTCGATAACGTGTGTAATTGCCGAATGTCCCGGATCAAAGTTTTCATGAATTCAGCAATGGCTTCTTCTTTTGGATCCAAAAGCTTTAAGCCCAATTTAAGGTTGGTATGGGCCTTGGTTTCCAGGGCATTCTCGCTTTTCGAGGCCTTGTACTTGGGTTTGTAAGATTTAATGGCATTGTAAGCAGGCCAAAAGTTTTTGGACAATTCAAGGCGGGTTTGGTCGTATTCGCATTCCACCAAAGGCAAGAACTCCTCAAAAGGGACTTCTTCCACCTGGTTGTCTTTTGCCTGGGGTTCATTGACAACCTGGGAAAACAGGCCCAATCCTTTTTTTCTGAGAACGGTCAGTTGGTTGTGGGAATAGGACTTGGCGGTTTTTACACGATGAGGCAATTCTTTGATCTTACTGATCACTTCAGGGTAATGATCCTTGATTTCACTGTATTGATTCCTGATGATGGTGGAAGTGTTCAATTCCTCTGCATCGTAGGGATTCTGGTTCAACCGGTTGAACAGGCCTGAAGGGGTGGGTTCTTCTCCGGCCTCGAAAATTTTGGCATCTTCTCCCAATGAATTATGGATCAAAAACATCTTTTGACCGGCAATTTCCCTTGATTTGACCACATCCGCGCCGGTTTCGGTGGGGAAAAAGTTGTAAATGTAAAGTTCGTCAAATACTTTAGTGCCGATCCGGTTGATCCGCCCCACTCGCTGAATGACACGGGTGGGATTCCAGGGAATGTCGTAATTGATAATGGCGCCTGCCCGGTTCAGGCTGATGCCCTCTGAAAGTTTATCGCTGGTGATCAACACATCAAATTGATCGGTTTGTTCGCCTTTGTATTGGGCGTCAAAGTCCGAATAAAGCTGATTTTGCAATTGTTTAGTGACCTTGCCTTCACACACCAACAGACGCTCCCCAAGACGTTTACTTAAAAATCCTTCCAGATGGCGTATGGTATCAATGTACTCGGAGAAGACGACTACTTTTCGCCTGGGACTTTCATTTTTTAAAATATGGTCAATTTGGTCGTAAACGGCTTCCCGCTTGGGATCCTGTTCTACGATATTGAGCTGCTCCAATTCTTGCATGATGGCTTTGAACAACTCCTTGTCTTTTCGAATGTCGGCAAGGAAGTCTTCCTTTCTTTCAAATTCATTGATATCGTAAACCCTGTTGTTCTTGGGGACTTTTTTCTCCAGCAGGTCATTTTCAAACTTGTACAATGACTCCATGATCTCGTCCTCATCCTTTTGGTAAATGTCTTCGATGAGCTTGCGGTCAAGAATGTATTTGCCATTGGATTGTTCGATAAAATCTTCCACGATCTCGTGAACCCTCAGGAATCGCTCTATGGATTCAGCAAATGCCCCGAATGAGCTTTCAAAACGCTTGACCAGCAAGCGCCTCATGAAGTCATACAAGTTCCGCTGCTGTTGATAGGCCCGGTTTCCCGTTTCGTCCAGGTTTTCCGGGTCTTCTACGATGGTTTCATAGCTAAAGGGCTGGTAAATGGCTCCTGAAAAACGGCCGTTCTCCCGGAAATACTCATGAATGATCCTGTTGTAAAAATCATTTTGCTCCGGGCTGAGCTCAAAAAACAATTCCACCGGATCCTGTACATCCGATAACTGATCAACTTCCTGCGAATATTGCCGGTCTTTTTTTAGGTCCAGCCGGTTTCGCCTGATCACCACTGAGGAGATGATGTTTTTGAGCTTATTGGCCAATCGCTGTGTTTCCCGGCGCACTTTATCAATATCCACCGGCAGATCATCGCCAATTAGCTCCACGTATAATTGTTCCGCCTTCTTTGACTTTTTGGGATCATCCGAGTTGTAATACTTCATGATCTCGTTGAGCTGTCTGAAACGGAAGTTGTAGGCACTGAACAAGCCTTCCAGGTTGTCTTCGATGGTGATGCCGGATTTACCCGGAACCAGGAACAATTTCAAGAGGGAAAATATGTCGGCCGGGGAATTACTGAAGGGCGTTGCTGTGAGCAGGATCACGGTTTTATCACGGCAAATGTTCAGCAATGCCTCGTAATCGGCCGTGTCCTGGTTGCGGTAATAATGCGCCTCGTCAACGATGACTACGTCAATGTTCTTTTCGTGAATATATTCCGCCAACTCCTGCAAACGGCCCCGGCTTTCTACTTCCCAGTCATATAGCCTAAAATCCTGGATGTAGCCATACCAACCTGTACCGCTCATTTTATCGCCCATTAAGCCCGGAGGGCAGATGACCATTCCCCTTTGACCAAGATTTTTGGCAATGAGGGAAGCAATTATGGATTTCCCCAATCCAACCACATCGGCTATGATGACCCCGTTGTAGGTTTCGATGATGTTCAGGGCCTGATTGACCGCATCCAGCTGGTAGCTGTACTTCTTAAAGCCTTTTTCTTCAAGCAAACCTTCCACTTCGGGCCGGATGTGTTTTTGCTCCTGGAGGTCCAGGTACGTTTTTAAAACCAGGGCATAGGCCTCGAAAGGAGTGACGGTGGCAGCCTGGGATTTGTATTCAATGAACCGGAGCAGCTTTTTCCTCCGGGTATCATCTTCGGAAATGGGAATGGCTCGTTCCCAGAGCTCATCAAAATAGGATTCGGCCTCAGGGAAACCGTAGTCTTTGATCTCCACATTGAATTCTTCCTGACCCGAAAGACCGGCCTTGGTCAAATTGCTGCTTCCGGTGACAAACTGGCCGGTCATATTTTGAATATTACTTTGCTCCTGGTTCAGCTTGAAAAGGTAAAGTTTGGCGTGATTGGGGTTTTCGGTCTTGCGGATCAAAAGCCGGTTTTCCTGAATCATTCTGAGGAAAAAGGTGACCTGGTTGTAGAACGGCTCCGTGTCCATTTCCTCGTTGTTGAGTGCCTGGCCTAAAGAAGACATGAACTTGTGGAAATGGTCTTCCTGCGAAAGGTCTTCTTCCTCTTCGCCATGCTCCACCATTTGGTTAACCAGTTTGCTCACCTGCAGGCCTACCAAGAGCTTGAGTTGTATGTTTTTATTTTCCCTGAGCTGTTGATACACTTCTTCCCAGCCGGAGAAATAGAAAAAGCCCACCAGGAATTTCAGTTCGTCACTGATGGAGATCAATGTGCGGATCCGCCCTTTGAGGGATTTTTGGTTTTCATTATTGGTGATGAAGTTTTTAGCCATTATGCCAGATTTTGTTGAATGCGTTCTGCAACGGATTGCATTATGTTTTCTTTATCCTTATCCTCATGTTCGGGAATTTGATGGGCCAGGCTGTTCTCCCATGCTTTGCGCACCCGGTCAAGGGATTTTTCATCGATTAAATCAGAGGCATCGTTATAAACCAAGTCTTTATGTTCCATCTTTGCTTTGAAAACAGGGAATATTCGTTGCCAGTCATCTTTTGAAAAATTATTGGTTAAACGGTAAATATCGTAAATATCTCTGGGAGCCGTATAGGACCGTTGCACCAAAGAGCGCAATTTTTCCGCTATGATCTCATCGATGGTATAGCATTCAATAGGTTCAATATTCATCAATGCATCGGAGTAAGGATGATTGATCTCTCTTAAACCAGGGGGTGTTACTAAAATTTCATCGATGGAAATTTCCAGCTTGATCTTAGTCTGCCAGCGATCCGGTGAAGGCGGTTCCTGGTTTTTGGAATGGTTGGCTCCCCAGTAACGGATTTTGACCTGGAAACATTTAGGTTCGTCCTTGTGAAACAAAGGGTTAACAGTTTCCGGGCTTAACAAGATGCCACTATGCCCGGAGACTGCCTGGCATACCGTTTCCAGTTGGCCCGCTGTCAATTCAAAATCGCCGGAACGGCTGCTGAAATCCACGTCTTCTGAAAACCGGTAACCGGGAAAGTAGCATTTCCTTAAACAGGTTCCGCCTTTGAATATGAGCTGATCACCAAAATGTTGGTAAAAACCGGTCAGGAAATGACCCAAAACATAGTCCTTGTCCACGCTATCGGGGGGCACACCCCAATCGTTAGCAAGGTCTCTTATTTCCTTTTGCAGGATCATGGTTAATAAGGACTGTTTACAATTTCTAAAATGGCGGATTCAGTCATATTCATGCGTAATTTCCAGCGACTGTTAAACCTGCCTTCATTGGGGCCGCCCGGTTCAAACAACGTGTATTTTTGATTGACTTGCTTTTGGGCAAACGTAATGAATTCCTCTAACCCATCCTTTTGTAGCAATTCTGCTAAAAATCCCATCCGCTTGATCAGGGCAAGGTTTTGGTAAGTTTGGGCATACCTGATAAGTTGTTCAGCATCCAATTTTGCCTGATGAAAAGCCTTTAAAAGGTCCGGCCAGTCACCGGCATAGCGGGGCTGATCAAAGCAATCGATCAGGGTCATTTCAACATCCGTGAGGGAATAAGCCCTGTCCCCATAGCCTTGCCGGATGTTGCCCGCTTGTAGTTTGCACGATTTTACCGTAACAAACTTTATCGGTGTGCCAAACAGTTTGGTGGGCCTTTTGCGCCGGGTGGTTTTAATGAACTCCTTGTTGGGGAAGCGCTCGGTAAGCCCGTGCAAATGCAGGGCTGACCAATAAGCAACTGCCCCACCATGACTAATGAAAGAGGCCAATACGTGAATATCCGTAAACTGAGGGCGTACATAAACACCTCTTTCAACACGCGTTAAAAACCCCTTTTGGTAAAGGTTTTCCACCAATTCGTTTTTATCGGAAAGTGCTGTATCAATTCGCTGCTCAAGATCCGACAAGCTAAAATACAAAACCTCATGGTCATCCAGGGCCTGTAACAAGGCCCTTTGATCATCTGTAAGATTAGCCGATATGTAAGTACTTTTAACCATGCAATTACCTTTTGTGTAACAATCAACCCCAAATTTTAGGGTTTTTTGTCACATGAAGTGCAAAGTAACAATTTTTTTAGGAACTTCCGGCATTATTATCGAAAGAGTTTACCTAAAAGGTCAGGCAGGATTGTTTTGTTTAAAACAACTTGTTGTAGTTATTCCTTATTTCCTTCATCACCAGTTTGCCCATTATCATTTCTTTCATCACTTTCATCAATTTTATTATTATCATCATTATTTGCTTCATCTTCGGAACTCTCCTGATATTCCCTTCTTTGCCAATCGGCTGCAATCCTTTCCCAATCCACAGTTCTTTCTGACTTCCTTGTCCAAACATTCCAAAAATCAGGATCTTCTGATTGAGGTTGATGTTTCTCAGGAAGTGCATTCATTCGAACCATAACCGGAATTTCAGTAGCCCATCCCATAAGGATCGCATTTTGAGAGGGAAGAGATGGTAGTTCTCTTAGTAATCCTTTTAAATTATCAGGCACAAATCTTTGGACTAATTCCTGGTCTTTGTCATTGCTAATTCTATGAAGCAAGAATGTATTGCATTGCGAAAGAACAGTTGGAGAAAGTTCCGAAGGACGTTGAGAGGACAATACCAAACCGAGCCCAAATTTTCTTCCCTCTCTGGCAATTCTTTCAAACACCTGACAACAGACAGTTCCTGTATTATTCCCATCCTGATTGGAATAACGATTGACAAAAGTATGAGCCTCTTCCATAACCAAACAAGTTGGCAACACTTTTCCTTTATCGTGTAAATCCCGGTATCTTTGTAAACCTTCAAAAATAATCCTTGCTATACTGGCTGTTACAATGTTAACTATATCTGATGGAATCAATGACAAGTCGATTATTGCAATTTTATTACTATCCTCAGTATGGTTGCCAACATAACCATCTAACCAATCACCTAATCTCTCGTCCTCTTCCATTTCTGTTATTGAGCTCATTCTTTCATCGTTAAGAAGGGTTCTTATTCTTGCAATTAAAAATTCGAACCATTGTGGATTGCCAGAGTTTCGAGCAAGAAAATTAATGTCATTTATTAAGTCAGAAGAAGAAAAGGGTATTGGGGTATCTTCATTTAGAGGTACAGTATCCTCCAAGTCCCCACCCAATTGATCAATTGAATCCTCAACAGTTTCTAATAATTTTTCCACATCTTCATAATCCAAGGGTTTATTATATCCTTTATCATTGAAGACTTTTTTGTTTATAACGTCATCCAATAAATTAAAAATTGGATCAATTTCTGAAGAAAAAGATGTTTGTGAATTGTCGTTTATATACCTTAAGGAGTCTTGAGTAGTCCTCAATAGTTCAATAAAACGCCAATATGCCCCTTGATTTGGTAGTTCAAAAGGGGAATTATCCTTTTTTTCTCTATTGAGCCTATTGTAGCAACCTTGTAGGAATGTGGTTAAATCTTCTATTTCTTGATCTCTGCTATCAAAGGCAGCTTGAGAATTTCGCCTTAACCTCAATGCCTGTTGTAAAATAGGTCTTTGGGCACCTTCACTCGCATTAGTAAATGAACTCCATTCTTGAGCATTCCATAACCAAGAAGGAGCCCTTAATTTATTCTCATCCTGAGATGGCTGAAGTTTAAATACTTTGGTAAATTTAGATATTGGATCATTATCATTTTCCCCTTTAAATGCCTTTTTGTATTCACCATTGGGATCAAGAATAATAAATCTGGCATTAGGGTGGGCATTTTCTTTACTTGCTTGCTCCAGTGACCATCTTATTAAACCCGCTACTGAACAAGATTTCCCACTTCCGGTGTTGCCCAATACAGCCAAGTGTCTTCCAAAAATTTTGTCCGGATTGATTTTAACCTTTGCATTTCCAGCTAAAGGACTATTGCCAATCTGAACCGGATTATCACTGGATTCTATAATGGAATTTAGTTGAGCATCCGTTGGAATCAGAACACCCTCCCCAACCGAAGGGAAAGTATCCGCACCTCGTTCAAATTTGTAGTCAACCTCACTATTAGAATCCACAACCTTTTTTAAAGTACCTAAAGGGTTTAATTTTAGCTTTCTTAAAGGGTAAGGAAGATCAACCAAACCAAAATCTTGTAATCCTTTTCTTTTCGGATAATCAGAATGTTCAATGGTAAGCCATTCAACTTGCCCCACCAGAAAACCTTGTTCATTGGGAACAATCAGATAACTATTAACTTTGGGAAATGCTCTTGGAGTAGTTGTGTTAAGTGCTACGGAATCAGGAGTATCCGTGTTTAATAACACTTTTATTTCACTTGGGGAAACAAATTCAATGGTCCCTACTCTTAATGATTCCGTATCTTCAAACGGCGTCTGGGTCATGTTTCTGGATTTTGGTTTTCCTTATTATGCTCATTTTCTCCTTGTCCATTTTCACTCTGATTAGATTTTGCATACCCTCTTTTCCGTAGTAATTCTTCCATTCTACTTGTAACCTTATCTATGGCAGGTTTAGGGAGATAATTATTAACCAGATTCTCAATATTCCCTAAGTGATTCCCTATTAAAAGACTTATTTGAGCAGGTCTTCCAATTCTGTCGTAAAATTGTTTTATTGTGCCTAAATTGTCATTGTACGAAATGATAACAAGGTGAGTTGAAGGTATGCTCAGCATATCCTCAATTACCCGGTTAATATGGCTATCAGCAAAGCCATAACCATAAGTGACTAATGTGCTATTGGGTCTGCAATTGGCCGCTGCAAAATCCCGGAATAACTCAACATAGGGATAACCTGCGGTATCCCTATCCTTTGCTTCATTAGGATAAATCATCAGATTATGCATTGAAGAATCTTCTAATCCGGGGACATTTATAAATGGCTTTATATCAGTTGCTCCGAAAGGAACTCCCAGCTTATGGACTTCTCCATTAGAATAAAACCAATCTAATGAACCATGAAGCTTGGTAAATCTTGCTACACCCTCAAGGTATCGTGGTTCTCCTCGAATTCCAGGAGGGTCGTAGTGCATATCAATATTCATACGAGACGCCCTAAATATAGGTTTTAAATCCCCGATAAATCTGTCCAAAAGATGAAGACCGGCTAATTCTGAACCCGTTTCAATTAAACGATCATAGTTTGTAGTAAAAATATGCAACCGATCCCTTGTTCCGGTTCTACTTGCAAAACTCATCAAGAAATTGACGAGGTAGTTCAGAGCGTTATCCTCAACTGCTTGTTCGATTATCTTTTTTTCATCTTGTAAGATGGAGTTGGAAAAATTTCCTAACAGCGTTTGAATTTCATTTGCTAAATCATTCTTTTCTTGAATTAATGATTGTATAGTTTCATCTTCCGATTCACCTTCATTGATGCAGTATAGTTCTATGCCTCTAATTAATTCATTAGCAACCCTTAATTGGTCTTCAAAATTTCCCTTAGAGCGGTTGGCTTCATTTGCTGATTCTTTAGCCGCTTGGTCTATTTTTTCTTTAAAGGTTGTAAATCCCTGAGCATCCATTCCGGTAGCACCTTCTCCTGTAGCTTTTCTATGAATGGCTTCAGTTAGGCCGGAGCCAAGAAGAAGGGAGAAATGTTCTGTCTGAAATAAAGAGGTTAACCAGGGCTCAATACGTTCTCTTAGTTTACTTGTATCAAAAGTTTCTCCATCCTTTAACCAACTGGCTTCTTGACCTTCACTTAGACGATAATTCCCATCACCATCTATTCCAAACAGTATCGGTTCTTGGTCTTCCCGGGTTTTTATGGCTTGTTGTCCTTCTTGGGTTATCATTTGATTAAACATTTAATTCTTCAAAACTAAACTCCTCATACATCTCCCTACCAAAAGGCACCTCCGGATCTACCACCAACACTTCATCATAAGTCAGGTCATAAAGCTTGTAAACCATGAGGTCAATTTGTTGCTCTTCTTCATTTGTATCCTGTCCAGATTCCTTTTTCTCCAATATTTCCTTTGCCAATTGTTCGATTTTCGCTTGCTCCTCAGCCGAAGGGGGTACAATTGGCAAATCCTTCAAATACCTTCTTGAATAAGAATAAAACCCACCTCGGAAAATGGTGGAATGGCTTTGGAGATAATCATCAATGAGGCTACTGTTAAGGATCCCTAACAAGCAATGGTATGAGATTCCTGCATTCTGTTTCAAGACAATTCCATAGCCACCTGCATTGCCACCTCCCACAAATCGATATTCCCCTTGTTCGTCAAGCACCATTGAGGCTTTGCTTGCCAAGACCTGGGTCATGATTTTAGGTTGTCCGAATTCAGCAATATTTTGTGTCCTGCCGTATCCATACCATCCTTCATGATCCATTTTCCCTTTCTCCCGCCCACGTAACTTATCCTCACAACGCTTCAAATATTCCCAGACCTTTGGGTAATTCGCTTTGAGTTTTTTGGGCGGTATCAATTCAGCCTTTCCATCTTGAATTTGATAAGGAAAAATGATGTAGAGGTTCTGAAAATCTATCTTGTAACGTTTGATCTCCCCGCCTTTAAGCAAGGGTTTCATGAAATGATCCTCTAATTCCACATGTTCCTCAAGGTATTTAGAATAATATCCCTGGTTCGTCTTCCTTAAAATGTAAACAGGATCAGCACTTGTAACCAATCCTTGAAAAATTTTCTCTGTTAGCTTCCCTAATGGAGTACCTGCTTCTTCTAATTTTTCAAAAGCCGCACTTTTTGCAGGATTATGAAAATTCCAATTGCTTTTTGAAAGCTGGTCGTTTTTTATGGTTATTTCCTCAATGCTCGAATGGATACCGTTGTTAATAAACCTGATAAAGTCCTCTTTGGAAGGGTTGTTTTGGAAACTGATGTATTGCGCTTCTTTCTGTTGTGCTTTTTTCAGGTGAAGGATGCAGGTATAATTGGTAGCGGTATTGAACATCTGAGCGGCCTTGAAATCAAGGATCTTGCAGAGCCACTGTTTTTTACTGATCAGGTTCCTTAAACCTTCTCCATAGTCAGCGTTAAAGAATTTTGTTGGCTGTATGTAAATTAAGCTACCTCCTTTTCTCAGCAATTCCATTCCCTTTTCTACAAAGAGGACATAAATATCGTAATTTTTGGTTGCAGCCTTATAGTTTTGATTGTACTGCTTTGTTGTAGCAGATGGCAAGCTTTGTATCCGGATATAAGGCGGATTTCCGATCACAATGTCAAACTTGTTCAGGCCAAACATCCATTCGGGATCAAACCAATCGGCCCGGGTATTGGGGTCAAAGGCATTCCAGTTTTTGATGGCTTCCGCCATCGTATTGGGGAAGCCATTTTCTTGTAACACCCTGCCAATTTCTTCCTGTATTTCCATGTGGCGTTGGCGTTTCTTTTCCTTGGTCCGCGTGGTGCGGGCACTGAAAAGCTCATGCCGTACCTGGTTGAGCTCTTTTTCAAGGGGTTCAATAAACTGCCAGCTGATCCCATACTGGTCGGTAGCACCGGGAAGCGGTGCCAGAGTATCAGCCGCCACAAACTTGGTCTCCAGGTTCGGCAGGGCCATGATGCCGAAATTTTCCCGGTCCGGCTCTGTTTCCTGGTCCACCAGCAGGGCAATGAAAAAGCGGAGCTTGGCAATTTGTATGGCAATGGGCTGGATGTCCACGCCATACATGGTGTTTTCGATGAGGAAAAGCTTCCGGGCATAGTCGGGCTCTTTCACCCCTTCCTCAAAGGCTTGTTCAATTGCCTCGAGGCGTTGCCTGCGCTCTTCATGGTCGCCGATTTCATAAGCCTCTTTGGTTTCTTCAATGGCTATCTCCTTCTGGCGTTCTTTCCACATTTGGTTGTCGTGGTCTAACAGGGACAACACATGCACCATCTTTTGCAGGGCGCCCATCGGGAAAGCCCCTGAGCCGCAGGCCGGGTCTATCAGCTTTACGTTACTCAACGCATTGACAATGACCGCTTTGTCTTCCTGCTTTTCGAAAGGCTGCTCATCATTGTTTTTGAACAGGGCTTTCAGGCTTTCCCGGTTCAGTTGGGTTTGCTGAGCCAGATGCTCGAGCAGGGATTCCTCCACCATGAAATCCACCACTTCACGGGGCGTATAAAACGAGCCGGATTCTCTCCGGGCTGTGGATTCGGTTTCAGGATTGTAGCTGGCCAGCAGGTTTTCAAAAACCAATCCTAACAGTTCCGGGTCAAGCGCCACTTCCTGGTCATAAGGCGTGTTTTCATCAATGGTAAAATCGTAGCGGTTCAGCAGGTCGATCAGCCCGGTAACTTCCTCATCCCGATGTCTTGTACCAAGGTAATCTTCCAGGTTGGCTTGTTGGCTGCCAAAGAAGAGGTAGTCCGGCACTTTCAGGCGCTCTTCATTAACCTTTCGATCGGAAAAACAATCCACCCTTATCTCTTCCTCGCTATTGGTACCG
>SL_8KL_010_SEDDRAFT_10003678_pt1 | contig 12569 bp, 8 predicted proteins | sample SodLakKL_010_SED_4_FD_11160 | JGI IMG/M metagenome (IMG submission 11160) | reverse complement strand
TTCGATAGGATGCTGATGAACATTCTAGGCGGCGATACAAGCTTCAGGATGACAAATGAAGAAAACAATGTAACGGTTCATTACTCTAACGTCGATGCTTCGAGATCAACTGCACCAGATGCAGTGTTTGATTCAAGTCCAGGTTCCACAGAGGGCGAAGGCTTCGAATATCTGTGGAGGTTCGGCAGTACAGGGCCGCAGATATACGACAAGGTTCTAGTTTCAATGCCCTATAACGAAACAGTTTCGGATAACCTGACAATACATATACCTTTCCTCTACAATGAAGAATGGGAAGTTGTCTGGAACGCGTCTGAGAACAGTACGGACGATGTAGGATCACACTACCAGGCATATGTAGATACTGATTATGAGACCTACTTGAACGGTACAGGCGTAGAGTGTGATCAAAATAATGAAGACCTCACGGAAGGTCTATGTTACAAAGATACGGAAAGGAGTCTTGTTTGGTTTGAGATACCGCACTTTTCGGGTGTTGGTGTAAATACAGAAGGATATGCACCGCCTGTATCTCTGGATGCAGTCCCCGATTTCGACATAGAAGAGAAACGGGATATTGAAGTTTCCCTGAGCGCAGAAGCATTTAATCTTGAGGAGGAAGCAGAGGACTTCGGCGTTGTCTGGAACATTACTGCTCCAGAAGGTTCTGACTTCACTGAGGAACAACTGGACTGGGGAGACGCCTACGTAGAAAAGAAAGATAATAACATAAAGGCATACAACAGCACAAGTACAGAACTCGAGAATTGGATAGATGGCGATACAGGTACTTTGTACTGGGCTGTTTCTAATGATGATTTGCACGGAAACATGTCAGAATGGTTAGAGGAACTATCCACGATGTTTATAGAAGATATGGAATTTACAGAATCTGCAACGCCCGGGAGGTGGAACTTCACCATGGAGCTAGTTCAGATCAATATAACGGAGGGTGATATTACAAGGGTCGGTGAGCCACTTGGCCATGATTTCAAGGAGTTCTCTGTTAGGGACGATGAGGTCTGGGTCAACGCCAGCCTGCCGGAGGAAGAGGTTAACGGAACACACTTCAATACAGTACAATCGGGAATCGAAGGAGTTGCAGGCAACGGGATTGTGAATGTTCACGAGGAAGAGTACAGTGAAAATATAATTTTACAGAGACCAGTTGATTTGATATCTTCTGGCAGCGCTGGAAAAACAGTTTTGAGAGGAGCCGATGAAGAACTCCCTGTTCTAATTTTAGAGTCTGATGAGGTCAGAATAGATGGATTTACGATCAGTGAAAGTTTCGCGGGATTGATGGCCTTTGGTGTTTCAGGTCTGGATATAAGTAATAATATTATAACAAATATAACAACGGAAGGGATGGAAGATGAAGATGAACCTGGTATGGGACTAGTACTTATGGAATCTGAGGCTTCGGTTTCTGGTAATACATTCTCAAAAAGTGATGCAGGAATTATGATTGCAGATTCAGAAATAGATCAAGATCTTCCTGGAGACAATATGTTTGAAGACAACTTCATTGACTATGCATATCCAAGTGAAGAATATTTCACAATCAAGTTCGGAACAGTGCACCCGGTTCTAAACGATGTTTCACTATGGATAGAAGGAGATGATCCCGGTTCCACCACGAGTGTTGAAGTGCTGGAGGAATGGAACATTGAAATACAAAATACAAACATAACATTACCGGAAGGCACGGTAATTGATAGTAAAGACGGATCACAGTTCCCGGCCTTCGCCATTAATGCTTCTGACGTTGACAAAGAAATACTAGAGGCCAGTAATGGAATCATAAATAATTCTCTTAAGTTTGGAATATCTGATGGAATAGGTTTGGTGTTCAGCGAGCCGGTAACCATACAGCTAAATCTTTCTGATCTCGTAGAAAACCAGAATGAGACCTTTGATATAGTTAAATCACAGAACAAAACCGGGCCGTGGACACAGACAGGATTGATTGACCTGAACTGTGATGTTTCCGAAGATGATGGTACATGTGAGTTCCAGACAACAGAGGCCTCTTACTTTGCTGTCGGGGAGTTTGAAAAATATAGTCTTGACATAAGCTCAACCTCCGGGGGCGTTGTATCTGAGCCCGGAGAGGGAACCTTTGAATACGTAAATGGAACTGTTGTCGATCTTAAGGCAGAATCTGATTCTGATTACGGCTTTGACGGGTGGGTGGGTGATGTAGATGAAGTTGGAGATATCGGTTCGTCTGGCACTACTCTAAATGTATTTGATAATTACACTATAACCGCCGAGTTTAAAGAAGATACAAGGCCCTCAAGTGGTGGTGGAAGTATATATAGTAACATCGCCTCCTTCAGAACCCGTGCCAGAACTCCCCGTGGAGGCCAGATCGTGGGATAGTATAACTCCAGGCGTGGTGGAGAGTATGGAGATAGAGAAGTCGGAGGAACTTGGTGTGAAGAGGATAAGTATATCCGTGGTAAACGAGGCAAATGATGTTACTATTACAGTGACGAAGCAGGATGATAGGCCGGCCGATGTTGATGTAGACGTCACAGGCGTGACCTACCGTTATATGAGCATAGAGGCGGAGAACCTGGAGGAGGATAATGTTGACGAGGCGACCGTAGAGTTCGACGTTAACAGGTCCTGGGTGGACGAGGAGAACATAGATCCGGAAAGGGTATACCTTAACAGATGGGTAGATGGTGGCTGGGAGAGACTGGAGACGGACATGGTTTCTGAAGCCGAAGACAAAATAACTTATGAAGCGAGGACACCAGGATTTTCTTACTTCGCAGTTTCAGGTGAAGAACTTGTCGAGGAAGAGATACCCGACGACGAAGAGGAGGACGTGGAAGATGAACCGGTGGACGAGGAGCCACCGGAAGAAGACAGTCCCTGGGTTTGGATGGCTCTGATTATAGCCCTGGTAGCAGTACTGATAGTCTTTTACTACTATCGTAATATCTACATGGGCGAAGAGGAGTACAGCTTTGGTGGTACGAAAACCGAAGACAAGAAAGAGTAGGCTCGGTTTCTCTTTGACTTCTACCTCAGCAGAGTGCTGGGTCTGTCCATATGTGCGTTTTTCGACATCCTCTTACCGGCCCACAGGAACGGTGCTCTGAGGAAGAACGGGAGCTTGTAGAACTTTCTTATCCTGTTTCCAAACTTTATTTCATCCCCCAGCTCCTCTCTCCACTTCGCCTCGTATTTCGAAAGGGTGGTTGCATCGTCCGGGTCTATTTTTTCGGCAGCTATCTCTGCTGCTGTAAGCCCGTAGATGAGGCCTCCACCTGAAAAGGGTTTGACCTGACCGGCTGCGTCACCGCACAGGAAGACCCTTCCTTTGGTTGTTTTTTCCGGAGGTAGTATCGGTATCAGGCCGGAGTGTATATCTGCTATGTGGAAGTTTTCTTCGTCTGCGAACTCTTCCAGTGCTTTCCTGCTGTCCCCTCCCAGCTCAACCGCCAGGCCGTATTCGAAACTTTCCGTCCTCGGAACCTTCCAGCCAAAGAAGTCCTTCGATGCATCGAGGAAAACCTCTACATAGTCCTGCTCTATTGGACCGACCTCTATCTGTTTCGTAAAGATTCCATGCAGGAAGAGGCCTGGTTTTTCGAACTCTGCCGATACCCTGACATCCGATGTCGGTCCATCACAACCCGCGAGTATTTTTGTTTCGTAGGTCCCTTCCTCGGTCTCAACTATTACCTTTCCTCTTTTATGTTTGCAGTTCACGAACCCCTCTCTTACCTCTTCAACCCCCGATTCCTTTGCTCTCTGGAACAGGGAGCGGTCGAACTTCGGTCGGTCCAGTACGTAGGATGTCACCTCATCTCTACGAAAGGAGTAGCTTCCGAAGCGGTTGTGGAAAACACCGCCACGTATTTCTTTCTCCACGAAGTCATCGTCCTTCGGCACGTGGTCGAATATATCTACGGATACATGCCCGGTTCCTTTGAGAGGTCTCCCGACTTCACCCTTTTCCAGAACCAGAACTCTGTAGTCACGAAGTGCGAACTCTTTTGCTAGGTGTGATCCTACGGGACCGGCACCCACAACGGTTATGTCGTAAATCGAACCACCTTCTTAAACCTTTTATTTGTTTACGGACAGTTATAGACCTGAGTCCTGGTTAATTTTTAATAGGGCTGAGATATAAAAGGGGTTAGTATGCTCGATAAGACCATAAAGAGCTTACAGAAGTGGTACGACGGCGCAGACAAAAGAATGCTGTTTACGGTCTCTCTAGTCCTCCTTATACTCTCCTCCGGTTTTCTCTACTACAACATGGGTAGGGAAAGAGGGGAGAAAGAGGCCGGCGAGTGGTTTCTCAAAGGTCTTACACTCCGCGGAGGCAACCAGCTAACTGCCGACATTCCCGAGGGAATGGACATCAATGTCCGTCGGCTGGAGAGACAGTTTGCAGACGCAGGAGTTGAAACACAGATAAGGGAATCGAGATCTCCCACGGCTAGAAGACTGGAGGTCAGGACAGGTATAGATGTTACAGAGAATGAAATACTTGATATACTGAGAGACAGTGGCGTAGAGGTGGAAGACTATACATTTAATCATGTGAACCCAAGCCTAGCCGAAGGTTTCTGGAGGCAGTCCAGGCTTGCACTTATAGCAGCATTTATATTCATGGGCATAGTTGTGTTCTTTGTTTTCCGAGACTTCATACCCTTTATTGCCATAATATACGCAGTGAGCATGGATATGATAGTGGTTCTCGCCCTTATGCAGGTGTTTCAGATTCCACTGTCACTTGCGTCCTTTGCAGGCCTCCTGCTGGTGATAGGTTATTCAGTGGACTCCGATGTGGTACTTGTAACCAGGGTCATGAAGAGAAGGAAGGGAACAGTATCAGAGAGAACCTTTTCCGCAATGAAGACCTCTATGGGGATGACGATTACTACGCTGTCCGCCCTGGCGGTACTCTACATCGCGACAACGGCCCAGGCTCTCAGAGAGGTGGCCTCGGTCCTCATAATAGCACTTGCGATTGACTTCATATCAACATGGTTTGGAAACGCTTCAATAATCAGATGGTGGGTGGAAAGATGATAGATACAGTAAAGAGTTTGATGGACGAGTGGAGAGTTTGGATACTTATCGTAGCCCTGGCCCTTTCCATGTTTGCACTTTTCTCCAACCCGTTTGCCAGTGGCGTGGTTGTGACGAACATAGAGGAGGGCTCGCCCTTTATGGGCAGGATCCAGGAGGGCGACAGGGTAATAAGCATAAACGAGGTGCCTATAGATTCTCCGACTGATCTCATGGAGTTTGAAAACTACGAAGGAACAATGAACGTCCAGACATCTGAAGAGCTGGTTATAGTACAGGCCGACGGCACAGGACTCGGACTCATCGTGGACGAAGCCAGGATGGTTAACCTCGACCTGGGGATGGATTTGATAGGCGGAACCCGTGTCCTTCTTGAGCCACAGTTCGAGGAAGGGCTGAATGAAACGGAGAAGAACGAGCTTCTTGATAAAACCATAACAGCTCTGAGAACCAGGCTGAACGTCTTCGGGCTAGAGGAGATGGAGTTCGAGACACTTGGCAACGATTACATACAGATCGAGGCAGCAGGTGTTGGCAGGGACGTGGTCCGGGAACTTCTGGAGAGAACAGGAGAGTTTGAGGCCTACATACCAAGGGAAATAAGCTTCAACAATGATACCGAGGCCGAATTTACCCTCGGTGGAGAGACACATACTATTACGAGGCAAAATGGAGACTTCTACTACGGCGATACACTTCTGCAGGAGAATGAGACCTTTGAAGTAGTTGTTAGAGAGACGCACATAGGTGTCGAAGACATGGAGATAACCTTTGAGACCTGGAATATAACAGACGATTCGGTTGTAATAGCCGGTAAGATATACGACTCCGAGGACATACGGCATGTCTACAAGTCCGGAAGGGACGCATATGTCACCCAGGACAGAGACACAGGACTACATGAGTTCAGGTTCAGAGTTCTCATATCCAATGAGGGTGCCGAGAGGTTCGCTGTTTTGACAGAGGGCCACGAGGACTCCATGATACATCTCTTCATGGACAGAGATCCTGTAACCGAGCTTGGTATACAACGCGGGCTCATAGGCGACGTGGTGAACGAGCCCATGATAACAGGAACGAGGGAGACGAGGGAAGAGGCCAGAGAGGAGATGAGTCGGCTCCAGTCGGTGCTCGACAGTGGAAGGCTTCCTGTAGAACTGGAACGGGTGCAGCTGGACTCTATAAGCCCGAGACTGGGAGAGGAGATGATATTTTCATCCATAGTAGCAGGTCTGGGTGCCATAATTGTAGTTACCGCGATAATATTCTTCATATACAGAAAGAAGGAGATAATGGCCCCCGTACTTATAACTTCATTCTCTGAGGTTGTCATAATCCTAGGCGTGGCCTCTATAATAAACTGGACTATAGATCTGCCGGCTATAGCCGGTATAATAGCAGCCGTGGGTTCCTCGGTGGACCATCAGATTGTTATAACCTCGGAGACTCTGAGAGAAGGAAAAGACGATAGCAAATACTCCACGAAAAGAAGGATTAAGAGAGCTTTCTTTATAGTATTTACGGCAGCAGCGACCACCATAATGGCCATGACCGTCCTGGGCTTCGTAGGTATAGGGATGATGAGGGGCTTTGCGATCACAACCATAATCGGCGTTCTTGCTGGAGTTCTGATAACCAGACCGGTCTACGGTAAGATACTTGAAAAGGTTCTCTGACCTCTTAGAGACCCAGAAGATCAAGAAAACCCAGCCAGACCTCCTCTAAAGGTGTAGGACTCTCGAAGGTTCTGCCGGCAGGCGTTTCAGGAACCGTCTCTTTTTCTGGGGTAACATTTTCCTCCGTCACGTTTTCCTCTGTCATGTTCACTTCGGTTTTATTCTCTACTACTTTTTTATCTTCGATGTCTTCGCTCTCTGTAATATTGACCTCCGAGTCCAGGTCTTTCTCGTCCCTCACCCTCACTCTGAAGTCGTGCAGACCGAGCGGTGCGTCTTCCTCTACGGTGTTTTCGAGCCCGACGACTCTTTTTTCATTACCTTCCATTTCCACGGTCTTTCTGTTTGATGTCCAGTTGCCCGTGGTAAAGACCCTGTTGTTGTCGTATACGTACGAGTAGATGGTGTAGTTCTTTGCCTGGTTTTCATCGTTTCTTATAAGCAGGTCTGCGCTTATCCCCGAACCCTGTTCCACAGTCTCGTCGTGTCCTATGAGTTCGAACTCTCTTTCCTTGTAGATGGTTTCTTCCTCAACTACTGTTACTTCCCTCACGACCTCTTCGCAGTCTTCGTCATCCCCCTCCTCTTCATCTTCCTCGGAACATGGGTCTTCTGATAGGTCCCAGTTTTCACCCGGCGGCAGCACGTAGGCCTTACCCTCTTTTATTATCTCCTTCGTTGTTTTTTCTCCGAGTCCCTTCACATAAACGAGCTGTGCCAGTGAGTAGAAACTGTCGCAGTTTTCTTTTATCCATTCGGCCCTACTTTCTCCGATGTGCTTTATTTTTTCTAGTTCTCCCTGACTCGCGCTGTTTATCTCTATCCTTTCTTCCTTGTCGTCTGTTTCGTTTTCTTCCTGATCATCGTCTTCATCGCCATTTTCTTCCTCCTCGCCGATCTCGATCCAGTCCTCCTGAGGCTGCTCTGTACCCAGCCAAGCCGCACCTATGTACATGTAACAACTATCGTTAAAATCTCCGTGATTCCTTACGGCGAAGCTTATATTTTTTTCTGTAGCCTGCCATGACCACGTGTGATTTATCCATTCCTCTTTAGGCTCTACCTTCATATTACCACTGTCGTTTATTCTTTCCATGCTTCCGAATTCTTCACTTAGATGAATTCCGGTTTCAACAGACTCGGTCCCGTTCTCTGCATAGACCCACACCTCCATATGATAATCAACACCTTCCTCAATATCCACCGTGGGATGGTAATAATATTCGTGGTGCCCTGCGTCTCTTCCTGCTGAGTAGTTGCCTTTCAAAACGGTTTCGTTCTCCCTGTCAGCATGTTCGTTTGACCACACTGCGAGTTCATTGTTCTCATCTCCCTTCCACTCGTCAAAAAACTCATCCTCAAGAAGGTTCTCCGGTTCTTCGTCGGCATGTGCTATCGAAGACATGCATATAAGCGCAGCTAGAAGAAGAAGTAAGGCCACACCCCTCTTCATAATTTTTGTTGTTGGGCCAAGAAATTTAAATTTTACGCCCAGAGGGTCTAACTAAGGGTTTCAGCAGTTGTAGCCAGGTATATCCTGCGGGCCGTCGTATCCAACCTTCTTGGCAAGTTCTTTCAGACAGTCGGGATTCTTCGCTGTTCTCATGTCTCCTAGTTCTTCGTTCTCCAATAGAGAGCGCAGGAATCTCCTTATAACCTTGCCTGACTCTGTCTCAGGGCACTCCTCCACGAAGTATATCTCACCTGGTGTTGCCACTGGACCTACCTCCCTTCGGACGGATTTCACTATCTTCTCCTTGATTTCGTCGGACGGCTCCGCACCGTCAACCAGTATTGTGAAAAGCGCCGGGACTTCACCCTTCACGTCGTGAGGTTTTCCAACGACAGCCACTTCAGCAACCTCTTCTACCATCTGTACCGCGTCCTCTATCTCCGCCGTCCCGAGCCTGTGACCGGCCACCTCCAGCAGGTCGTCCATCCTCCCTACAATCTTCAGTAGGCTCTGACCTCCTACTTCATGTTCCGTCCTTATTCCTTCGTCACCGGAGAAGTATATTTTGTCACCGTATCTGCTCCAGTACTCCTCTTTGTACTTGTCCGGGTTCTTGTATACACCCCTCAGCATACCCGGCGAAAACGGTTCCTTTATCACTACAGCTCCCTTGTCTGTCGTTTTTCCATCTTCGTCGAGGATATCGTAGTTAACGGGCGGCAACGGAACTCCTGCCACACCAGGCACGAAGGGACCAATTCCTGGAAGAGATGTGAGAAGTATCCCTCCGGTCTCTGTCTGCCAGTATGTATCCACTATAGGGCACCTTCCACCACCGACCTTCTCGAAGTACCACTCCCATGTCTCCGGATCTATCGGTTCACCTACGGAACCCAGAACGCGCAGCGAGGACAGGTCGTGTTTACCTGGGAGATCTTTCCCGTGTTTTATAAGCATCCTCAGAGCGGTCGGAGCTGTGTAAAACTGATTCGCCTCATTTTCTTCGATAATCTGCCACCACCTCTCCAGGTTAGGATGGTCCGGCGAGCCCTCGTACCACAGTGTTGTACCGCCGTGTATAAGCGGTCCGTAGAGTGTATATGTATGTCCGGTTATCCATCCTATGTCTGCAGTCGAGTAAAACATGTCATCCTCGTGGAAGTCGAAAACCCACTTCATACTGAGCGCCGCCTGTACCAGATAACCACCGACGGAGTGTTTTATCCCCTTCGGCTTGCCCGTTGTCCCTGAGGTGTACAGCAAGAAGCCTATGTCCTCGGCGTCAAGTTCTTCGGGTTCACATTTATCTTCTACTCTGTCTTTCAGGTCTGAAAGGAAGTAGTCCCTACCTTCTACCATCTCTGGATCTGCATCGGCCCTGTTCACCACGAGACATCTGTCTGCTTCCACTTTATCCAGAGCATCATTTATTTTGTCTTTTAGCTCCACCACCTTCCCGCGCCTGTAAAATCCATCGGCTGTTATAAGTATATTGGATCCGGCGTCGTCCATACGTTTCCTTACAGCCTCAGGTGAAAAGGCTGTGTAGACTATGGAATGCCATGCACCTATCCTCTGGCACGCCAAAGCAGCGATAGCTGTCTCCGGAATCATGGGCATCCAAAATGTAACTGCGTCGCCCTTCTCCACCCCCATCTCCTTCAGCACGTTTGCGAACTTCTGCACCTCTTCATGGAGATCGCCGTAGGTCAGAACCCTCTTCTTCTCGTCCACGGGCTCCGGCACCCATACTATCGCAGGCTTGTCCTTCTTGTCGTCTATATGTCTGTCCACACAGTTATGGGAAATATTTGTGGTTGCGCCTTCGAACCAACGGAAAAACGGAGGCTCCCACTTCTGGACGTAGTCCCATTCGCTGTCGAACCAGTCTATGAGCTCCTTGGCCTTGTTCGCCCAGAATTTTTTAGGATCCTTCTTCACTTTCTCATATATCTCGGGATCGCTTACAAATGCTTTTTCTTTCATTTTTTCTGAAGGCCAGTATACACCGTCCTCCTCCTTTACCCATTTTGTTCCTTTCTCGGACATATACTCAAAATTTGTTCTAGTTGATATAAAAATCTTCCCATGGAAACGAAGCTTATAAGTTTTGAGGAGAAAGAAAAACGTGGGCAATGAGCAGACCGCCCCAGTCCGACCCTCGGGAATGAGGACAACGGGTAGCTAGTGAGCCCCCATTTCTCCAATAAAGTTTTAAACTAAAGGGACGAAATGACTACGGGATTGATATGGTAGATTTTGAAACATTGGAAGGAACTGAAGTCGAGTTCGGAAACAACGACTTTATACAGGTCGCAAGAAAGAAAGCAGTCTCGGAAGACGGCGAGAACGTTTTCCTCTCTCTTTCACGTGGATTTTTCGGCGACGACGGAGAAAGGGTCTGGAAGAAGAACTTTTCGATACCGGACGACGACGAGGTTCTTGACGAGATTATAGAGGCATTGAAAAAACTCAAAGAGTAGTTTACGGGGGCCATAGTGTAGCCAGGCCTAGCACAGCACTTTGATGGTGCGCTGAAGGCAGGCTCCAGATTACTGGAGAATTGACCGGGTAGAAAACGGTTTAATCCGTTATCCGGAATGATAGAAATACAGGTTTGCGGCTCTTTTGCCGAGGTGAAACCTGCAGCCCCCGGTTCAAATCCGGGTGGCCCCATTTCCTTTCTATTCAAATCCATCGAGTTCTTCCTTTAACTCCTCAACCAGGGTTTTCCTCATCCTTTTAACGGCTTCCTCCCCGCCGTGTATGGCTTCCTCGACGTAGTCAACAAGTTGTTCTGCTGCCAGGAGCGAGGGGACCATAACGTAGTCAGCGCCCTCATCAATAAGTTTATTCGCAACCCTGAAGCTATTGGATCTCACGACCTTCATTGCATCCGTGTCCAGGGACAGTACTTTCTCGGAAATGTGTGTCTGAGGAGGCGTTGATATTATCATGCTCGCTTCCTTGTAGTTGGCCTTTTCCCAGGTCTTGTCGTCCAGGGCACTTCTGAATATGTGGTTCTCGAGCTCCTCAGAAGACTCGAACACCTCCGGGTTCACATCTATCACTACGAAGTCCCTGTCACACCTTTTCAGGTACTCGCCGATCTTTTCACCCTGTACATCGTAGCCCACCAGTATTATGTGATCCTTGAGGTTCGTGCTTATGTTAGTACTGTATCTCTGTATACTCTCGGGGGTCTCCAGAGGCAGGTGGTCACACAGCCAGTCGCGTATTTTGTCCGAGTAGTTGTCGGTATACGAGGTTGTTATCATAGTTACCGTTGTCGCAAGTATTATACCCTGAAACACCGGTTCTGTTATTGCAGTTACAAGATAGGCCTGTATGGCTATTATAAGAACGAACTCGCTGACCTGATCCAGAGTCAAAGCACACCTGTAGGCCGTCCTCTTGTCATACCCGTAGTGCATCAGGGAAAGGGCGGTAAGGAGAGGTTTTACGAAAATCGTGACTAGTATAATAAGGAGTGCTATCCCTAGGGAGGATGTCGTCGGGAAGGCGACCAGTGCGCCCAGGGAGAAAAACAAAATGGCTGCAAAGAAGTCTTTGAGTGATTCCATACTCTCCACGAGCTCTATGTTGTAAGGGAATCTGGAAAAGGCGATCCCTGCGAAAAATGCTCCAACGACGATGGAGATGCCCGCCATCTCTGATATTGCTATCATGCCCGCCAGTATCGATATCCCTGAGAGCAACATGAGCTCCTCGGAGGAGTCGGAGAGCTCAAACAGCCACGGGAACAGGTAGTTTCTGACTCCAAGGGCGAAGATGAACATACCTCCGGCAACGCCAAGTGCATATCCCATGCCTACATCGAAGAGAACAGGGCTCAGGAGGAGGATAAGTATTATAGCCAGGACATCGTGTATAACGTCCGTCGCCTCCGCAAGCCTCCCGTAAAGCAGCTCTATGGTTGCGTACTTCTCGGAGAGCTCTGTCCCCGTCAGGGATGAGCTGAAGACAAGGGCAGCGCTTATGAATATTGAATCAAGCATTTCGAATCCAGAGAGGTACAGAATTCCGAAGAAACCCAGACCTATTCCGGCTACGTGTGCACCAACACTCAACAGACTTCCTCCTATACCGTGTTTGAGTTTGTCCGGCTCGAGCTTTGCGCCGAAGATAAACACAACGAATGCTATTCCCCATTTCAACAGTTCGAGTAGACCTTCCTCCGCCAAGAAGGCGCCTCCGATCATACCTGCTATTATGTAGGCGGGTATTGTGAGCTTGAAGAGCCTATGGAACACAAATAGGAGTACTGCCGAAAGTACGAAAACCGCCGCGAATGTATATATAACTCCCATCATAGTCTCGCCTCCCAGTCTATTATCTGTTTATCTCCCTCTGTTTTC
>SL_8KL_010_SEDDRAFT_10003676_pt1 | contig 12569 bp, 10 predicted proteins | sample SodLakKL_010_SED_4_FD_11160 | JGI IMG/M metagenome (IMG submission 11160) | reverse complement strand
TGAATAATAGTACCCGGTTGTTGAATAATGTCGTAAAACTATCCCCTATGTACTGAAATAATCCTTTTTGCATTCCATACCGCCTCCTGTAGTTTTGTTTTTCTACTGTGTTTGCGTCTTTTACTGTGTTTGCATGATCGCTTTTTTATCTTCGACGTAACCATACTGCAGTACAATTATCACCCATATATTGTATCATAATCTTCCCGCTATTGCTAAATTTACTTAGAAAACCGTCCCTCTCCTAATTTTTTGCAACTTTCAGCCTTATCGATGCATATTTTTTCAATTTATGCCGATATATCTAATAAGTGATTACCCGAAACAGAAAGGAGGTCTACCCTATGAAAATTAACCCCGGAAATTCCCCGGAAAATCTTTACCCCGTTAACAAAAATGCGAAAGCAAAGCTTTCGCCTAAGAATCAGAATGCCGTTGCAAAGAATCAGAATGCCGTTGCAAAGAATCAGAATGCCGATGCATCCGAAAAAACGGGAAGGGTTGGCAAAGGCGGAAAAAAGGATTCCCCCAGGGGCTACGAAGTGGACGGCAAACGCTTAGACGCTCTTTTAAAAGAATCGGCCGTCATGGAAAATCAATTTCGAAAAATGATTTTGGATCTTTTAGAGCGCCAGGGATACTCCCTGAAAAACCTGGAAGGTATGAGTTCCGAGGAAATCCAAAACCTTGAGATTTCCGTAGACGATGAGGCCCGCCAGGAGGCCCTGGATTTAATCGGTCCCGACGGCCCTTACGGCGTAGAGGCCACCAGCGACCGGATCGTCGCGTTCGCCAAAGTCTTAGCGAACAAGGATCCCTCCAGGCTCCCCATGCTTCGCAATGCCATCGAAAAAGGTTTCGATGCGGCGAAGAGCATGCTGGGAGGTGCCCTCCCGGAGATCTCCATGGAAACCCATACCAGGACCATGGAGAAATTCGACGCCCTGGAAGCCCAGCTGAAAGGGGACAGCTAGACGGAGGACAGCGGGACGGAGTTATTGTCCCCTTTGCAAGGCGGAGGACAGCGGGACGGAGTTATTGTCCCCTTTGCAAAGGAAAAAGGAATGCAGTGCCTATGCACTACATTCCTTTTTCGCTGTTTTCTACTAAAAATTTATAGACCGTATCTGCGATAGTTTCCGCCCGTTGTTGCTGTATTACCGGATCAATGATCCCCTCTAACTCTTCTGAATTGGTCATAAATCCCGCTTCAACCAATACCGAAGTATGCACACTGCGTCTCGTTACATAATAGGGGGCGTCAATTGGTCCCCGCATCCATAGCCCGGTCTCTGCTAAAGCCTCTGCTAAGTTTTCTGCCAGGCTCCGGCTAAGCAGGGCTTCTTTTGAAGGATATTTTTCAAAGGGTTCCCAGGAGTCAAGGGTAGGATTGGCAAATGCCTCTTCTCCTTCAGCATTAAGGTAGATATAATCCTTACGCCCTTCTGAGTTTCCTGCTTCTCCGATCAATTCAAAAAATACGGCTTGGTCTTCACTGCGCAAATACGCACTTTCCAAAGAAATCAGCGGCCGATAAGTACTGTAAAACACCGTAACCCCTCTTGCCTCTGTATATACGCTGCCGTCGTGATGAATGCTGAGAAATAAATCCGCCTCCATATCATTGGCCATTTCCATCCGCTCCGAAAGGCTCAAATTATAATCCTCCGAGTAATGCCGGGTATATTTCAGGGTCACACCTCGAGCCTCCAGTTCTTTTGCAATTCTTTCCGTCAGCTGATTGTTCAGATCCTTCTCATCGTATCCAAAGGCCTGTCGTCCCGTCTCTTCACCGCCATGGCCGGGATCCAGAATCACTGTAAATGAGTTATCTACACTTTCCTCTTCCTTCATTGGCTCCGAAGAATTTTCCTCCTCCTTTTCTGTGTTTTCATTGTGTACTGCAGGGGATTCCATCCCTTCGACTTCCTCTTGACACCCCACACTGAAACCCATCAGCATTACCAGGACTACAGCCCATAACAGCGATCTTACCACTGATTTTTTCATCTTTTTTCTCTCCATTTCTTTTTGGTCAATTCTTTTATGGATAATGAGGACAGCGGGACGGAGTAACTGTCCTCTCCCACACCTAAACCCACTACCGAAGTGCTTTATGGATCGCATTTCGTCCCAGCCCCAGCACCTTTTCCATCTGTCTGATACTGGCGCCGGTTTCTTCTTTGAATTTTTTAATCTTAGTATTGCGATCTTCTACAGACAGATCGAACAGATCTGCCAGCCGCACATTGTTTTCTATGTGTATTCGTAAATTTTTTTCCGTTATTCTTCTGTTTTCTACGTAATCCATACATTGCTCATTCCCAGATTCCTGATGAAAGCGTCGATATTCACTTATATCAAAAAACCTTTCCCATAAGGGATTTGCCTGAGGATCTCCATCCACCCATTTCGGGGCTTTTCTAAGGTATTCTTTATAGCTGCTCCAGGGATAGTCTTCAATTTTATTAACCAGCCCGGCTTTAACAGGATTTTGATGAATATAACGGAAAACCGTATACAAGTAGCCGTCATCATTTACCGCTTCACTTTTGAACCGATCCTGAAACAAGTGGCCTACCCGTTCGTGGGTATAGTTGTGATACAAGGCATAACCAACGTTGATCCGCCTTACGGTGTTTCCGATTTCTTCATGCCCTTCCTTCAGCAGCAGGTGAACATGATTTTTCATCAAACAGTAGGCAAGTACGTTTATTTCACTTTTTATCTTTGCTCTTTGCAGCTGAATTAGAAACTGTTTGTAGTCTTGATTCTGCATGAATATGGAGCGTTTGTCAATCCCTCGCATCATAATATGATAAATTCCGGTGCAACTTTTTTCTCTGGCTGTTCTTGGCACGATCATCACCTCTCTTTATTATTTGAAGATCGAGTTGTAAACCTCTCATAACTAAAGGTACGAGAATGCCTGCAACTTTATTAAACCTCCGGCTGGCATCTCTCCTCCAGGCGGCATCTCTCCTCCAGCGGTCATTTTCCCCTCCAGGCGGCATCTCTCCTCCAGCGGTCATTTTCCCCTCCAGACGACATCTCTCCTCCAGCGGTCATTTTCCCCTCCAGACGACATCTCTCCTCCAGCGGTCATTTTCTGCGGCCTACTAAGGATTCTTCGGCCTCTTTTCCGAATCCGTCGGCTTTTTCCAGGAGGACAATTACTCCGTCCCCCTGTCCTCTTTGTCCTGCTAATTTCATTATAAGACAACAGGAGATGGAAATGGTCGCCTGGCAGGCGACATTTCATAAAAAAAAACACCCTGGGGATGTTTTCCCCAGAGTGCCGTTTTCAGTTTCAAAAATTATTCAAAAGTTCCTTTCACCACAATCTCTTTATTATCGATCATCACTTGACCCATGGCAATTACGGTGTGGATATCTAGGGATTCATCCTCCAGAATAACCAGATCCCCGTCAAAGCCTTTTTGAATTTCCCCTTTGGTTTTAAGTTTTAGAATGGCAGCCGGATTTTTTGTAATGACCGCCAGGGCTGTGCTGAGGTCTAACTCTTCCTTGAGCACTGCGTCCCGTACTTCTTCGTACAATGAGGTTACTTTCCCCACTTGCAGTCCGATATAATTTCCCTGTTGGTCAAAATCCGGAAGGCTTCCCTGACCGTCGGAGCTAAAGGTGATCTGTTCCAGTTTGATCCCTTCTTTTAAGGCTCTTAGCAGGGCTTTGGAGCACTTTCGTTCTCCCTCTTCCAAAAACTTTTTTGTAGTGGAGGTGGTAAAGTCCATCAGTCCGCCTTTTTTTCCGTAGGCGATGGCCTTTTGGAATAGATTCTCGTCCCGGTTCATGTGAGTGGGAAGAAACTGAGTGGCAGGAATTTCGGTCTTTTCGATGATTTCTTCCAGGAACTCCAGACCCCGTTCTCCGCTGCCGAGATGAATGTTTACCACTCCGGCTTTTCCGGATAAGATGCCGCCTACCCGGGCCTCTGCGGTCAGTCTTTCCANNTCNNCNATNGTNGGCTGGGAGGANCGGTGATCCGACAGGGCGATTTCGCCGACACCGATGATTTTATCAATCAGAATCAAATCTTCCTGAATGGATCCCGTGGTGGTTCGAACCGGCACCTGATAGGATCCGGTATAACAATAGGCGGAAATCCCTTCTTCCTCCAAGCCTCTGGCCTTGGCCACCAGGGATTTCATATCCCGGGTAAATCCATCGGTTCCGAGACAACCCACCACGGTGGTTACCCCGCCCTTGGTAATATCCGTCAGCATAATTTCCGGAGTACGGGTTTTAAAGCCCCCTTCTCCGCCGCCGCCAAGGAGGTGTACGTGGGAATCGATAAAACCCGGCACAACCTTTTTTCCTGCGGCATCAATCACCGTGACCTCCAGACCTTCAGGGATCGGAATGTTTTTTTCAATCATGGCGATCTTTGTACCCGTAAGTAAAATATCCTGCTTTCCTAAGTAATCCGGTCCGTAAACTTCTCCGTTTTTTATGAGGGTTAGCATCTTCTCACTCCATTTCCTAGATTTCTTTTGTGTTTCCCTTTAAGAATTTTGTTTATATGCTTTAGAATATCACTTATACCCCTTATTGCAAAATTTATATCCTTTGCAAAACAATCTTTAAGCACTTAGAAAAAAAGTTTTTTATAATTTACGGCGCAGGGCTAAGGAAAAAGGGGGCAGGGGGTACAGGGGACAACAGGGGGACAGGGGGACGGAGTAATTGTCCTCCTCCTTGCTTTAGGGGACAATTACTCCGTCCCCCTGTCCTCTTTCCCTGTCCTCCGTCCCCCCTCTCTGCTCTATTCTCCGTAGAGATGGCAGGCGATTTGCCGGTCGGGCTTGTTAAGAAGGGCCGGGCGCTCTTTTCGGCAGATGTCCATTACCTCGGGACATCGGGTGGAAAATACGCAGCCCTTGGGAGGATTCGACGGACTGGGCACGTCCCCTTCCAGGACCTTTCGTTTTTTACGGAAGGTGGGATCCGCCACCGGTACCGCCGATAAAAGGCTTAAGGTGTAGGGATGCTTCGGCGAATCATACAGCGTCTTAACGTCGGCGACTTCCATTAGGTGGCCGAGATACATTACCCCTACCCGATCACAGATATGGGAGATGACACTTAAATCATGGGATATGAAAAGATAGGTCAGTCCGAAATCCTGCTGCAGCTCGATCAATAAATTCAGTACCTGGGACTGGATGGAAACGTCCAGGGCGGATACCGCCTCGTCCAAAACGATCAGCTTCGGATTGAGAATCAAGGCTCTGGCCACGCCGATTCGCTGACGCTGGCCGCCGGAAAATTCGTGGGGATAACGATAAATCTGCTTTCGGTTCAACCCCACTTTTTCCATGATTTTTTCGATTATTTTAATCCGCTCTTCCCTGGTACCGATTTTATGGGCTTTTAGGGGCTCCATCAAAATATCCAGTACCTTCATTCGAGGATTGAGAGAACTGTAGGGATCCTGAAATACAATTTGGGCGTCTTTTTTTCGGTCAATCAGCTCCTGGCCCTTAATTTTCGTCCAGTTGACGCCGTTGATGATGACCTCTCCCTCGGTGGGATCCACCAGATTCAGCAGTACCTTTCCCATGGTGGATTTTCCGCATCCCGACTCCCCTACCAATCCGAAGGTTTCCCCTTCATTGATCGACAGGCTGACGCCGTCCACGGCCTTTACCTGGCCCACCACTTTGTTTAAAATCCCTCCGTACACGGGAAAATGCTTTTTTACATTTTTCACCTGAACCAGGGCTTTTTTGTCCATGGCGTTAAAGGAAGCTTCCTGTTTCTCTTTANCCTCTATGACAATCGGATCTTTCACCTGTGNTTTACTCATGGGAACTCACCTCTTTTCCGTCGATGGTTGTATATAAAAAGCAACGACAGTAATGCTCCTGTTCGATTTCCAAAAACCCAGGATCCTCCCGATGACATATCTCCATGACCTCTTCACAGCGGTCCCGAAATTTACATCCATGGGTAAAGGTTCCCGGCAGGGGCACCTGTCCCGGAATCGAGGGAAGAATTCCCCGGGTTTGGCCGATCTTCGGAATGGACTTCAAAAGGCCCCGGGTGTAGGGATGTTTCGGATTTTTATACAGCTCGTAAACATCGGCCTGCTCCACAATTTCTCCGGAGTACATCACCGCCACACGGTCGCACATCTCCGCCACCACTCCAAGATCGTGGGTGATAAACAGAATGGAGGTATCAATTTCATCTTTCAGCTTTCCCATCAGCTCCAGAATCTGGGCTTGAATGGTTACGTCCAGGGCCGTGGTGGGCTCATCGGCGATTAAAATATTCGGGCTGCAGGCCAGGGCAATGGCAATCATGACCCGCTGGCGCATCCCCCCTGAAAGCTCATGGGGATAGGCTTTATAGATCTCTTCCGCCCTTGGGATTCTAACCTTTTCCAGCATATCCACGGCTTTGATTTTCGCCTCCTGTTTTGTCAGTTTTCTATGGATGAACAGGGACTCTTCTATCTGGGCCCCGATGGTAATTACAGGATTTAAAGAGGTCATGGGCTCCTGAAAGATCATGGAGATATCGTTTCCCCGGATCTTTGCCATTTGATTTTCCGTCTTTTTCAGCAGATCCTCCCCCCGGTAAATAATCTCTCCCGCAGGATAATTCCCGGGAGGGCTGTCAATCAGCCGCATAATGGACATGGAGGTCACACTTTTCCCACATCCCGACTCTCCTACAAGCCCCAGGGTTTCCCCTTTCCGTATATATAAGGACACATCGTTGACCACTCGAACGATGCGGTCTTCGTTTTTAAATTCCAGACTGAGATTTTTAATCTCCAGAACATTTTTTTGCGGAGCTATATCCTTCATAAATTTCGTCTTAGTTTCCATGTCTTTCCCTCCTCGCTATTCTTTCAGTTTCGGATCCAAGGCGTCACGAAGTCCGTCTCCCAGCAGATTAAAAGCCAGTACCGTTACAACAATGGCCAATCCGGGAAACAGGGTGGGATGGAAAACATTTCGACTGTTATCCTTGGCAGCATTCAGCATGGCTCCCCACTCCGGCGCGGTAATATCTCCTCCAAGACCCAGGTAACTGAGGACCGCACCAATGATAATGGCGGTACCGATTCGCATGGTTAAATACACGATAATCACCGACATCGTCCCCGGCAGAATGTGGCGGAAAATGATTACGTGATTTTTCACACCGATGGATCTTGCCGCCTCCACATAGGTCATATTTTTTACCGACATGGCGGAAGAGCGAACAATCCGAAGGAAGATCGGTACCGTAAACACCGCCACAGCAAAAATAATATTGATGATTCCGGGACCTAAAATGGCAATGACCGCGATGGCCAAGAGCACACCGGGAAAGGCCAGCAGTACGTCGGAGGCCCGGGTAAGAAGGGAATCGATTCTACCGCCGTAATATCCTGCGATCAGTCCTAGGGTGGTTCCCAGTAATGCCCCGAGAATAACGGACACAAAACCGATGGCCAGGGTTTGTCTCGTTCCTACCAACACCCGGCTGAAGATGTCCCGGTTTTGATGGTCCGTACCGAAAAAATGAAGGCTCGACGGGGGTTGATGCTTGTATAGGTCCACAAGCTGAGCCTCGGTTTCCTCAAACTGAAAGGCGGTTACCACAGGCTCTATGTTTCTTAGCGCCTCACTGCCTACGGGAATTTGCACCACGGTGGACAGACCTCCAAGACTTACCTGCACCGTGCCCAGACCAAGACTCTCTGCAATAATCCGGCCGTCCTCTTCTATGGTTAAAATCTCTTCATCCAAATTACGAAAGGTCATTCCAAGGATTTCGTCCTCTCCCTGTTCCACCTGTTGCCCGGCAATCCGGCCTCCCGTGGTATCCTGGGTTCCCTGAAGTTCTTCCATTTCTTCAATCACCCGGGCGATTTCTTTTGGGTCCTCTAATACTTCCCCGTCACTGAGACGGCCTTTAATCTCTAAGGTGATTTCCTCACCGGGATTAAAGGATTCTCGGCCCAACCTTACTTCCAGGGCGGTTAAAATCGGACGGTAAAACTGACTTTGGGTTACCACGATCCGAAGATAATTGGTCACATTTTCATGACTGACCGCCACAAAGGTTTCTCCCTCGTTGACCGCCGTTGCGGTAATGCTGCTGCCGGAACCTCGGGCATTGACCACCCTTCGGTTTCCGCTTTCCACCATGGGAACCCGGGTGGGCTCAACCACGCTTCCGTCACTGAGCACCCATTCGTAGCCGATGCTTCTTCGGTTATCCCCCAGGAGATCCTGCTCTTCCTGACTGTATTGGGAAAGCACATCCACCGTGGGGTTGTAAGGCACAATCATCGGTGCCAGAATGGCTAAAATAATGATGATGGCGATGGCAAAAAAGGCGATCAAAGCCATTTTTTGTTTCGAAAACTTTTTTATAAAGTCCTTAAAGGGGGAGTATGGCTTTTCAATTTCTCCACCGCCATTTTCCATATAATCATCTCCCGGGGTCGATCTTTCACCGGGAAGGGGACTGACGCTTTTTGACTGTTTCTCTGATTTATTTTTCAAGGCTTTGCACTCCTTTCTAGCTGTACCGTATTTGTGGGTTTAGATAGGCGTAGGTTAAATCCACCAAAAGATTCACTCCTAAAAACTGCAGGGAAAACAGCATGATCAGTGCCTGCACCACGGGATAATCCCGATTGATAATCCCGTCGATCAGGTAACTGCCGAGACCCGGCCAGGAAAACACGGTTTCAATGGCGATGGCGCCGCCGATCAGAAAGCCGAACTGCAGCCCCGTCATGGTTACCACGGGAATCAGGGCGTTTCGAAGGGCATGTTTAAAGATCACGTTTCGACGGATCTGTCCCTTCGCCCGGGCGGTGCGGATATAGTCCTCTCCCAGGGTCTCCAGTAAACTGGAGCGGGTAAATCTTGCCACGATGGCCGCCACGGTGGCCCCCAGTACAAATGCGGGCATAATCAAATGCCGGATGCCTCCGATGCCGCTGGTGGGCAGCCAGCCCAAGCGGACCGCAAGCACCTGCATCAATAACAGTCCCAGCCAAAAGGAGGGAATGGAGATGCTTGCCACGGACAGGGTCATCACCACCCGGTCCAACAGGGAATTTCTTTTCACCGCGGAGATAATTCCCACCACCAGTCCCGCCAGGGTAGCCCAAATCATGCTGACCGACGCCAACACAAAGGTATTGATAAAGCGCCTGCCGATTTCCTGGGATACATTGGCCCGGGTTCGGTAGGAGACGCCAAAATCCCCCCGAAGGACATTTCCCATGTATCGGGCATACTGTACGGGCAGGGGATCATTAAAGCCCTCTCTTTCCCGTAGCTGCTGATAGGTATCCTGGTCAATTTCCACCCCGTACATGATTCGTATGGGATCTCCCGGAGTTAAGTGCACAAATAAAAATGCCAATATGGATACGATCAGAAGAATCGGTATCATTTGCAATAGTCTTCGAGCAATATATGTAGCCATGTTCTTCCACCTCTTTTTTCAGTAATCAGTTCAGTTGTCCATTCAATACGCCGCTCAAGTTTTGAGGGTAAAATAAATTTTATAATGAAATTGAACACTAATTTTCAACATTTGGTTGGTTCTCATTTTCATCCCGTTTGATTCCAGGAAGCGTTAATGCTCCCCCGGGACGCCCTGTTTTTTTGTGTTGCCATGCAAATTTTCCCGAAACTGCTAATTTACTTAAAACTTTGTCGAAGTTTTCTTTTTTTACTTGAGATCATTCGAAAAGCTTCGTTCTTAGCCGTTATTGCAAACCGACGGGAAGAGTTTCCCCCTTCCCACCGGTTTTTGGATCTGCTTTTAGCTTTTGCTTATCTGTTTTTCCTTCTCTTAACTTTTTCGATTTGCTTTAAACCGCTTTAAACCGCTTTAAACCGATTTAAACTGCTTAAAACTGTTTTGAATTTCTTTTAACCTATTTATCAATCCCGCTGCTGTTATTGATTAATAAAGTATACACCGTTCATATCCACAGAACCGTCCTGCATGATATAGATTCCGCCTACTTCGGTTCTCTGTGCGGCAACGGCATCCACGACATGTAAGAATACCCATGGGGCTTCCTGATAGATAATTTCCTGAGCTTCATGATAAAGGGCTAAACGCTCCTCTTCGTCAGGATTTTCCAGCGCATCGTTTAATAATTGATCCACGTCTTCATTAATATAAAAACCGGAGTTGTTATAGTTCGGCGGCACTCGATCCGAGGCAAAGTTTGGTCTTAGACCCCAATCCGCTTCCCCGGTTCCCGGAGACCATCGGCCGATCCATAAATCCGTACCGTCGTTGTTATCCAGCATATCAAACAAGGTTCCGCTCTCATAAGCCTGTACATCTACTTCGATACCGATTTCTTCAAGCTGCATCGCTACAAATTCAGCAATTGCTACGAATTCTGTAGAGTTCCGTGTCCAAAGAGTAGCTTCAAAACCGTCTTCCATACCGGCTTCCGCCATTAAGTTTAAAGCACCTTCCACGTCATACTCGTATACTTCCTGTGGGCTGTATCCATATACCGGCGGCGCAATTGGCGAGTCCGCCACCCGGCCGAATCCGTCCACTACCTGAGCGATCAGCTGATCCTTATCCACCGCATGGTTCATAGCGTGGCGAACGTTTTCATCCTGATACTTATCCTCTTGCATGTTCATACCGATATAAAATACATTCATGGAAGGACCGGAAAATACATTCACGTATTCCTCATCCATTAAACTGTCCGCTTCTCCCGTCGGCAGGGTATCCACAAAATGCACTTCTCCCGTTCTCAGTTGATTTACCCGGGTACTGGCTTCCTGCACTGAGGTAAACCGAATGCTTTCCACCTGGGCCATGTTATCCTGATCCCAGTAATTATCATTCTTTTCCACCACAACATGCTGACCGTCCAACCACTCTACATATTGGAAAGGTCCGGTTCCAACCGCATTACGATCCAGATTGTAATCGGGATCCTCCATTTTTTTCTCCAATTCTTCCAAAGACTTCATGCCCGCTGTGGGGTGAGCCAAATAGGAAGCCATAGAGGCGTTGGGTTCTGACGCATGGATAATCACTTCAAACTCATCCACTACTTCCACTTCCTCGATAAAGTTAAAAAAGCTTCGTCTCGCCAAACCGTTGTCTTCGTCCAGAACAAAATCAAAATTTGCTTTGACCACTTCCGCGTTAAATTCCGATCCGTCATGGAAGGTGATGCCTTCCCGAAGGACAAAACGAAGTTCAGTAGCGTCTTCGTTATATTCGTAGGACTCTGCTAAATAGGGTGCGATATCTAAGTTCTGATCAAATCGCAGCAATCCTTCAAACATGGTCTTTTGTACGGAGGTAGATACGCCGTCAGTGGAGTTGAAAGGATCCAATGAAGTGGGTTCCGCCTCGAGGGCTACCACAATCTCATCTCCCGCTTCAATCATGCCGCTATCATCGTCTCCCTCGTCGTCCTCCCCGGGATTTTCCGTCCCTTCGGTTTCTTCCCCGTTCTCATCATCCACAGGGTCTTCCACGTCGGTACAGGCACTTACAAAAACCAGCATTGTTACTAATAATAGTACTAACCAAAGCATCTTTTTCTTTTTCAACGTTATTCCTCTCCTTCTTAAAGATATTTAGGTTGTTTAGGTAACCCGAGACCTGATAAACCAACGATGTTTCTCGTCACCCTAGTATATGCAGGAATGGTGCCAAAAAATTTTGAATCAGGGAAATTTTCTGTTATTTCTTTTTTTGCTGATCGGATAAATCCCTGAAGATCATTTTTTCAAACCCCTTCGGATTCTTATAATATCCTGTACCCGGGGCATCGCTCTGAAAGTATTTCCATATAAAAAAGACCTCAATAAAATTTCAAAAGAAATTTTTTAAGGCCTTTGGAATTCCATATTTTGTTATGGAATTTTTGTTTGGGGTTTCTCGGTGTTCATTTGGGGGTTTTATGGATTATGGGTTTCACGCTGGCTGTTTGGGGCTTCTCCCGGGATCAACACCAGGTTCATTATCCCCCCCATATAGCAAGAAGCCCTATGCATTGTGTTCCCCCTTCGTATTAAGGTACACAAGCCCCTGTTCCGTAAGGGCGGTTCCATGCTTTCCCCGTTTTTTAATAATAAACCCCAATCTTTCCAATCGATTTAGTTTGGTTCGTATTTGGTGAGATGTCAATGGGTATGGAGTGGATTGCATGGCATCCGCCAGTTTTTCCCGTCCTACCACATCTCCGGTTTTCATTAGTCGATAAATCTCCTGCAGTAGCCGGATCTCTTCTTCTTTCGGATCCAGTTCCAGTTTTTTTACCTGTTGTTCCGCTTCCGACTTTTTTACATCCGGTTCCTTTTCTTTTGTCCCCGGTTCCCTTTCCCATCTTTTTGCGCCCGGTTCCCTTTCTTTTGCTCCAGGTTCCATCTTTGCATCTTTTGCCGTCGGCTCCCCATTGCCGAGTTTTGCATCTTTTGCCGTCGGCTCCCCATCGCCGAGTTTTACAGGCCACTGCATTTCATTGGCCTTATCGGTGTTTGCCAAAATTTTTCCCATAAAGAAGCCTCGATCGGGAATATCTTTTA